>Ga0268356_10669_pt1 | contig 11784 bp, 17 predicted proteins | sample BioMet10_FD_194415 | JGI IMG/M metagenome (GOLD analysis project Ga0268356, IMG submission 194415) | Sewage microbial communities from Oakland, California, United States - Biofuel 10 (PacBio Assembly) | ecosystem: Engineered > Wastewater > Sewage > Unclassified | place: USA: California | collected...
ACGGCTCGCTCTGTCCCATGTGGTACGGCCAGGCCGTATCCACGTAATTGACGCCATGGTCGATGGCGTAGCGCAGCTGTCGTGTCGCCCGCTCCTCATCGATCAAGAAATCAGCTTTCACCGGCAGGCGCATGCAGCCGAACCCGAGGATAGAAAGCTCGTCCCCGGTCTTTGGCATTTTCCTGTACAGCATCCTCGTTTCCCTCTTTTTTTAATTCGTTCCGTTCAGTAGTGGAAAATTCCCCGTTAAATCCTTTTATCTTTTAAAATGTCGATTTTCCCGTCTGCAATGAAGACGGGACCGACCGGGATTTTGTCATCCGGTTACACTCCCTTTCCCATTACATACGCCTCGTCCATCGCAGTGCTCCCTTGGATGTCCCCGATTTTCCAGGCCCCGGTCCCGTAAATAATCCCTTTCTCGGTAAAACCGGAGTAAACAGGAAGTAAATCCACGGAACTCTTCGATTGTCCGTTCCAGCGCATTTTTGTTCGTATCTGCTGCCGTGACAATGAAATAAACGTCCTTTGTCCCAAGCCCGGGATATTTTGCATACGTCCGGTCGATTACCGTCTTCATCTGCGCATCCATGGTGTAGAAATACACCGGGGTAGCAAGGACAAGCACATCGGCCGCAATAATCTTGTCAAGAATTCCGGCCATGTCGTCGTCATGGACACACGTGCCGCCGTTTTTCTTACAGCTGTCGCAGGCAAGGCAGTAGTTGATCGTTTTGTCCCGCAGGAAAATTTTCTCTGCATTGTTGCCCGCTTCTTTTGCTCCATCCATAAACCGGTCGCACAAAAGATCGGAATTCCCGTGTCTTCGCGGACTCGCTGAAATAATAATAACGTTCTTTTTCATGGTTGCTCTCTTTCCTTACGATAAGAGATGCGTGTATTCTTCATCGCTCACCGGTTCCGCAATCCGGCATCGCCCGGTTTCAGCAGTGAATCTGATCCGACCCTTGCATATACCCTGTCGCGGTTCCGGGGCGGAACCCATACGGACATCTTTAGTATTCATTTGGATGTAGTTCATAAATAGGCAGAACAAACAATTATGTAACATACTCACAGGTTTGATACTAATGAAAAAAACGGCAAGGAAATTCAAGTACAGCTGGCCGATCGAGGCGACGCTTGACGTGATCGGAGGCAAATGGAAACCTCTGGTGATCTACCAGCTCAAAGAAGGGACGCTGCGGTTCAGCCAGATCGTGGAAAAGGTTGAGCCCCGGATTACGCCACGGATGCTCACCAAGGAACTCCGCGAGCTGGAACGCGACGGACTTGTCACCCGGAAGGTGTACCCGCAGGTCCCGCCAAAGGTAGAATATTCGCTTACGGAAAAAGGAGCGTCGCTTATCCCGATCCTTGACGAACTCTGCGAATGGGGGGTCCGAGCACATGGGAGGACGAGATCGAGTTTTCGTGCGAAGAATAATTCCCAAAATCACCGAACCACATTACCCGGAAAAGAAGAAAGCATATATTCCCGCCAGCGGTATCTCTCACTTCATGAAAATCCTTGGTATTGCAACAAGCCCGCGCAAAGGGGCAAACAGCCAGTCGCTTACAGAACACGTTCTTGCCGGGGCAAAAAAAGCCGGGGCAAAGACCGAGCTCGTGCGGATCTGCGATCTCGACATCGCTCCCTGTACCGGCTGCAACTCCTGCAAGGAGAAAGGCGAGTGCATCATCGATGACGACATGGAAAGTCTCTGGGAGAAGATGGCAAAAGCCGACGCGATCGTCTTTGGTTCGCCCGTATACTGGGGCCGCTTAAACGCCCAGGCATATCCCTTCCTCGACCGGTTCTATGCACACCTGAAACCGGACTTTACCACCGATATGCCGAAGGGAAAGAAGATCGTGCTCGCGCTCACGTTCGGCGGGATGCCGCCCGAAGCCCTCGCACCGCTGAACGCATACATCAAGGCAACGTTCGGGTACCTTGGCTGTGTCGATGGCGGCTTTATCTGGCAGAACCAGTGCATGGGGCCCCGGGACCTCGCAAAATACCCGGAAACGATCAAGAAAGCCGAGGAACTGGGAAAGTCCCTGACAAAATAATTTTTTATCCGGTTTTTGCCGGTATTTCTGATATACCGATCTGTTTTTTTAAAAAAATTTCAGGCAGTCCCGGATACACTCTTCTGCCGGGTAAAGACATCGAGATTGGTGCTCCCAAGCGTACCGTCGCGGTGCATGTAGTAATCGAAGAGCCGGTCGTCGTTATCGTAGAACGAGAACCAGTAGTTGAGCTTGTACGTGGTCTTGTCGTAGCCGGGGATCTCATCGTAACTTTCCGTATCGTGGAGGATGATTGTATCCGGATTGTTCTCTGTTAAGGTCGCAATCTCCCCTTTCTCGCCATAGAACGTGAACTTGTTCCAGCGATCGCCCCGATAATACCATGGCAGCGGCCAGAACCCGGAGTTTAAGTCCTTCGATGCAAGGACCACGTGGACTCGAATTGTCGATGATACCCATGACCGGTCGCAGCTCCTCGGAGTTCTGGACCTGGATGATGGGTTCGCTGATGTCGGCCGGCACAAAGGCCACGTGCCAGGTCATGAGGGCCAGAAAGAGAGCATCCGATGAGCGCGAATGCGATCTTCTGCCAGTTGAGTTATACGTGGCGACAAACACATGGGGAGCAGCTGGTGGATCAAAAGCCACGGGACTTTTCGCCCACGTACGCGTAGAACGCCATGGTAAGGATCATCCAGAAGATACAGAACCGGAAGAAGATATCCGATTTGTCGGGAAGGGCCCGCGAGGATCCCATCTGCTTTACGCTGACTGCCGCAAGAGTCGCCGACCGGAAGGGTGGCGTGGCGCGTCCTGGATCCAGTTCTTGACCCGGGCCTGCTGACAGACCAAAGCTTCACGTCTTTTACCAGGAACTGGACGGTCCCGAGCATGGCAAGGAGAAAGATCGGCAGCTCGTACAGGAGGAAGAGCGGGATATAGAAATAGAACGGCCGCCGAGCCTCTGCTTGTTCGTGCATTGACACCCAGTGGTCTACGGCCTGGTACCAACCGGTGGTGTTGACCTGGAAGTTCTGGCCGACAAGCGTCTCCGGGTGGTTGCCGAACGCAGAATAGAGCGCGACCATGAGGGCCGTGACAAGGAGCAGGCCCATCAGGAGGTCGTACTTCCATTTCACCGGAAGCGTGACCTGCTTTTTCCAGATAAGAACGAGGAAGAAGGCAGCAAAGATCAACAGGATGACCGGCATTTCCTCCTTGCAGCAGAGTGCCCCTGCCGCTGCAATGGCGCCGACAATAATGTACCGGCTCTGGCCCCGTTCAAAGTAATAGAGGATGGCAACGAGGAGCAGCATCGTGAAAAAGAGCATGAAGATATCGTGCCGCAGGAACCGGGAGAAGTAGACCATGTCCGGCGAGATGGCTAAAAAGAGCGCGACAAGGAGCGTCTGGGCTTTGGTGATATAGCCGAGCCGGTAGATGCAGTACACGAGCGGGACAAGCAGCGTACCGAATACTGCCGGGAGGATCCGGGCAACGAGGTCCGAGGCGCCAAAGGCCGTGAACATGCCGGCCGTGACATAGTAGAGGAACGGGCCGTGGTAGCTGGGGTCGTACTGCCAGGCCCCGGAGGTCATGAGGGTATAGGAGAACCAGGAATGGATCGCCTCGTCGTGGTGGAAGAGCTTGAGGTCCAGCGTCCAGAACCGTAAAAATATTGCAAGGAGCAGGATGAGAATGAAGGTTCGTTCGAACGTGAACACGTTCCGGATTTTTTGCGAGAATGTGGCGGCCTGCTGCACCAAAACACCTTACCTTATCAGGTATGTATCATCAGGCAAAAAAGGTAGGATATGCGGGACGGGAAAACGTGACGGGAACGTTCACGCACCCGGGAACGACTGGCCCGCCTGCTGCCCGCCATAGGGCAGGGAGAAATGGATCTGCTCGATCTGCCACCGGCTCCCGGTGTTTCTCATCACCATCGTGGACCGGCCCGCTAACGTCTGCATCTTTTCACCCGGCAGTGAGAAGCTGATCGCGGATTTTGTCATCAGCCATGCAACCCGGCCGTCGCCAAAGATCTGCGTGTCCGTGAATACGACACCGTTTACCGTGGCCTGGCTCATAGTCGCGCTGGACCTGCCGGGCAAAGGAATCTCTCCCGGTCACGACCTCGTCCGGCCCGCTCCCGAATCCGCAGATGTCGGGAGAGAATACGGCAAGGAGACCGAGAATGTCCTTGTTTTTGTAGGCGGCTGCATAGGTTTCCATGGTTGTTTTTACTTCAGCTTTCTGGGAGTCCGTGAGGGTCATGGTGACCGGGTATTGGAAGCGGGGGATAATAGAAGTTACCCAAATATTCCGGTAAACCGAAACTGCGAAGAGGAAGTAGTTCGTAAGCGTGTGTGCTGTTTTTCGAGATAATTTGCCCGGGCATTCTTGATGCCAGTCCTGCCTTTGGATTTCCCTGACCGGTAGACATCCGGGCCAGATCGAATATATATCGCGTTCAACATATTCACAGCCGGAAAAAGGTACGGCGTTCATAGCAGGTTAACGAATTTTGCAGACAACTGGTGGGGAGAAAATAAAAAACAAAACCCGGGATTTTTCCCCTGTATGTCCGGGACACTCACGGGACAAGGACTATGGTGGCAAAACGGCAGGCAGCATTTCTGGCAATCGGCGCAGTCATCGTTATCGGGATCCTGGTACTGATCGGCATGCACAGCGTATCGAACCTGTACATAATTCCCGCCGGGACATTCGATCCCTCTCATGGATCGGATCGCGGGACCGGCCCGGCTCTGCCCGAAATAACAGTCACGCCGCCTGCTCCCGCCGGTTTTGAAAGCGCTCTGGATGCAGACAGTTCGCTCTATGATGGGGACAATGTCATTGCCACGTACGGGAACCAGAACCGGACTCCCGGGAATGAAAGCATAAACTTCACCTCGGGCAATCCCGGCTCCGTTACCGATGCCATCCGGGAGGATATGGAACCCTACCTGTATCCGGAAGGACCGGTGATTGGACTCATGCAGGAGCCATCCGGTACCATCGAGATCATTTACTACCAGGGCTGGCCGGTAACCGGACCCTGATGGACGAGATGTACGCCCGTATTGCTGCAAAAGGAAAGGACTATGGTTTCGAACAGATCCCCTGCCGGGTCCTTTCGATGGGGATGGTACAGTCCGATATCGTAAAAGATACGGTAACGCCACGGGCGACAGAAAGTACCTCATAACTCTATCCGGGGAAAAACAAAAATAAAAAAAACGGTGTGTATCGTGGAAAAGGGAAAATTTTCAATATTGTCGATGCAGTCCTCGCAAATTATATCGTGATAATCACCCTGCTTTCGGCGCTGATGTCCTTTTTTGTGTTCATTATCAACTGGGAAGACCGGTTCATGGGGATAAAACTTGACGGCCTGCCGGCGGGGATCTCCCTGTTCTGCAAGGGTTTTGTTGCGCTCCTTCTTGCCCTGCTGGCGCTGAAATACCGGGAAAAAATCGAACTCATTACAGCCTGTGTTATCCTCTATTTTGCCTACCTTTTCGGGCCGGTCCTGTTCATGCCGCATATTATCCCCACATTTTCCGGGACGCTGACATACCTGCTGGATTTCTGGCTCGGTATCGGCATCCCCATTGTCCTTTTCGTAATTCACCGGTTAAGCCGGATCAAAGAACAACCGTAAAAACAAACCAATCTGGTTCTCATAAAACAGGATCAATTCTAAAAAAATATATGCCTTAAACGTAAAAAAACAAATTATCCACATATGGCAAATAGAAAAAAATTTACTATAACAACGAACCGTCCAAAGAAACGGCATTTTCTTCGCAAATCACAGGACAAACAAGCTGCATCAGAGGGATTTCTCGCAAAAATTCCCCACAAGGCATTAATCGCATTGTTCATCTCGGGAATAATTCTTCCGGTATGTGTGAGTTATCTGACGTTCCAGTATACTTCAGCCCAAAATACAAAAAATGAACAAAAAACATCTGGCAAATGAATTTTATTATGACATAGACTATGTCGAACTCCAGGAATCCCTGTTTGAAAATTCTCTAAACGACCCGACCATGGATTATAGTAATCCCGATTCCCCGTTTTTTAACGAGACTTTCGTCTGGATTACTCCGCTTTACCCGGACTGGGGCATGTATTACTCAAACAGGCAGGATATCAATAAATTTAGTCCGGCTTTATCCTCCAGTCTCTCGATATTTTATCAGGATGTGCTGACCGCAGAAACAGAACGACAGATCTACATGTACTATGACAAGATGGTTGAGAGAGATCCAAACGATACGGCATTGGAAGAGAACCGGGCTACTATGTTACATGACCTTTTTGACGACATGCGCGAACAGGTTAATTCCACAAGACAACGTATTCCTGAATTGAAACAGCAGTTGGCAGATATTGCATCCAGTTAATTATTAACAAATTAATTCCCGCTTGCTATGAAAACGGGATATTTTTTTAGGGAATACAAAGCGCCCGGTAAATTTCAACACGTTCAGGAAAAAATGGGAAAGGCAATCCTTAAAAAAATTCACGATACTCTCCCGGGAATACTTCCGGGCCGGTGCCTGTCGGCGCACACGCCGGGCTAACCGGATAATTCCGGGTGAAAAATTACTCCTCTTCTGCGAACCGCACGTACACGACTTCATCGAGAAGCCGCCCGTTCTTCGTGATCGCCTTCTTGTGGACGGCCTCCCGGGTAAAACCGCATTTCTCCAGCACCCGCATGGATGCCGGGTTATCCGAATGTATCCCGGCTTCGATCCGGACCATCCCCATCCGATCGAACGCAACCGGGACGAGGGCACGGACGGCATCGGTTGCGATCCCCCGGCCCCAGAACGGTTCCGCGAGCCAGTAGCCGATCTCCGCGGTCCGGCGCCTCACGTCTTCGAGCGGGGAGATGCCGATCCCGCCCACTGCTTCGCCGCCAATATCGATCGCCAGGTACAGGTGTCGGCCCGGGCCGGTGGCGAGCGCAATGAACCGGTCCGCATCCTCCTTCGTGTACGGCGAGGGGAATGCGTCGCGGAGGTGGCAGGCGATCCGGGGATTGTCCGCGTACTTCACGATACGCGCTGCATCCTCTGTGCTCCAGTCGCGGAGTGTTGACGTGGGGGTGGCGATCCGCATGTGCTGATGAGATTGATTTCGCGGGAGGCATGATGGGGCTTGCGGTGGGATGGACCTGCGGGAAAAAACGCGTCCCGGTTTTCCCGGACTACAGGACAGGCCCGCCGGCTCTCCGCTCCACAGGGTATTTTTGTTTCCCGCACGTATCTTCCGGTCACATATGGCCGGCGAAAAACGAGATTTCAACACCGCAGCGGCAACCTGGGACGCAAAAACCCACCGGGTCCGGATGGCAAACGATGTGGCACGGGCAATCCTCGGGACACTTCGCCCGGGACCGGATACGGATGTGCTGGAGCTCGGGTCCGGGACGGGCCTTGTGACGCTTGCCCTCCAGCCGCATGCCGGCTCGGTTACAGCCATCGACAGCTCGCCGGGCATGCTCGCCGAACTGGAAAAAAAGATCGCGGCACAGGGCATTACCAATGTCCGCACCCGGTGCGTGGATCTGGAAAAAGACGATCTCCCCGGGCCGTTCGATCTTGCGGCGAGCAGCATGACCTTCCACCACATCAAAGACACCGACCGTCTCATCGGACGGATCTTTGGCATCCTCAAACCGGGCGGGAAGATCGCCATTGCGGACCTCGATTCCGATGAGGGAAGGTTTCACGAGTCAAACGAGGGCGTCTTCCATTTCGGTTTCGACCGGTACCTCATGAGAAAATCATTCGAGGCCGCAGGGTTTGTCAATGTCCGGAACCGGACGGCAGCGATCGTGCAAAAGCCCGGGCCGGACGGAGGCGTGCGGACGTTTACGGTTTTTTTAATGACCGGGGAAAAACCGGCCCGGGGAACAGAATGATAACGGGAATTCCTGCCGGGCCTTACCTTACCCGGGTGTATCCTTCGCAGACGATCTCCATGGCATCGATTGCAACTTCATTTTCTTTGGCACTGAAGCCCGAATGAATATATTTTACCGGCCATGCATTCACGATCTCCCACCGTGCCGTCTCCGCCCCTGCCTCATCGGTCTGGATGATCGACATATTCTTTTTCGCGGCGGCACCGGACTCGGTCGCTTGTTTATGCCAGTCATAGAGATCCAGCGAATCCGTGATACCCTGCATAAGAGAGATGTTTGCGTGCCGGTCAAGCCCGGGTAATTTTTGTAATGCCTTAAACCTGCTTTCTTCAGGGAATTCTGTTACGGCGGCGGCCCGCATCAAAAAACGTAACCTTCTGGAACCCGGCCCGGGCGGTCCCGCCTATCTCAATACGGAACCGGAACTGGCGGTAAGGATCTTTCCTGTCTCCTGTCAAAAGTCATCACCTCATTGTCCGGTCACTGCCAGGCCCCCCAACCGTCGGGGTAAACCGGGATACTGCTGCACGGGCTCATGCCCGATAGGTTTCAGAGTATTTTTCTCTATCTCTTTGTTTCCGTGTCTGGATATAACCGATTTCTCATGGATCTGAAAAGGGCACCGGATTTTATCAGCCCCGGGTTTTATATATCTCTCTGGAGCTGATCCGGTATGCGAAAGGAAAGTCCCATACAACTTTCAAAAGGAGCGGAAAGCAGAGATGATCGCTGAGATCAAAGCGTATTTTTTAACCGAACGGGAAGAAGAGATCGGCGATCTTGCGGCAGGCATGGTCCTCGATTTTATTATAGAAAAGCTGGCACCGGAATTTTACAACCTGGGCGTGGACAATGCGTACCGGTACATGAAAGAGTCCGCGGAGGATATGCTCGGGATACGGGCGTAAACATGCGAATCGGACATATGGCGCCGATAAGTGAGGTTTTTACCCTTTCATTGTCACAACCAATGCCAGGACTTTTCCGAAACACCGGACCGGGATCCGGTGCCCGTGGCAGTACGAGTACGCATATATTGCTCATGATGAAGTCCGGCCCGGTTGCCGAGCCGGAAAATAACGTCCGGATCATGCGTTGGCAAAAAAATACTGCCCCAAAAAATTGCTTTTTTTAAATCGGAATATTCCCGTAAATCATCTGGATCCAATCATTTCCTACACCACCAACCGGAATTCGTGTTCCGGAATGCATTTTCACGTCGGAAAAAAAACGCACAAAATAGCCGCGTTCTTTTGGCCGATCCCGGGGTCACAGGGGTGACTGGATATGGCAAAAATACCCCCTGCTGAAGGCCCGTTAATGGTCGTTATCTGGCATCGAAATCGGGCGTATTTCGGAAAACCGGGCCTGATTTGAGGGTATTTTCCACGCGAACCCAAACGGGGCGTTTTACAGGGTTTTCCGGGAGGGGCGGGATCCTGAAATCCGGGATCCGGGCCCGTATCGGGCGTATTTGGGATACGGTTTTTCTACCTGTTGTGGGATCCGGATGAATGGAGGGGGCAGGATCACCTCAGGTTTCCTTATCGGGATTCTCCGACGGAGATGCTGGATCGGGGGATCCTCAAAAGGCCCTTTTGAGGCAATAATTCCTAAAAAAGGGGGACTAATTCAGGGTAAAATGGGCCTTTTCACGTCGGAGAAATAGGGGAATAAATAGCAGCGTTTGGAGGGCCGATCTTTTCCCGGATGGGCTCCGGGACGCCCGGACTGAAAAGAAGGGCGGTTTTGGGGGTCGGTTTTAGGGATCCCCATACGGGTTTCCTGAGCCGTGACCGGTTAGCTGATGAAAAAAACGGGCCGAATGTTTGAGTCACTGAATACATTTTTACTCAATTGAATACATTTTGTATCCAGATGCGGGAATCTCGCATTTCGTCACGGATCCGGGCTTCGGCTCCCGATGTTTTTCCTGCATAATCCGGGTAAGCGATTTTACCATCCGCGGGATTGTGAAAAAGGTCGACAGAAAGATTCCAGCAAAACTCCGTGAAGAATAACCCTCGCGGAGAGTTAATGAGCCAATCCAAGCGGTCGTTTGTTCACAGGCCCGAAATCCACGGTTCACATATTATGAACAAATGTTTGGGATCCGTGAACAATGAGATGTCCCGGATAATCTGCACGCACGAGTGCACAATTAAAAGCTGAAAGCTGCGGTGCAGGTTGCCCGGTTCAAGGCAGCACAGATCCCAAATCGAGATCGCGCATCAGACTCGCGGTTACGGATCTCCTCTGGCAGATGTGGAATAAGCCGGCATCGTCCGTAAAAAGGGGAATTGCATTCTGTTCTGCGAGCGCAAGAAAATAGGTATCGAACCCGGGACAGCCATCCTCACGTGCGATCTTTGTTGCGGTCCGGATAATCTGTTCTTCCGGAACAAGCTGGTAACTCATTTCAACTTCATTACAGATTTCCTCTGCTGCACGTGCATCCGCGAGTCTGCTCGATACTGCAGCGATTCTCAACAATCCCGCATTGGGGAATCATCCCCTCTATTCCTTTTTCATCAAGTGCGGCAAGGAATGCTGCGCAGGTCTTGTGAGGGGTTACTTCCCGGGAATAGGTAGTCCCTGCCTGTCGGAGTGAAGGTGAGAAAAGTGCTTTTATGATAACAGAGGTATCCAGCACTCAAGGAGGTAAAATTATGCATCCCTGCTTCTTCTCCGGGTTGCAAGTAGGATCTGATCCGTATCTTCCTTTGCTTCAGGCTCCCCGAATTTTTTTACAAATGCTGAAAATTTTTTCCGGATAACCACTTTCACTCTTGCCTGTTCCGGCAGGTTCACCGGATCGTCCAGAACCAGTGTACCTTTTTTATACACCGCGCTTGTTTTAATTGCCGTCATACGTGATCGCGCTTCCCTTTAAAACCCCTTGTACCATACGGGGCAGTCTCCACCCAATAATAATTGCGATTGAACCCGATACCCGGAGTTACCGGACTGGCACAAAAGGGGGAGCTGCAGAGAACCGGCGGGAGAGTTTTCCCGGGCCGGAATTCCGGGGATCCCTAGTGGATAATCCCCCTCTTTTTTAATTCAAAATAACATCTCGCACAGGCCTCCACATCGGCACCGGCGTTATGGCTGTCGGTAAATTCTTCCTGGAACAACTTGAGGTGCGGCTCGTTTAAGGTCGGCCACTTGTATCCTCTTCCGGACTTTGAGGGAAGTTTGCACAGTGAGACGATCTGGGGGGTTTTCATGGTGCAGAAATATTGTTTCCCCCGAGCCCGGACTCAAGTCTGCACCGCAAGAATTCGGTCGTGACAATCGGCAGGTCAAAATCGAGATTATGGGCAACGACCGTTTTCCGCTTTCTCAATGTCGGCATTGAACTGCGGGAGCACTTTATAGAGCGACACGCCTTCGGTCTTTGCCCGCTCAGTCGTGATCCCGTGAATCCTGGCAGAGTCCATAGGGATGGAAAAGTCCGTCCGAGTAAATGATGAAACTGTTCCGGCTTTCACGCTCGCCATCGCTGGAGTACAGCGACCATGCGAGCTGGACGACCCGGGGCCATTTTTCAACAGGGTTGGTTGCGGAATATTTTGGGAGGCCGGTGGTTTCGGTGTCTAGGAAGAGGAGCATCAGGGTTATTTTGTAGGGGAGGGTATTTGGGGTGGGGGGTTTGGAGGATTATAAGATATTTCTTCACAATGTTTTTTGGAATACCCGTATTTTCACAATTTTTTTTATCAGAGCCGGGAAATTTTTTCCAGCCAGACCCCGGTAAAAACGTCCATAATCCCCGATCATTTTCTCTGGTCTCT
>Ga0268356_11110_pt1 | contig 11782 bp, 9 predicted proteins | sample BioMet10_FD_194415 | JGI IMG/M metagenome (GOLD analysis project Ga0268356, IMG submission 194415) | Sewage microbial communities from Oakland, California, United States - Biofuel 10 (PacBio Assembly) | ecosystem: Engineered > Wastewater > Sewage > Unclassified | place: USA: California | collected...
CATTCGTAGAATAGTCTGCATAATCATCGTGATAGACAACTCTATCTGATTGAAAAGCTGCATATTTATCTTCTTGTCCTAAATGAACACCTCTCAAATTCTTAAAAATAGAAGTATAAACAGGCCCATCAACCAATCCACCATCAATAGGATAATGATACAGCTGCGAAAAAGCAGAATGCGGATAAAGAGGATAATCTCCATTGGAAGGCAACCCTACAATCATGCATTTTCCCCATGGATTACAACCAAATAACCAATCTCGCATAGCTGTTTCCATTTCAAGAAATTCAGTGTTACCAGTCAATCTGCGATACAAGTTACATTGAGTTATCAGCGCAACTGTAAGATTGTTAGAACACCATATAAAAGGTATTCCATTTAAAAACACATCATCGCCAGCACGTTCGCGTACTCGTTCCAAGCCACTTCTTAAGTTACGAATAAACTCGTTCTTTACGGCTGGATTATCTTGAGTAGCAAGTTGATAGTGTCCGATATTCACAAAGGGATACCACTGATAATGGCGTGCAGAATCTGCTCCCATCCAAGGAGTAACAGGTTCCATTCTACCATACAAAACGGCATCTTTCAGATACTTCTTATCACCGGTAGATTTATAAATCTGAGCTGCAGCAAGCTGCATATCATCAGTCCAGTTATCTTCTTCATAAAAATATGGAGACACACAACAGGCTGTTTGACATACGCCCGGAAACTCTACACCTTTATTATAGGCATCAACAGACTTTTCTTTTAAGATTTTCGAATATTCAGGATAAAAGTTTGCCAGTAAATCGGCTCCTAAAGAAAAAGCTGATGCAAATTTACCAACAGTCGAAGCAAGTCCGGTTGTTCTGTTTTTATGTTTCAGCAATCCCTGCTTTTGCCCCGTGCAAAAATAAACCGGACGATCTTTTCCTTTTCCCCAACCATAATCAACTACGTCATTAGTCGGCAATTTAAAGCCTGCATGATCTCTATCATCTGCAATCTGATTAAAAAAAGTATCTTTATCAGGATTCATTCTTAACAGCCAATCCAAACCCCATTTTGCTTCGTCAAGCACATCGGGAATTCCATTGCTTCCGGGTAATCCGTCAGCTCTATAGTTATCAGCAAAAGCCTTTGGGTACTGACTATAAGCAAATAACATCTGGTATATAGCATTTGCCGAAGTAGTGACATATTGAAGGTAATCAGAAGCATCATGCCATCCGCCACGAGCATCTATTTTTTCTCCGGTACGAGTAGGATGATCAACAATTCTACCATCAAACTTATGGCAAGAATCATTTAAAAACGGATTAAACCCACAACGTTGCTGGCGCATGTACTTTAATGGTACTTCAACAGCAGATGAGTAGACATTATTACCTATTCTAAAAACAGGAGACTTAACTGTTCCTGCTTTAATATAAAAAGAACCGGATTGTTTAAATTCAGAGAAGTTCAAACGAGCAGTATTAGAAAAAGGACCTTGAGCGCCTTTTTGTTGAACGACTTTGCAGTTACACATTACTTTATCAGTCAAGCCACTTACAATCTGAAACTCTGAAACAGACACAGATTGATCAGTAAGCCAAACAGCTACCTTAACATCATCAGGTAAATAACCTTCTTGATTCACTCTAATCCATTGCGAAGCGCAAACAGAGCCAGAGAGCAAATGAAAAGAAAGAAGTGCAATCCCTATTTTTTTCATAATATGGCACAATAAAGGTCTGGTTAACAAAATACTAAATGCAAACATAAATATTAAAAACTTAATTGCAAGCAATTTTTATATTAAATTTTTGTTTCCAATATTTAATTAACCTAAATTATATTATCTAATAGTTAATATGATGTTATAAAGCAGAAATAAAATGAATTTCAGAAAGTAACCAGCATTTATTATAACAAGAAGAGATAAGCTCTTTAACTAAAGAATAATCAAAACATTATTTTAACTTTGCACACTTTCGTAAATTGAAATCAATGGACATATTCAAAAATATGTTTCAACTGGTTTCTTTAATAAAAACTAAAGAAAAACACTACGTGAGAGAAGTAATACTAAAAATAAAAAAAGGTGAGCGTCTGCTTGATGCGCTAAAACGCGATGGAAAGCAAATGCTGCCAACACATTGCATTATCAATAAAACATTAACAGGTATTGGAGCTACTTACTGTGAACTGGTGAGCGACAGAAACTCAATTATCGTTGAGCCAAATGTTCCGGTAATTGAAGGTAAGGTAAAAAAGCACAAAGGAAGTATATTAGGTGTATATTCAGGTATCACGGGACAGAAAATTGAGGAATACATCCAGAAACATAAGTCAAAACGAAAGATTATGGTAACTCCGGAAAGTTTTCAGCGACTAAAAGAGACTCTGGAGGAAATAAGCATTGATATATACAATGAATTCTTTTTGCTGTTCGACGAATGCGAAAAACTGATTCAGGACATTGACTTCCGCGAATCCATTGAAGCTCCTATGGATGATTTCTTTAGATTCAGAGAGAAAGCGATGGTTTCTGCCACACCTTTGATAGCAGCAGATCCTAGATTTGAAAAGCAAGGCTTCTCAATATTAAAAATTACACCCGATTTTGATTTCAGCATGCCAATAAAACTTCTACCTACCAATAATATACTGGAGGCATTCCTTGAAGAGATTACTTTGCATCCTGGCAATATCTGTGTATTCTGCAATTCAATAGATACTTTCGAGTCAATTTTCTGCGAGTTGTCACTCGACCTTCAGAAACAAGTCACCACTTTTTGCAGCGAAGGCGCAATGGAGAAGCTTACATATATGCATTCTAAAAACTTCAACCGAAAAGCTTACAGCTTTATAAACAAGCTTACAAAAGTAAACTTCTTTACGGGACGGTTTTACTCGGCGGTAGATATTGAATGTAAAAGCAAACCTCACGTTATAATTTTGTCGGACATGATGGGGGCACCACAATCGGCCATCGATCCAAGAACAGAGACTATCCAGATTACAGGCAGATTCCGCAACGGAGTTAAAAGCGTTACGCACATCAGCAGTATAAAAGAGGATTTGGAATACCGTTCGGAGGTAGAAGCACAGCTTTATCTGGAAGGAACATTCCAGGCTATCAGCACAATAAAGAACCTCTATTCAAAAGCCAGAAGCGAAGGCGAGAAAGGTGCATACCTTGAAGCACTTCTTGGAATGAGTGGAAACTGTTATTTAAATGAAGACGGAACCAGGAATGAATACAAGATAGCCAACTACTACGACGAACAAAGAGTGTTGGAACTCTACACAAACAAAGATTACCTACTGAATGCCTATAAGGCAATACCAAATTTCAGTATCGATTTCCAGCCAAAGGAATATCTATTCAGCGATGCAGACCGACTGGCACGCCAGAGAGCGAAAACCCGCAAATGGAAAGCAGAGGTATTACTTCGTCAACTCGACAGGGCAAACCATCTTCGTTTCTCAGAGAATCCGGAACATAGAAAGTATTACGAAGCACAGATACAACAAATTATTCGTTCTCCATACGAACATACTCTTTTTGAATGTTACCTTTCAAAAGGATCTGAATATATAAGGAGTATAAACTTCCGCGAGTCGACCATGCTCAGCACTTTAAAGAAAAAGGGCTTACATCAGCTAAAGAACTGCCCTTCCGTAACCCGCGGAGTTCATAAACAATTGGAGGCAGGAAAGCAATATACCGCATCCGAAATTAGTGCCGTACTCACCAATATATATAAGAAGAACGGTATACCTGTAAATAAAAGAGTAACTGCATCCGAAGTAGAGAGGTATTTTGAGACAAGTACTACCCGCAATAATAGAGGACCTAAGATATTATTAATCAGCACAAAATAGAGAGAAACAGAGACGAGCAGTTAACTGACTGAAAAATGAAAAAACATAAGGTCGTTTTGGAGGGGGTAACAAGGGTACCCCTTCTGAAAAGCCGTGAGAATGGGCGTGCTAAATTTTAGCACAAGACATATAAAAGAAGTTTTTGGGAAAGTTTAGCACCATCACTTTTACTTTGTAACAAATTATGCTTTCAGATCATTCAGAAGACAACTTAAATTCCTTGCAGATAGTATCTTCAATTACTTTGGGGAAGTATTTATATTCCAGAGCATGAATCCTTGTGGCCAAATCATTAGGAGTGTCCGTTGTAAGCACATCACATTTTGCCTGAAAAATTATACTGCCCGAATCATAATGCTCATCTATATAATGTATAGTAATACCAGAGAATTTATCGCCCGATGCAATCACAGCCTCATGAACACGGTCGCCATACATCCCTTTTCCCCCATATTTAGGAAGTAAAGCCGGATGTATATTTATAATTTTATTAGGATACGCATGAATCAGGTCTACAGGAATCTGAAGAAGAAAACCGGCAAGAACAATAAAATCTACTTCACATTCTTTAAGCAAAGAGAGAAGTTTCAAAGTATTATTAAAATCAGTTTTAGTAAACACAGCAGAAGGTATATGATGCAATCTAGCTCTTTCTAAGATATAAGCATCAGCCTTATTAGATAAAACCAAAGCAACCTCAATAGACAGATTGCCATTAAAATATTGCATGATATTTTCGGCATTCGTACCTGAACCTGAACCAAATATTGCTATTTTTATACTCATAAAACCGCTAATCTGTGCACAAAATCGTGAAAAATGTGCAAACAAATGAAATTTATTGGTTAAATATTTGCTCGAAACAATAAATATTCATTCCTTTGCAGCTGCAAATTTAAAAAAATAATTCAATTTATTAATTAAAAAACTTAAAGTTATGTCTGAAATTGAATCAAGAGTAAAGGCGATTATCGTTGATAAATTAGGCGTTGAAGAATCTGAAGTTACATTAGAAGCAAGCTTCACAAATGATCTAGGTGCAGATTCACTTGATACTGTAGAACTTATTATGGAATTCGAAAAAGAATTCGGAATCTCTATCCCTGATGATCAAGCAGAAAAGATCGCAACTGTAGGTGACGCTGTATCTTACATCGAAACTGCTAAAGCTTAATTCTGATTTCATAATATGGAATTAAAAAGAGTTGTAGTAACAGGTCTTGGTGCTCTTACTCCTATAGGCAACACTATTCCCGAATTTTGGGAAAATTTGGTCAATGGTGTGAGCGGAGCAGGACCTATTACTCATTTTGATACGTCTTTGTTTAAAACTAAATTCGCTTGCGAAGTAAAGAACTTTGATGCAAATCAATACATCGATCGCAAGGAAGCAAGAAAGATGGATCGTTACACACAGTATGCAGTTGCTGTAGCTAAACAAGCTGTAACAGATTCAGCTCTTGATCTTGAGAAAGAAGATTTAAACAGAATTGGTGTAATCTTTGGTGCTGGAATCGGTGGTATCCAAACTTTTGAAGAAGAAGTAAAGAACTATGCTACCAACAAAGAAAACGGCCCAAAATTCAATCCTTTCTTTATCCCAAAAATGATTTCGGATATTGCAGCAGGACAGATTTCCATCATGTATGGCTTTCACGGTCCTAACTTTGCAACTGTATCTGCTTGTGCAACTTCTTCAAACGCTATAGCTGATGCATTTAACTATATCCGATTGAACAAAGCAAATGTAATTGTAACCGGTGGATCTGAAGCAGCTATTACTGAAGCAGGTGTAGGCGGTTTTAATGCAATGCACGCTTTGTCAACACGAAACGAGGATGCAACAAGAGCTTCTCGCCCATTCAGCGCAAGCCGCGATGGATTCATTATGGGTGAAGGTGGCGGATGCCTCGTTTTGGAAGAATTGGAACATGCCAAAGCACGTGGAGCAAAAATTTACGCTGAAATTGTTGGAAGTGGCCTTTCTGCTGACGCATATCACTTAACAGCTTCTCACCCAGAAGGTTTAGGGGCTATGTTGGTAATGAAGAATGCATTGGAAGACGCTGAAATGAAACCGGAAGAAGTTGATTATATCAACGTTCACGGAACATCTACTCCTGTAGGTGATATTTCAGAATCGAAAGCAATCAAGGAAGTATTTGGCGAACATGCTTATAAGCTGAATATTAGTTCCACTAAATCTATGACTGGTCACCTTCTTGGTGCTGCCGGTGCTGTTGAAGCTATTGCAAGTATTCTGGCTATTAAAAATGGAATCGTTCCTCCAACTATCAATCATGAAGATGGAGACAATGACGAAAACATTGACTATAACCTGAATTTTACCTTTAACAAGGCGCAAAAGCGTGAAGTTAATGTAGCACTTTCTAACACCTTTGGTTTTGGTGGACATAATGCATGCGTTATCTTTAAAAAATACAGCGAATAAGATTGTGTTAAACAACAAAATAGATAGAATAAGGCTCTTGTTCCGCAAGGATAGAGAGTCTTATTCTCGTTTTTATTCTATTTTGGGGTTCTATCCTCGCAACATAAGCCTTTACGAACAGGCTTTGACTCCACACATCGTCTTCTATAAAGTCCGAAAAGGGCCGACCTCTGAATAACGAACGACTAGAGTTCTTAGGAGATGCTATTCTTGACGCTATTGTAGCAGATATTGTTTACAAGAAATTCGAAGGCAAAAAAGAAGGTTTTCTAACGAATACACGTTCTAAATAGTTCAACGGGAGACTCTTAATAAACTTGCCGTAGAAATAGGCCTCGACAAGCTGATAAAATACTCCACCCGTACATCTTCACACAATAGCTATATGAGCGGGAATGCCTTTGAAGCATTGGTAGGTGCCATATATATGGACCGAGGTTATAATGTCTGCAAGCATTTCATAGAAGTTAAGATTATTAAGCGCTTTATTGATCTGGATAAAGTGGCAAAGAAAGAGGTAAATTTTAAATCTAAACTGATTGAATGGACTCAGAAGAACAAAGTTATAGCCTCTTTTGAACTTATAGAACAATTTCTCGATAAAGAATCGAACCCTATCTTCCAATCAGAAATTCTTATCGAAGGGTCTTTCTGCAGGAACAGGAATAGGCTATTCGAAAAAAGAATCTCAGCAGAATGCTGCTAAGATGGCACTGAAAAGATTCAGACTACACCCAAATTTCCTTAAAGAAATCTTGATGAAGCAAGAAAGAAAGCAGAAGCTGCTATGGCTGAAAAAGAGATTCTTGCAAAGAATGATGAGAATTCTGAGATTGCCACTCTGGAAACAGAAAGCACTCTGGAAAACAGAAGCAACCGATATTGAGGCCGAAATAACTGATTCTTTCGAACCTCAAAACAATGAAATGGTATTAGAAGAGGAACAAGAATCAAATATCAGCGTAACTGAACAATTGATACCCAACAATCCTCTTCTGGGTTAAGCCATTCTGTATTCGCTCTTTTCTTATCCAAAACAAATTCCCATTCTCCTACCCTGAACAACCAAATCGTGATCTTCAGTTACTAATTTCAATTTCCCGGCAACTTCACTTAAAGGTATTGAAGAAATTTCATTTCCTTGCAACGCTATCATTCGCCCAAAATCTCCATTGGCAATAAGTTCTGTTGCATGCCCTCCCATACGGGTCGATAAATTCCGGTCGAAAGGTGTTGGTGCTCCTCCTCTCTGAATATATCCCAGAACTGTTTGTCTTGTTTCAATTCCGGTTTCGTGTTCTATTTCTCGGGCAACATATTCTGCCGCCCTCTTTCCATCGCCCGTTTTAATACCTTCGGCTACAACTACAATAGAATACGGTTTTCCTTTTTTCAGGCGGTTCATTATCGTTTCGCCAACGTTCTTAATACTATATTCTATTTCGGGTATCAATATTACATCTCCTCCGCCTGCCATGCCCGAATAAAGAGCAATCCAGCCAGCCTTATGCCCATTACTTCAATTACCATTACTCTTTTATGAGAACTGGCAGTAGAATGAAGTCTGTCGATAGCATCGGTAGCAATATTAACCGCAGAATCAAATCCAAAAGAGAAGTCTGTGCCCCAGATATCATTATCGATTGTCTTTGGTACAGAAACCACATTTAGCCCCATAGCTGCCATCTTTGCTGCAGTTTTCTGGGTGCCGTTTCCTCCAATACAGACCACACAATCAAGTCCGAGCTTTTGTATATTTTCCGCCATTATTGCTGGTTTATCAATATCTGGTGAGACGCCTTTCTTTTTAAAAGGTTTTTCTCTCGAAGTTCCCAGAATAGTACCACCTTGATTTAGCAGCCCCGACGTCGATTTTTCTGTAAAGAATTCCACATCATTTGTCAGCAAACCCTGGAAGCCACTATGTATACCAACCACTTCCATTCCGTAAAAATTCATCGCCGTCTTACAAACGCCTCTTATTGTTGCGTTAATTCCCGGACAATCTCCACCTGAAGTCAATATACCTATTCTCATACCCTAAAATTTTAATTCTAATATGAGCGTAAAGATAGAAAAAAATAGAAGCAATAAGAAAAACAGTAAAAAAATATATTCGGGAGAGTATAAATATAATAAATAAGGTTATTTTTGCATAAGATATAGAACTTATTATCGAATACATAATGAACAGTACAAAGCTGATTAGTAAATTTTCATTCCACGACTAAAAGAACTTGCATTATACAATACAGCCGCACAATCTATCCAGGAACAAGTACTTGCCAGGCTTTTAAAAGAAGCCAATCATACTGAATGGGGAAGAAAGTACGACTATAACAGCATCGGCTCATATGAGGAGTTCAAAAAAAGAGTTCCCGTACAGACGTATGATGATGTTAAACCGTATGTTGAAAGGATACGTTCGGGAGAACAGAACCTTTTATGGCCTTCCAAAATTGAATGGTTTGCAAAATCATCTGGTACTACAAACGATAAAAGTAAATTCTTGCCTGTAAGCCGTGAAGCTTTAAAAGACATTCATTACCGCGGTGGTCAGGATTGCGTTGCTCTGTATTCTCAAATTAACCCTGAAAGCCGCTTCTTTTCAGGAAAAGGGTTAATCCTTGGAGGAAGCCACAGCCCGAATCTGAATTCCAAACACGGACTTGTTGGCGACTTATCGGCAATACTAATTCAGAATATCAATCCTCTATTCAACCTGATACGCGTTCCAAGTAAAGAGATTGCGTTAATGAGTGAATGGGAAAGCAAATAGAACGGATAGCTCAAGAAACAATTAATAAGAATGTAACAAATCTCTCCGGAGTTCCTTCGTGGTTTCTGGTGCTGATAAAAAGGGTTCTGGAAATCACCGGAAAGCAAACTCTGGAAGAAGTTTGGCCTAACCTGGAAGTCTTTTTCCACGGTGGAGTAAGTTTCGCCCCCTATCGTGAGCAGTACAAGCAGCTTATACAGACAGGCAAGATGCATTACGTGGAGACATACAATGCCTCTGAAGGCTTCTTTGGGGTTCAGAACGACCTATCCGACCCTTCCATGTTATTGATGATTGATTACGGCATTTTCTATGAATTTATACCGTTAGACCAGCTTCATCAGGAGAATCCGGAAATCTATTGCCTTGCCGATGTAGAATTAAACAAGAACTACGCAATGGTAATAAGCACTTCCTGTGGTTTATGGCGATATATGATTGGCGATACAGTAAAATTCACGTCAAAGAATCCATATAAGTTTGTCATTACAGGCAGAACAAAGCATTTTATTAACGCCTTTGGTGAGGAACTCATAATAGATAATGCAGAAAAAGGGCTGGCTAAAGCGTGCGCTGCTACCGGAGCACAGATATGCGAATACTCTGCTGCGCCTGTATTTATGGACAAGAATGCAAAATGCCGTCACCAATGGCTGATTGAATTTGCCGTAATGCCCGATTCTGTAGATAAGTTTGCAGATATTTTAGATTCAACTTTAAAGGAGCTTAACTCTGATTATGAGGCTAAAAGGTATAAAGACATTGCGCTTCAGCCTTTAGAGGTTATTGTAGCCCGCAAAAGTCTGTTTATTGACTGGCTTAAAATGAAAGGGAAATTAGGCGGACAGCACAAGGTTCCAAGACTAAGCAATACAAGAGAGAACATTGAAGAAATGATTCTTCTGAACAATAACGAGAACTTAGCCTGAACTTTTAAAAAACAAACCGAATAGTTCTATAACATCTTGTACAAAAGAATGCATTCTTCTGTACAGAACAATTCTTTCTTTTGTACAGAAGAATTAAATGTTTTGTACAAGGAAACATTAGTCTTCCTTTGAGCTTTTAAAAACAAAGGAATAAGAATCAAAAAGCATAGTAAGCACTAAAAATAATTAAGGCCTCAGATTCCCAAACAGGAACTGAGGCCTTAACTTTATATCAATATCCTTATATTAAATCAAAGTCTTTAAAAGAGTAGTGATACTAACCTTATCGGCAATGATATTATTCAGTTCAGAGATTGCAACTCTTTCCTGAGCCATTGTATCACGGTGACGGATAGTTACACAGTTGTCTTCCAAAGTCTGGTGGTCTACAGTTACACAGTATGGAGTACCAATAGCATCCTGACGGCGGTAACGCTTACCAATTGAATCCTTTCATCGTACTGGCAATTGAAGTGGAATTTCAAGTCATTGATAATTTCACGAGCCTTTTCAGGAAGACCGTCTTTCTTAACAAGCGGCATAACAGCAAGTTTAATTGGAGCAAGTGCAGCAGGTAATTTAAGTACCACGCGTGTTTCGCCACCTTCAAGAGTTTCTTCGCAATAAGAAGCACACATTACGCTAAGGAACATACGGTCTACACCGATAGATGTTTCAATTACGTACGGAGTATATGATTCGTTTAACTCAGGATCGAAGTATTTAATATTCTTTCCTGAATATTTTTCGTGCTGACTCAAGTCAAAGTTTGTACGAGAGTGGATACCTTCTACTTCTTTAAATCCGAATGGCATTTCAAATTCAATATCTGTAGCAGCATTAGCGTAGTGAGCCAACTTATCGTGATCGTGGAAACGATATTTAGCATCTCCAAAACCAAGTCCTTTATGCCATTTCAGGACGTTGTTCTTTCCACAATTTAAACCAGTTAAGTTCTTCTCCCGGACGAACAAAGAACTGCATTTCCATCTGTTCGAACTCACGCATACGGAAAATGAACTGACGGGCAACAATCTCGTTACGGAAAAGCCTTACCAATCTGAGCAATACCGAAAGGTATCTTCATACGACCGGTTTTCTGTACATTCAGGTAGTTTACGAAAATACCCTGAGCTGTTTCCGGACGAAGATAAACCTTCATTGCACCATCGCTTGTAGATCCCATCTCGGTAGAGAACATCAGGTTAAACTGGCGAACTTCTGTCCAGTTCTTTGTGCCTGAAATAGGACATACAATCTCTTCATCAACAATAATCTGACGAAGTTCATCCAGATTATTATCATTTAAAGCCTTAGCAAAACGAGTGTGCAAAGCATCACGTTTTTCCTGATGACCTAGTACACGTGGATTAGTTGATCTATATTGAGCTTCATCAAATGATTCACCAAATTTCTTGCGGGCTTTCTCAACTTCCTTATTAATCTTTTCATCATATTTAGCAAGCTGATCTTCAATAAGCACATCCGCACGGTAGCGTTTTTTAGAGTCCTTGTTATCAATCAAAGGGTCATTGAAAGCGTCAACGTGACCGGAAGCTTTCCAAATTGTAGGGTGCATAAATATAGCTGAGTCAATACCAACAATATTTTCGTGAAGCAACACCATGCTGTCCCACCAATATTTCTTAATATTATTCTTCAACTCAACTCCCATCTGACCGTAATCATACACTGCTCCAAGTCCATCATAAATATCACTTGAAGGGAATACATAACCATACTCTTTACAGTGTGATACAA
>Ga0268356_10058_pt1 | contig 11761 bp, 17 predicted proteins | sample BioMet10_FD_194415 | JGI IMG/M metagenome (GOLD analysis project Ga0268356, IMG submission 194415) | Sewage microbial communities from Oakland, California, United States - Biofuel 10 (PacBio Assembly) | ecosystem: Engineered > Wastewater > Sewage > Unclassified | place: USA: California | collected...
GCCCTTCCTGGATCCGTGCGAACAGATCGTTCAGGGAGATCCGGCTCTTGGCCTGACGGGCATCCTTTTCCATCTGCTGGCGTTTTTTCCGCCAGCTGCCGGGCTTCCTTATCCGAAGGCAGCACGATGAAATCATCCCCTGCCACGGGAATATCGGACAACCCAGAAATTTCCACAGGCTTGGAAGGACCGGCCTTCCGGATCCGGCGGCCCTTGTCGTCCACCATGGTCCGGACCTTGCCATAGGTCGTCCCGGAAATAATGGAATCCCCCACGTGGAGGGTCCCCTGCTGGACCAGCATACTGGCTGTGGAGCCCTTGCCCTTTTTCACCCGGGCTTCGATGACGCAGCCCCGGGCCGGTCTCTTGGGATCGGCTTTGAGCTCTTCCACTTCAGCGACCAGCAGGATGTTTTCGAGCAGCTCTTCGATGTTGGTTCCTTTTTTGGCGGAAACCGGCACCGCGATGACATCGCCGCCCCATTCTTCCACCACGATATTGTGTTCGGTCAGCTCCTGCTTGACCCGTTCGGGGTTAGCCCCGTCCTTATCGATCTTGTTGATGGCCACGATGATGGGCACCTTGGCCGCTTTAGCATGGTTGATGGCTTCCACGGTCTGGGGCATGACCCCATCGTCGGCAGCAACCACCAGCACGGCGATATCCGTCATCTGGGCACCGCGGGAACGCATGGCAGTAAAGGCTTCATGCCCCGGCGTGTCGATGAAGGTGATGGACTGGCCCTTGATTTTGACAGTGTAAGCCCCGATATGCTGGGTAATCCCCCGGCTTCACCCTTGGTGACGTTGGAACGGCGGATTTTATCGAGGAGGGACGTCTTGCCGTGGTCCACATGGCCCATGACGGTAACCACAGGGGGACGGATGACTTCATTACCCGTTTCCTCTTCGTCGTATTCTTCCAGGATCTTGGTGACCACATCTTCCATTTTGACGGCCTGGATTTCAAAGCCCAGTTCATCGGCCACCAGGCTGGCTGTTTCAAAATCGATCTGCTGGTTGATGGTCGCCATGGTTCCGGCCATCATCAGGGTTTTGATGATTTCCGTGGCGCCGCAGTCCAAAATTTCGGCCAATTCGCCGACGGTCACCATTTCAGGTACTTCGTATACCTGATTCTTCATTTTTTCCGATTTATTTTCAGCCTTTATTTTTTTATAGGCACTGCGGGAAGTCTTTCCCTTTTTGCTGTGGTCCTTGACCTTTAAAGGTTGTTCCACGTTGTGTTTGGGTTGTTTATAGGCGGTTTTTTTCTTGCCATCGTGTTCCGGATTGCCTTTTTTACTGTGATGGCGGCTGCTCTTGGCGCTATCTTCACCCAAATCTTCCATCTCATCGAAGTTTTTCTTTATCGGTTCTTGGGAACCGGTTCCTTTTTTCTTTTTCCTGTTCATATTTCTATTTGCAGAAGACTGATTGTCACTCCTATGATCTGTTTTTTCATTCCGGTTATTCGAATTGCCTTTGGGATGGCCATTCGGATTGTTTCTAGGTTTTCCGCTGTGTTCGGTCTTTTTCTGTTCATGATTGCGGGAATTGGAAGCCTCGGCCTCATTCTTCTTTTTGTCCTGTGTCACTTTTTTATTTTCCGGCACGTTCTTTTTACCCTCATCATTTTGTTTATTTTTAACAGCAGCCTGTTCTTTTCGAACCGGCTCTTTCTTTGTTTCCTTCTTTTCCTTTTCCGGTGCAGCCTTTACGGCTTCCTGTTTTGGCGCAGCTGGTTCCTTGGGCGGTTCCTTGGGCGCATCCTTCACTTCACTTCCACCCTCTGCCTGGTATTTGCTTTTAAAGTCCTTTACCTGCTGATCGGTTAAAGCACTCATGTGATTCTTCACCGGAATCCCGTGCTGATTCAAAATCGTTACAAAATCCTTGCTTGGAATTTTATATTGATTCGCTAATTGATAAACTCTCAATTTCGCCATATAATACCTCCTTAGTGTGTCTTGGTTTACATGGCTGTGTCCCTTACTTCTTTACCAAGACTTGCCTTTAAAGCTTCAAAATCAGCGTCGCTGATCTGAGTCTTTAAAGCATTTTCAAGAGCGCCTTTTTTCAGTGCGTCCAAACACGATTGCGTCAGACAAATATAAGCGCCCCGACCGTTCTTCTTTCCCGACAGATCGTACATCAATCCCTCTTCATCACTCAGTAATATCCGCACCATGTCTTTTTTGGACTTCTTGCTGCGGCAGGCGATGCATGTACGCATTGGTATCTTTCTCATGGTTCCATCCTAATCTAATTTTAGAACATCTTCCAGACTTTCCGTCTCATCATCGAAACCTTCCAAATCATCAAAATCAAATTGATCATTCATTTCCAGCTCCCCTGAACCGGCTTCATTGTCCAGGACTTCATCCATTCCTTTTTTGATTTCGTCCAGCAGGAGTTCGGGATTATTTTCCTTTTCCGAGAATTCATCCCGGAGATTGGGGTTATCCGCCAACATCTTGTCAAAATCAGAAACACTCTTTATATCGATCTTCCATCCGGTCAGCTTGGCGGCCAAACGCACATTCTGGCCTTCTTTCCCGATGGCCAGTGAAAATTGGAAATCATCCACGATGGCGTAGGCCATCTTTTCCTTTTTATTGGGCAGGACTTCCACGACCTTGGCAGGGCTGAGGGCATTGGAAATGTAGTCACAGATGTTGTCGCTGTATTTGATGACATCAATTTTTTCGCCATTGAGCTCGTTGATGATGTTCTGAACCCGCACGCCCTTGAATCCGACGCAGGATCCAACCGGATCAACCGACGGATCATTGGCCTTCATGGCGATCTTGGTACGCGATCCGGCTTCCCGGGCGATGCCCACGATGTCCACAACGCCGTCGTAAATTTCCGGGACCTCCGATTCAAACAACCGCTTGACCAAACCGGGATGGGTCCGGGAAACGGTTATCTGAGGGCCCTTGGTCGTCTTCTTGACCATGAGCATGTACACCTTCAGCCGCTGTCCCTGGCGATAGGTTTCTCCCTGGACCTGTTCCGATGGCAGCATGACGCCTTCGCCATCGCCCACATCGATGTTCACGATGCCCCGTTCCACACGGGTGACCAGTCCTGTTACAATTTCATCCTGCTTTTCCAGATATTCATTGTATATGATATTCCGTTCAGCCTCTTTAATGCGCTGGAATATCAGCTGCTTCGCATTTTGGGCCGCGATCCGGCCAAAATCCTTGGGAGCGATTTCCGTTTTGCATACCTCCCCAACCTGGATGTTGGGATCAATTTCCCTGGCCTTTTCCAAATCCATTTCGGTTTCAGGATTTCCCACTTCTTCAACCACAGTCCAGCCGGCAAAGACCTTTATTTCGCCGGACTCCCGGTCAAGGACCACATCCACAGCCTGGGCATTTCCATAATTTTTCCGATAAGCTGATTCAATCGAGCTTTCGATCGCCTGAATCAATTCTTCCTTGTCAATTCCCTTTTCCTGCTGCAGGGCGTCCAACGCTTTTATAAATTCCGCATTCATTCTTTAACTATTCTCCTAAAACTCAAAATGAAGTGAAGCTTTTGATATTTCATCATAACCTAATTTTAATTCATCACCCTTATTTTCAATAATTATTCCTGTTTCATCTGCGTCCTTCAAGAGGCAGCAGAGCTTTTTCTCACCATTCCAGGACTGAAACAGCCGTATGTCAATTTCATTTCCCACATTGGCGGTAAAATGCTTGACCCGTTTCAGCGTCCTCTCCAGACCCGGAGACGATACTTCCAGGGTATAGGCCGTTTCGATGGGATTTTTTTCATCCAGAAAGGGGCTGAGATGCCGGCTCACCGTTTCACAGTCTTCCAGGGATATCCCTTCGGCTTGTCGATGTACACCGTCAGTATCCAATCCTTCCCATTTTTTTCATAATCCACGTCGTAACATTCATAACCGAGTCCCGTCACTTCGGGCTCGATCATCTCATAGAGAAAATCTTTCTTTGATTTTTTTGCCACTTTGCAACTCCTTGATTCCCCATTAAAAACACAAGAGTGGGTTTCCCCACTCTTGAATAGAGATTATTCGCTTGTAAACCTAGACTTCCAGAATCTCCTTCTCTTTTTCCTTTAAAACAACGTCAATACCCTTGATTTCCTTGTCCGTCAAATCCTGGATATTCTTTTCGCCTTCGCGCAGTTCATCCTCGCTGATGTCCCCGCTCTTTTCGCTGTCCTTGAGCTTCTGGACCGCTTTCCGGCGGACATTGCGCATGGCGACCTTGCATTCTTCGCCGTATTTCTTGGTCAGCTTTACCAGTTCCTTCCGGCGTTCCTCTGTCAGCTGGGGAACGATCAGGCGGATGATCTTGCCGTCATTGGACGGATTAAAGCCCAAATCGGCTTTTAAAATGGCCTTTTCAATGGCGGACATCATGGATGAATCGTAGGGCTGGATGGTAATCATCCGGGGTTCAGGAATGGAGATATTGGCAATCTGATTGATGGCGGTGGGTGTGCCGTAATAATCAACCGTCACCTTGTCCAGGATATGGGCATTGGCCCGGCCGGCGCGCAGCCCGGATAAGCTTTCATTCAAATTGTCCAGAGCCTTCTTCATCTTGTCTTCTGCGTTTTGTGTGATTTGATTTAACATCTGTTATTCCCCCTCAATAATCGTACCAATTTTTTCGCCGGAAACGGCTCTCAATATATTATCAGGATCATCCAATCCAAACACGAGGATTGGTATATCATTATCCATGCACAAGGTTGTCGCTGTGGAATCCATCACCTTGAGGCCCTTGTTGATGACGTCGATATAAGACAGGGCATCGTATTTGACCGCATCGGGATTGGTGACGGGATCCGAATCGTACACGGCGTCCACATTTTTGGCGAGCAGGATGATATCCGCATCAATTTCCGCCGCCCTCAGTGAAGCCGTGGTATCCGTCGTGAAGAAAGGGATTCCCCGTTCCTGCCGCAAAGATGACGATCCGGTGCTTTTCCAGATGGCGCATGGCCTTCCGCTTGATGTAAGGCTCCGCGACTTCCTTCATCTCGATGGCCGTCTGGACCCGGACGGGCAACGCCCATCTGTTCCAGGGCATCCTGCAGGGCCAGGGCGTTGATGACGGTGGACAGCATCCCCATGTAATCCGCCGTGGACTTGTCCATTCCTTCGCCAAGACGTCCCCGCCAGAAATTGCCGCCGCCCACGACGATGGCCACTTCCACATCGTGATCAAAGACCTCTTTAACCGATTCGCTGATTTTCTGCACCGTAGGGGGATCGATTCCAAACCCTTATCACCCGCTAAAGCTTCACCACTAACTTTATGACTACACGTTTATATTTGATCTCCATTCAACGCCCTCCAAAGTGTAAACATTATGCCGCAAATACGGGCCTGATTCAAGAAACAGTCCCCACTGTCCGAATGCTAAAAAAAAGAACACGATGCGTGCTCTTCACCATAAAACTATCCCATGCTTTGATGGATTCGCACCAAAACAATATAACTTCTTATATTATACACGAATGACAGAAAAAGTAAAGCCCCATTCCAGGATTTTTTGACAGTATCATCCCTCAGGATTATAATGAGAGAAAAAAACGAGGTATCCCATGAAAATCGCACTCATTACCGGAGCATCCAGCGGCCTTGGCCGCGAATTCGTCCTCCGGATTGACAAAGAACAACGGGTGGATGAAATCTGGGTCATCGCCCGCCGGGCCGACCGTCTGGAGCAGCTCAGGGACCAGACGACCACCCCCATCCGCCCCCTTCCCATGGATTTGACCGATCCAGCCAGTCTGGAAGGATTGTCCAGTCTCTTAAATGAGGAAAAACCCCTCATCGATATTTTGGTCTGTGCCGCCGGCTTCGGCCGCATCGGCCGTTCCCGGGACATTCCTTCCGGGGACAACCTGGCCATGATCGACCTCAACTGCAGGGCCGCCGTCGCCGTCACCTCCATGGCCTTCCCCTTCCTGGAAAAAGGGAGCCGCATCATCGAAATTTGCTCCACCGCCGGTTTCCAGCCCATGCCGAGCCTGGGCGTCTACGCGGCGAGCAAGGCCTTTTTGTTGAGCTACACCAAAAACCTTCACCATGAATTGCTTTTGTCCGGCATCCATGTGACGGCGGTGTGCCCCTACTGGGTCAAGGACTACGGAATTCATCCCCACGGCCCAGACCGCGGATGTGAAAAGCTACCATCATTTCCTGCTGGCCAACCGCTCAAAAAGCGTGGTCTGGCTGGCCATGATGGACAGCCGTCCTCAATCTCTGGGTCTCCACGCCGGGGCCCGTTTGTCTGATCCACCGCTTTTTCGCCAAATTCATCCCCCACTTCATCATGGTGCCCCTGATGGATTTGCTGCGGTTCATCCTGTAAACCAGCGCCTTCTAGGCGGTGCGGCTGCTTTTCTTAATTCTTCCAGATACCTTTGGGCCAATGAACTGAGGACGGCGCCCTTCCGCGCCACGTAGCCGATGGTCATTACCTCGTCGGAATCCAGGGGTATGCTGGTGTATTGCTCCCCGTTGAGCTCTTCGCAGATGATGCCGGAGCACAGGGTATACGCGTCCAGCCCCACCATGAGGTTTAAAAGGGTGGCCCGGTCATTGGCCTTGATGAGCTTCTTATAATCGTAGGTGCTCAAAACCTCTTCCGCGAGGAAAAAGGAATTGTTGTCCCCCTGGTCAAAGGACAGGCAGGGGTAGTCCCGCAGATCCTCCATGGCTGATCAGGTCCCGGTCCGCCAGGGGATGGCCCTGCCACAAAAAGACATAGGCCCTGCAGTCGAAAAGCCCGTGGAAGGTCAGGTTATTTTCGACCAGAATCTTTTCCATGACCTTACGGTTGAAATCATCCATATAAAGGATACCCAGCTCGCTCCTGAAATCCCTGACATTTTCAATGACTTCAAAGGTTTTGGTTTCATGGATGGCAAATTCGTATTCATTCATGCCGACCTGCTTCACCAATTCCACAAAGGCTTTGACGGCGAAGCTGTAATGCTGGGTGGAAATCCCAAACTTTTTTTTGTACGGCCCCTTGTCCAGATACCTTTCCTCCAGAAGCTGGTACTGGGAAAGGACCTGACGGGCATACCCCAGGAATTCACTGCCGTCGGGGGTCACGCTGATCCCCCTGTTGGAACGGTTGAACAGGGTGATGCCGGTCTCCCGTTCCAGCTCCTTGATGGTGCCGGAAAGACTGGGCTGTGACAGAAACAGCGCCTTGGCCGCCTCGTTCATGGACCCCTTGTCGGCAATGGTCACGGCGTATATCAATTGCTGGAGTGTCATTTCATCACCTTTAATTCATTCCGGCCAAAGGCAGCGCCCGGGGTCCGCCTACTCATCGGAACCATCAAGGACGTCCATTCCGCCGTTCATCAGGCCTTCAATGGTATTTGATCAAAATAATGATTGACCAGGTCTTCAAGCCCTTCCCACATCTTAAGGGTTTTACATTGATCGGCCCGGCTGCAGCGATTCGGTTTTTTCTCCAGACAGGCGACCGGTGCCAGAGATCCTTCGGTGGCCCGCAGGATTTCCCCCACCGTATAGTCTTCAGGCTTCCTCGCCAGCTTGTAGCCGCCGCCCTTCCCCCGCAGGGAAAGCAGCAGCTCATTCTTGCTCAATACGGACACGATGGCCTCCAGGTATTTCTTTGAAATCTCCTGGCGGCTCGCAATATCGATCAGCGGCACGTATTCGCCGTTGTTATGCTCTGCCAAATCGATCATAACCCGAACGGCGTAACGCCCCTTCGTTGAAATCTTCATTCCAATCACCTCCCGTGTTACTTTACCACATGGATTTGTCCCCCACAAGTGGAATTTTTATACCAATGTCCCAGAAATCCTGCCCGAAGTTTTTCTCACCACAAAATCTTCATTGGAAAACGAAGACCACTGAAAAACGCCTACTTCACAAAACTGTGAAATAGGCGCAGTGCAATGCGATTTTCGAAGGATTATTTGCCCATCTGTTTGGCAACTTCTTCTGCGAAGTTTTCTTCCTTCTTTTCCAGGCCTTCACCCATCTGGAAACGGGCAAAACGGCGGAATCTTGACATTTTCGCCAATGGCCATGATTTCTTCTTTGACGAAATCGCCAATGGTGATGTCCGGGTTTTTAACGAAGGGCTGATCCAGAAGACAGATTTCTTCATAGAATTTGTTCAAACGGCCTTCAACCATCTTGTCGATGATTTTTTCCGGTTTGCCTTCATTCAAAGCCTGAACCTTCAAAATTTCTTTTTCATGTTCAACTTCTTCGGCCGGAACTTCTTCACGGCTCACGTATTTGGGATTGGAAGCGGCGATGTGCATCGCCACGTCTTTGGCAAATTTCAAAAAGCCATCGGTCTTGGCCACGAAGTCTGTTTCGCAGTTGACTTCCACCAACACACCGATTTTTCCGCCCATGTGGATGTAAGACTGGACAACGCCTTCAGCCGCGATGCGGCCGCTCTTTTTAGCTGTTTTGGCCAGGCCCTTTTCACGCAGGATTTCAATGGCTTTATCGATATTGTCGTTGGCTTCCACCAGGGCATTTTTGCAATCCATCATGCCGCAACCGGTTTTTTCACGTAATTCTTTCACTAATTTTGCATTCATGTTCAGATTCCTCCAAAATTATTCTTCCGTTGCTTCGGCTTCCTGTGCCGCTTCATCCGCAACGACTTCTTCCGTCACTTCTTCCGCGACAACTTCCACAGCGGCTTCTTCCACTGCGTTCTGTTCCCCTTGTTTTCCTTCAATGATGGCATTGGACAACACATTGAGGATCAGGGCAACAGGCACGGATGGCGTCGTCATTGCCTGGGATGACATAATCAATTTCATCCGGGTCACAGTTGGTATCCACGATGCTGATGATGGGGATTCCCAATTTGTGGGCTTCAGCGATGGCGATCCGTTCTTTCTTGCTGTCGATGATGATCATGGCACCGGGCATGCCCTTCATTTCTTCGATACCGCCCAGGAATTTTTGTAATTTTTCCCGTTCGCGTTTTAATTTAATGACTTCTTTTTTAGGAAGCAGATCAAAGGTGCCGTCTTCTTCCATGTTCTTCAGTTCTTTCAGACGGTTGATCCGTTTGCTGATGGTTTCAAAGTTGGTCAGCGTACCACCTAACCAACGGTGGTTGACATAGAAGCTTCCTGAACGCTTTGCTTCGTTTTCGATGCTGTTCTGGGCCTGTTTCTTGGTTCCGACGAACAAGATGTCCTTGCCGTCAGCCGCGATGTCCCGCACGAAATCGTAAGCCACATCGATCATCTTGACCGTCTGCTGCAGGTCGATGATGTAGATGCCGTTGCGTTCTGTGAAGATGTACCGCGCCATTTTAGGGTTCCATCTTCTGGTCTGATGACCGAAGTGAACGCCTGCTTCCAAAAGCTGTTTCATTGTTACAATTGCCATTTTAATTCCTCCTGGTTTTTTTCTTCCACTCTCTTCATTGACGGCAATGACCCATTGGGCACCCATGACCGTCTCAGAAAATGTGTGTAATGACATAACGTTAATAAGATATCATAAACATTCACAAAAAACAATCATTAAAGTAAATATTTCGAATAACTTCTTTCTTTTTCTTCTGTTTTGAACACCGAATGGACGTAATCCTGGTCGATGACGAACTCATCCTTGTCGTAATCGCTGGCGTAGAACGAGATTTCTTCCAGCAGCTCCTCGAACACCGTGTGGAGGCGCCGGGCCCCGATGTTCTCATCCTCTTCATTTTTGGCGTAGGCGATGGCCGCGATGGCCTTTAACGCATCGTCCTCAAACTTCAGGGTGATCCCTTCGGTCTGGAGCAGATAGGTGTACTGCTTGACCACGGAATTTTCAGGCTTGGTCAGAATTTCCACAAAATCATCCACCGTCAGGCTGTCCAGCTGGACGCTGACGGGGAAACGGCCCTGGAGCTCGGGAATCATGTCTTCAATCTTGGAGACGTGGAAAGCCCCCGCACCGATGAAGAGCATGAAATCCGTTTTGACCGGCCCGTACTTGGTATTGACCGTGCTGCCTTCCACAATGGGCAGGATATCCCGCTGCACGCCTTCCCGGGACACGTCGGGGCCGCTGCTGTTGGTGTTCGATCCGACGAATCTTGTCCAGTTCATCGATGAAGATGATCCCATTCTGTTCCGCTTCCCGCAGGCCGATTTCGTGGACTTCATCCATATCGATCATCTTCTGGGCTTCCTGGCTGGTCAGAATCTTCCGGGCCTCGTTCACCTTCATGCTGCGCTTCTTCTTTTTCTTGTTGGGCATCAATCCGTCAAAGATATTGCCGATTTCGATGCTCATGTCCTCGCTCATCCCTGCCATGATGCCGATGGATTTCGCGCCGTCATCCTCGATCTCGATTTCGATCATTTCATCTTCGAGCCTGCCGTCCTTTAAATCCTGTTCGACCTCTGTCCGTTTGACATTGAGCCTCTGCTGGCGTTCCTGTTCTTCGGCCTGATCTTGCTGGCTGCTGCCATCGTTCGAATCCGTATTGGACTGGACCCCTTTGGACAGGATTTCAAAGGGATTCACCAGTTTTTCACCGGTTTTTTTCTTATGCAGGGGCACCAGGATATCCAGGATCATCCGGTTGGCCTTGTCTTCAGCCTCTGCGTACACTTCCTTCATCTTTTCCTGCTGGACCATGCGGATGGAAGTGGCGACCAGATCCCGGATCATGGATTCCACATCCCGCCCCACGTAGCCGACTTCCGTAAACTTGGTGGCTTCCACCTTGATGAAGGGCGCGGAAACGAGCTTGGCGATCCGTCGGGCGATTTCCGTTTTCCCCACACCGGTAGGTCCCATCAGGATGATGTTTTTCGGGGTGATTTCGTCCCGGATTTCTTCCGGCAAAAGGGTACGGCGATAGCGGTTCCTCAGTGAGACCGCCACGGCCTTTTTCGCCTTGTCCTGGCCGATGATGTAACGGTTCAATTCATTGACGATGACCCGTGGTGTCAAATCTTCCATTTTTTTCTTCATCGTTTTACCTATAAGCTTTCCACAATGATATTGCCATTGGTGTACACACAGATTTCCGAAGCGATCTTCAGCGATTCCCGCACGATCTCACTGGCCGGCAAATCCGAATGGGCCTTTAGTGCCCGGGCCGCGGCCAGGGCGAAATTGCCCCCGGAGCCGATGGCGGCAATTTCATCGTCCGGTTCCACCACTTCACCGGTTCCTGAAATAATCAGGATGTCACTTTTATCCATCACGATCAGCATGGCTTCCAGCTTGCGCAGCACCTTGTCGGAGCGCCAATCCTTGGCCAGCTCCACGGCAGAGCGTTTCAAATTGCCATTGTACTGTTCCAGCTTATGCTCAAACAGTTCACACAGGGTAAAGGCATCGGCCACTGATCCGGCAAACCCAGCCAGGACCTGGCCGTTGTACAGCCGTCTGACCTTTTTGGCCGTTGCTTTCATGATAACACTTTCGCCCATGGTCACCTGGCCATCGCCGGCAATGGCGACTTCGCCATTTTTGCGCATACCCACAATTGTTGTAGCTCTTAACATTTTTTCCTCCCTAGGATTCCTTTCTCGTTTGCTTCTTCACAATGAATGCAGTATTTTCGCTTTCTCTTGCCCAATCCCTTTTGGAACAGGGTATTGCCACAGACCTCACATTTTTCCTTTAACGGAAGATCCCAGGTCTTGAATTCACATTTCGGGTAATTGGAGCAGGAGTAAAAGGTCCTTCCTTTTTTGGTCAGGCGTTTGACCAGATCCCCACCGCATTCCG
>Ga0268356_10254_pt1 | contig 11756 bp, 10 predicted proteins | sample BioMet10_FD_194415 | JGI IMG/M metagenome (GOLD analysis project Ga0268356, IMG submission 194415) | Sewage microbial communities from Oakland, California, United States - Biofuel 10 (PacBio Assembly) | ecosystem: Engineered > Wastewater > Sewage > Unclassified | place: USA: California | collected...
AACACGGAGTGGCAGGTGATGGTGCCCCCCATGAGGTCCACCAGTTTTTTCACGATGGCCAGTCCCAGACCGCTTCCCCGCATTGGATGCCATGGTGTTGTCGTGGCTTTGGGAAAAGGGCTCGTACATGATTTTTTGAAATTCCGGGGTCATGCCGGGGCCGGTGTCGGAGATGACTGTGGTAATCATCACCGCATCGTCGGTCTGACCGGCAACCGAAGATTTCCACGATACCGTGCCGCCCTCCGGGGTGAATTTCATGGCATTGTTGAGCAGGTTGATGATGATCTGCTGCACCCTCGTGGTGTCGATGCACCGGTAGCACGGATTGTCCTGGCAATGGAGGTCGGTGACGAAATGGATGTTCTTTTTGTCTGCCAGGGGCTGGATGATGGCCCGGACGGTATCGGCGGTTTCCTGTTGGTAACAAATGGAAGGGTGCAGGGTGATGGTCCCGCTGGTAAGCTTCTGCATGTCCAGGATATCGTTGAGGATGCTGTGCAGGTAAATGGAGCTGTTCTTGATTTCCCTGAAATACTGCTGGTACTCCGAATCGCTGTTTTTTTCCAAAGCGATGTCGCAGAGGACCGATGACGGTGGTCAAGGGGGTGCGCATATCGTGGCTCATCCGCGCCAGGAAATCGGACTTGGCATTGCTGGCCCTCTCCTCGTTTTGGAGGGCGATTTTCAGTTTCTTATTCAGCTCGCGGATTTCGGCCTGCCGGCGATATTCCTCGGTGACATCCTCGAAGCTGCCACCAGTCCCACAATCTTCCCGTTTTCGTACATGGGGCTCTTGCTGGCCACGATGTCCCGGTTTTCCCCGTGGGAAAGACATTGGCCGTGGACCCGGTAGGTGCTGATTCCCTGATGGATGACCTGGAGCTCGTCATTCTTGTAAGGGATCGGGATCGCTGTGCCAGCCGACTTCCTCATCGTTTTTCCCCAGGATGACATCGATGGAAGGAAAATCGTAATAATCCAGGAAGGCCTTGTTGGCGCCGAGGAATCGCCGGTCTCCATCCTTCCAGAAAGATGGCGGTCTGGGTGGTAGCCAAAATGTTTTCCAGCAGATTCTGGGTGCGCCGCTGCATGAGCTCCAATTGTTTGCTTTCGGTGATATCCAGGTAAATGGATTGGGTGACGAGCCCGGGAATCAGCCAGCTGATGACGCCCTTGATCCATACCGCTTCGTTGTCCGGCCTGCGAATGCGGTGCTCAAAGGGAATGGAAGTATCGCTGTGCATCAATTCCTTGACGATGCCGGATACATATGCCTGGTCTTCCGGAAAAATACTGTCATCGCAGTAATCGTCCTGGGTACGACCGATGGAATTCGCCTCAGGCCGTCCGTGGATTTTGCACGCCGCCTGGTTTGCAAAAATACAAATAAAATCCTTGCTGTTTGGATCCCATTTGTAACGGGAGATGCCCACGGGCAGGTTATCCAAAACATTTTGTTCAGCGGCGTGTTCAGGAATCATCCAGAATTCACAAAGATCCCCGGCAATCAGCTGGTAAGCCGGCAGGTAATGAATCGGTTGATGGAAGGGATGAATTCCGTTGTCTGGCAATGACCTTGGCCATCAAAAACCTGTAAAAGGGAATCCTTGTTTTCCAAAAAATCCAGAATGTTATGACCGTAGTAGATTTTGCGAGAACCGAATAAAGCCTCAAAAGCCTTGTTTGCATAAACAGGGACGACCCTCTGATCCTCGGTCCGCTTCAACAGTCCGCACGCCTCGGGATTATCCTCATTCCATTCAATAAATAATTCAACGATGCCTGTTTCCATAGCGTAGCTCCTTCGTAACATTGAAAAGCGATTCAAAAAAATAACACTCCGCAATGGAAAATCAGATTATTCCAAATTGTGAAATGTCGAATGCCTTGGGAATGTACAATATGTAACGGTAATGGTCTTAATGTTTGTTGCCTTATTATAACACAGGACAAAGGATTAAACAAAAAAATCCGCAAAATGTTTTTGATTTTGCGGAATATTGCAGGATAATATTCATCGCCACATCCCCCGGCGTTTCCGGATGACGTAGAACATATCATTTTCCATGGCCATGACTTTTTCCAGAGGAACGGGCTTGAATACAGGCATGCGCATCTTATAGCGGATCCAGAAAAAAGAATAAACGGCCAGAATCAGGAACGTGCCGCCGGTCCACCCCCAGATGGCGTATTTTTCTGCGGGATCCGTGGAAATATTGAGGACCATGTAGGCCGTGCCGAGAATCCCGATGATAGGCAGCAGGATGCCGCCGGGGACCTTGAAGGAACGGGGCGCCTTGGGCAGCCGCCGCCTCAGGACGATGACATCAATGTGGGCGATGATGTAAGAGATCATCCAGAACACCGAGCCCACCAGAATGAAGAAGCTGATGGCGTCAGAGGAATCACTGCTCACATACGCAAAGATCAGGATCGCGATGGTGATGATCCAGACACCGATGAAGGGGACCTTGTTGCGATTGGTCTTGGCGAAGAATTGAGGCATCATATTCATCTTGGCCATCCCCTGGCAGATGGCGGCCAGTCCGTTGATGGTAGGAATTCTGCGTGCTGATGAAGGCCAGGGCGGCCACCAGGGTCATCCAGATTTTTCCGGGCATCCCCAGGAGGTTCATGCCGTAGAGGAGATGGGGTGCAGGCGCGTTTGCCAGGTCATCCCACGGCGTGTAATTGTGGAAGCCGAAGACCAGGATGGACTGTACCACGCAGATCAGCCCCAGGCCGATGAACATGCCCAGAGGCACGTTGCGTTTGGCGTTGCGCACCTCCTTGGAAATGGGGATGACGTATTCCGCTCCGATGAAGAGCCAGAAGGCCACGGCCGTCATGGAGACGATGGTGGGAAAATCCTGTGGTCATCACAGCCGGCTGGTCGACCATGGTTCCGGTGCCCAGGCCCAGCGCGCCGATGATTCCCAATACGATCATGGAACCCACCATGAGATAGGCCACCAGGTCCTGGATTTTGGCGAACATGTCGATGCCCTTGAGATTGGCGGTGAGCAGGATGGCCGAGGCGATGAGGGTGTAGGTGTAATTGGGGATGGGGAGATGGACCACATCGCCGATGGCGTAGGCAAAGATGGAAGCCTCCACCCCTGTGGACAGGACGTTGCACAAAAGGTATCCGCCGACCATGGAGATCAGCGTGGGGAAGGGCCCCAGCCCGGCCAGGGTGTATTGGGCCAGTCCCCCGGTGGTGTTGGGCATGAGGGCGTTCAGCTCTGAAATGGTGGCCACGGTGATCATGTTGAGCAGGCAGGCGATGATCATGGCGTAGATGAAGACCACGCCGATGGTACCCGAGCCCTGACCCAGGGAGACCAGGCAGCTGGTGGCGATGACCAGCCCCACCGCCACCGATATCACATTGTGGAGGCCTAATTTTTTTTCTTGTTCCATGTCGGCCTCCGTCAAATGGCCTCGGAACCTTCATCCCCCGTGCGGACACGGATGGCGTTGTCGATGGGGTAGTGGAAGATCTTGCCATCGCCGATGTGGCCGGTGTAGAGCTCCTGCTTGATGAGTTCGATGATTTCCGGAACCCTGGCCGTTTCCACCACCAGGTTGATCTGTTCCTTGGGGAGCAGTTCCATTTCGTAGGCTTCATCCACCTCGTACTCCCGGGTGCCTTTTTCGATGCCGCAGCCGAGGACCTGGAGGACGGTCATGCCGCCGATGCCGGCTTTGCTCAGGGCAGCCTTTAAACTGGAAAATTTGGACATGTCTGTGATGATTTCGATTTTTGATAAGTTGCTCATAATGATTCTCCTGTGGGTAGAATAGAATTGACGCGGATGTTACGCCGGCAAGGGCGTACAGGCGATCATGGCCGCATAGGTTTGAGGGGTCAGACCGGTAAAATTCTTGAAGTCCTTGATTAAATGGGATTGATCGTAATAACCGGTATCCTCTGGAAGAAAAGCGCCCCCATAGGATGGGCCGCCCAGGGTGTCCATCTGATGGAGCAGGGACTGGAACCGGACAATCCGCTGGAATTTTTTGGGGAAATACCATGGATCCCTTTGAAGGTCCGTCGGATATATGCAGGGGAGTAGCCCGTTTCCTCACTCAGCGCCGACATTGAAATGTTCCCCCGGCATTCGCAGATCCGGATGGTGATGTAGTTTTCCAACGCCTGGGGGGCCGATCTGTCCTGGTCAGGGGGGAGCAGCCTGGCATAGGCTTCAAGAACAGACTGGCCCGCTCATGGAGGCTGGCCGCCTGGAGCAATTCCCCGGCCAGGCGTGTGCCATAGGTATCCGGTTTGATTTCCAAATCGCGGTCAACCAGATCTTCAATGGATAGATCCTTGGGCAGGATGACGCTGCCAGGCATGAAACGCAGTCCGAAATAACGGTCGCATCCACCCAAGGGCCAGCGCTTGGCCCGGAGGACGGTGCCACTGATGAAGCAGTGGACGCGGGAGCCCATCAGACCGAAAAGCAGATCGACACTGCCGTCGGGAACGCTCAATAGCTTGCCCTCGTTCTGGACATTCTTTTCAAAAGTGTAAAAGTGGGAGATGCCGTATTGGCCGGCCATCTGCATCTGGTAACGGTCCATGGTCAAAGCGACGGTAGGGCTGTAATGGTATCATGGCATTGGGGCTTTGTTCCTTCATCTTATTAACCGGATCCTTTCATTATAGTGTAAAACAATATGTGGGTCTGATCACGCCATATCGGGATGATCCATAGGGGCAGTTCCATACCGATGTCCCCGCTGAAGGGCGTTCCGGTAGATGGTGCCCCCCCAGGCGATGTCCTCCACCGGCATGCCTCCGACGGAATAGATGATGATGTCGTCATCGCTTTCCCGTCCTGGCCGTTTGCCAGTGATGATGTCAGCCAGATCCACGATGGATTCCCGGGGAAGTTTTCCCTCATGGGTCAGATCCAGGAATTTGGACCCGATGATCTGGACCATTTCGTAGCTGGGATAAACAAATTCCTTCCGCCCAGGCTTCGTAGAGTTTTTCGTTGTCGACCACCAGCTTGCAGTCGTGGCTTAAAAAATCGTCATTGAATCGGGCGGCCGAAGGCATGCAGAACAAGGCACCCTTCTTTATCCAGGCCTTATCGATATACGGAAAATCCGCTTCCTTGACAGGAGCAGTGGACGTCATGCAGATGATGTCGCTGTCCCGCACCGCCTCTTCCAGGGTGTCGCAGATCATGATTTCTGTCAGCTGGGGACACTCTTTTTGGACAAAGGCGAGAAATGAATCCAGTGATCGCTGGCCCCGTCCCTTTACCTTCAAGGTCCTTAAATTGGGACAGGTTTTGGTCACCGCGAGAAGGGAGGTCTTTCCCATGACGCCAGGGCCGTAAATGCTGATGGTCGTGGCATCCTTTCGGGCCAGATACTTGGCGCCGACACCTGGAATGGCACCCGTCCGGTAACAGGACACCAGATTGGCGGACATCAGAGCCAGAGGCGCGCCGGTATCCTTATTGTTGAGCATCATCATCAAAATAGAACGGGGCAGATGATGGGCCTTATTGTCGACGTTGGAACCGTACCACTTCATGCCGGCCATCTGATAACGGCCTCCCAAATAAGCGGGCATGGCCATGAAGCGACGGTCATCGGCGTTGGCCGGCATTCCTGGGAATGCCGGATGGTCGGGAAAGCAAAGCTGGGTGCCATGGGAGTTGTGATTCTGCCCGCCCATGATGTAATCACCCCGGTTCAATGTAAGGAGCAAGTCCTCCATCACATCCACACAGGCGCCTATATCTTTAACGCCTGCGGCAATCATATCCGGTTCACTCAAATATAAAAACTTCATGAATCCTCCTTGATGTGAGAACAAAGAAATAAAAAAGCCGCCAATCATCGATGATGGTTGACGACATTGTCTTTCCTTGAACTCTTGCGTTTATTTTAGCATGGTTGATTAAGATCATGCAACCATAATAATAGAAAAGGGAAAAACGTATTGTAAAAAACGCAACAAGGTTAAAAAACACGGTTCAAAAGGTGTTATCATGATTATATAATGTAAGTAAAATCAAAGTGAACTTTTTTGTGATTTTTCGAAAAAATTCATTGACATCAGAGGATCCCTTTGGTATCATATATCCACTGTCTCAAATGAGGCAGAAGCGAACCGGCCGGCAAGGCAAGGCTCGAAGGAAGGCTCCGAAAAAACTTGATAAAAAAGTCAAAAAAGAGCTTGACAACAGAGAAATGGTTTGCTAAACTAATATAGCTGTCTTGAGAGAGGCAGGCGCTTGAAATGACAATCGAACGGCTCGAAAGAGCTGAAGAAAAAGTTTAAAAAAGTGCTTGACAAAAGAAACTTCGAAGCGTATAATAAAGAAGTTGTCTCGCAAAGACACGCGGTCATAGAAAAGAGAATAGTACCATAAAACCTGGAAAATAACCAAAGATTCCGAAGCAGTGAGAACTGCGAAAGAAGCAGAGAGACAACTCTGGGTAAACAAACACAACAGCGAGAGCTGATCAAATCGATTTAAAACAGGTTAATTCAGAAGCGCAACCTCCGCCTTTCTTCGAAAGGCTCCGGTCGCGGGGCTTCGCCCTATAGAAATGCAATTCAAAATAATGGCTGTCAAGCAAGCTTGTCATCCATCATTTCAAATTGATTTCTACACTTCTGCATTAATCGCGAACTTTAATTGAGAGTTTGATCCTGGCTCAGGACGAACGCTGGCGGTATGCTTAACACATGCAAGTCGAACGAGAAATTCCTTATTGAACCTTCGGGGGATATAAGGGATGGAAAGTGGCGAACGGGTGAGTAACGCGTGGGCAACCTGCCTCATGGCGAGGGATAGCCCCTGGAAACGGGGAGTAAAACCTCATGACGCATAAGGGTCGCATGACCATTATGCCAAAACTCAGGTGCCATGAGATGGGCCCGCGTCCCATTAGCTGGTTGGTGAGGTAACGGCCCACCAAGGCGACGATGGGTAGCCGGTCTGAGAGGGCGAACGGCCACACTGGAACTGAGACACGGTCCAGACTCCTACGGGAGGCAGCAGTGGGGAATATTGCGCAATGGGGGCAACCCTGACGCAGCAATACCGCGTGAGTGAAGAAGGTTTTCGGATCGTAAAGCTCTGTTATTGGGGAAGAAGAAGTGACGGTACCCAATGAGGAAGTCCCGGCTAACTACGTGCCAGCAGCCGCGGTAATACGTAGGGGACAAGCGTTGTCCGGAATCACTGGGCGTAAAGGGCGCGTAGGCGGTTTTTTAAGTCAGATGTGAAAGGTACCGGCTCAACCGGTGACGTGCATTTGAAACTGAAAGACTTGAGTACTGGAGAGGCAAGTGGAATTCCTAGTGTAGCGGTGAAATGCGTAGATATTAGGAGGAACACCGGTGGCGAAGGCGGCTTGCTGGACAGATACTGACGCTGAGGTGCGAAAGCGTGGGGAGCAAACAGGATTAGATACCCTGGTAGTCCACGCCGTAAACGATGAATACTAGGTGTTGCCGCAAGGCAGTGCCGAAGTTAACACATTAAGTATTCCGCCTGGGGAGTACGACCGCAAGGTTGAAACTCAAAGGAATTGACGGGGACCCGCACAAGCAGCGGAGCATGTGGTTTAATTCGAAGCAACGCGAAGAACCTTACCAGGCCTTGACATCCGATGACCGGGATAGAGATATCCTTTTCCTTTCGGGGACATCGAGACAGGTGGTGCATGGTTGTCGTCAGCTCGTGTCGTGAGATGTTGGGTTAAGTCCCGCAACGAGCGCAACCCCTGCCTTTAGTTGCCAGCAGTAAGATGGGCACTCTAAAGGGACTGCCGTAGACAATACGGAGGAAGGTGGGGACGACGTCAAATCATCATGCCCCTTATGGCCTGGGCGACACACGTGCTACAATGGTCTGAACAGAGGGAAGCGAAACCGCGAGGCGGAGCCAATCCCATAAAACAGATCCCAGTTCGGATTGCAGGCTGAAACCCGCCTGCATGAAGGTGGAGTTGCTAGTAATCGCGGATCAGCATGCCGCGGTGAATGCGTTCCCGGGTCTTGTACACACCGCCCGTCACACCACGAGAGTTGGCAACACCCGAAGTCAGTGAGGCAACCGCAAGGAGCCAGCTGCCGAAGGTGGGGCCAGTAATTGGGGTGAAGTCGTAACAAGGTAGCCGTATCGGAAGGTGCGGCTGGATCACCTCCTTTCTAGGGAGAACAGGGAGTCATGGTACATTCTCTTTTGTGTGACCGTAAAAAGTCATACAAAAGCCATAAGGATCACAGATTAGATAAAAATCTTTAATGGAAACAAAGAAGATTTTTAGCAAATCTGCGTACCATCCGGTACGAACCGGCAGGATTCATCAAAGATGAATCCCAAACGCCGCTTCTAAAGTTTTGCAAGCAAAACTTGACCGGGATGGCAAGGTCATTGAAAACAGCATAAAGGAAATACAATTATAACACAATTTCGAAAGTTCATTCTTAAAAAGAAATTTTAAAGAAGAAGCAAAACGAATAGCTATGATTGAAATCACAAAGTAAAAAGTGTGATGGATCAAGAGAACAAGAGCATCAGGCGGATGCCTTGGCACCAGGAGCCGAAGAAGGACGCGACAGGCTGCGAAAAGCCACGCAGAGGAGCCTATATCCTAAGAAGCGTGGGTGTCCGAATGGGGAAACCCGTCTGGCAGAAGGCCAGACACCACATGATGAGGCCGGTTTACCGGAGCAGTCATGCGGAGGGAACCCGGGGAACTGAAACATCTTAGTACCCGGAGGAAGAGAAAGCAACCGCGATACCTCAAGTAGCGGCGAGCGAACGAGGCACAGCCCAGTCATCCATCAAATTTCATGTTTTAGCCGAAGGGCCTGGAAAGGCCGGGCACAGAAGGTAAAACCCCTGTAGGCGAAAGGACATGGAGTGGGGATGCGAAGAGTACCACGGGACACGTGAAACCCTGTGGGAAAATGGGGGGACCACCCTCCAAGGCTAAATACTCCCTGGTGACCGATAGCGGAAAGTACCGTGAGGGAAAGGTGAAAAGAACCCCGGAAGGGGAGTGAAAGAGAAACTGAAACCTGATGCTTACAAGCAGCGGGAGCGCAAGTGACCGTGTGCTTTTTGTAGAACGGGCCAACGAGTTGCGGTATGGAGCGAGGTTAAGCACTTCAGGTGCGGAGCCGCAGGGAAACCGAGTCTTAAGAGGGCGAATAGTTGCATGCTGCAGACCCGAAACCGTGTGATCTATCCATGGGCAGGTTGAAGCCTGGGTAAAACCAGGTGGAGGACCGAACCAGTGTCTGTTGAAAAAGGCTTGGATGACCTGTGGATAGGGGTGAAATTCCAATCGAACACGGAGATAGCTGGTTCTCTCCGAAATAGCTTTAGGGCTAGCGTCCGGATCAAACTGACGGAGGTAGAGCACTGAATTGGGTAGGGGGCATTAAGTCTACCGAACCATATCAAACTCCGAATGCCGTACAGGGAATCCGGGCAGTCAGACAGTGGGAGATAAGTTTCATTGTCAAAAGGGAAACAGCCCAGACCATCCGCTAAGGTCCCTAAGTACCGATTAAGTGGGAAAGGATGTGCCACTGCATAAACAACCAGGATGTTGGCTCAGAAGCAGCCACTCATTCAAAGAGTGCGTAACAGCTCACTGGTCGAGTGGCGGTGCGCCGAAAATGAACGGGGCTCAAATCGGACACCGAAGCGATGGATTGTATATTTAGGTATACAGTGGTAGGAGAGCAATCCCTGCGGGTTGAAGCGTGAGCGTAAGCGAACGTGGACTTCAGGGAAGAGAGAATGTTGGCATGAGTAGCGAAAGTAAAGTGGGAATCTTTACCATCGGAAGCCCAAGGTTTCCTGAGGAAGGCTCGTCCGCTCAGGGTAAGTCGGGGCCTAAGCCGAGGCCGGAAGGCGTAGGTGATGGACAACCGGTTGAAATTCCGGTACCGCCGCCAGGCGATTGAGAGAAGGAGTGACACAGGAGGAAAAGCAGACCCGGGCGCTGGTCGACCCGGGCCAAGCGGCAAGGCCGTGGGAGGAGGGAAATCCCCTTCCATAAAGCGGAGCCGTGATGGGGAACGAAAAATAAGTAGGGAAGCTGCGGATTCACACTGTCAGGAAAAGCTTCTATCGAGCCAAGGTGGCGCCCGTACCGCAAACCGACACAGGCAGGCAGGGAGAGAATCCTAAGATGAGCGGGAGAAGTGTTGTTAAGGAACTCGGCAAAATAACTCCGTAACTTCGGGAGAAGGAGTGCCCCTTCGGGGGCCGCAGAGAAGAGGCTCAAGCGACTGTTTAGCAAAAACACAGGTCTCTGCTAAATCGAAAGATGACGTATAGGGGCTGACGCCTGCCCGGTGCTGGAAGGTTAAGGGGAGTGCTTAGCGCAAGCGAAGGTGCGAACTTAAGCCCCAGTAAACGGCGGCCGTAACTATAACGGTCCTAAGGTAGCGAAATTCCTTGTCAGGTAAGTTCTGACCCGCACGAAAGGCGTAACGATTTGAGCACTGTCTCGACAACACACCCGGTGAAATTGTAGTACTCGTGAAGATGCGAGTTACCCGCGACAGGACGGAAAGACCCCGTAGAGCTTTACTGCATTCTGGCATTGGATCTCGATGTGCCATGTACAGGATAGGTGGGAGGCATGGAAACCAGGGCGTCAGCCTTGATGGAGCCAACCTTGGGATACCACCCCTGGTACATTGGGATTCTAACGGACAGCCGTGACCCGGCTGCCGGACAGTGTCAGAAGGGCAGTTTGACTGGGGCGGTCGCCTCCTAAAGAGTATCGGAGGCGCCTAAAGTTACCCTCATGATGGTTGGAAACCATCAGTAAGAGTGCAAAGGCAGAAGGGTGATTGACTGCGAGGCAGACATGCCGAGCAGGGACGAAAGTCGAGCTTAGTGATCCGGTGGTCCCGAGTGGAAGGGCCATCGCTCAACGGATAAAAGCTACCTCGGGGATAACAGGCTTATCTCCCCCAAGAGTCCACATCGACGGGGAGGTTTGGCACCTCGATGTCGGCTCGTCTCATCCTGGGGCTGAAGCAGGTCCCAAGGGTTGGGCTGTTCGCCCATTAAAGAGGCACGCGAGCTGGGTTCAGAACGTCGTGAGACAGTTCGGTCCCTATCCGTCGTGGGCGTTAGAGATTTGAGAGGAGCTGATCCTAGTACGAGAGGACCGGATCGGACGGACCGCTGGTGCACCGGTTGTCCCGCCAGGGGCACAGCCGGGTAGCCAAGTCCGGAAGGGATAAGTGCTGAAGGCATCTAAGCACGAAGCCCCCCTCAAGATAAGATCTCTCATTCTTTAAAAGAAGTAAGGCCACTGGTAGACGACCAGGTAGATAGGCCGGAGGTGGAAGTACGGCAACGTATGGAGCTGACCGGTACTAATCGGCCGAGGTCTTGATCCAAAGATGAAACATTCCTTTATGCTGTTTTGAACGACTTGTCCCGTGAAACCGACCGAAGGGAAGGTTGAATGGGAGAGGGCAAAAAGAGCGAAAGCGGTTTGCCCGACTCAGGTCTTCGGTCTTTTTATGGCTTTTTCATCCGACAAGGATGAAAAGAAAAAGACAGAAAAAGATCATCCTTAAAAGGGATTACACAACTGAATAAGATAATTCAAGTGAGAGCACTTGGATTGCGTGACGATGGCGGGAAGGGTACACCTGTTCCCATTCCGAACACAGAAGTTAAGCTTCCTAGCGTCGAAAGTACTTGGTGGGTAACTGCCTGGGAGGATAGAAC
>Ga0268356_10929_pt1 | contig 11756 bp, 10 predicted proteins | sample BioMet10_FD_194415 | JGI IMG/M metagenome (GOLD analysis project Ga0268356, IMG submission 194415) | Sewage microbial communities from Oakland, California, United States - Biofuel 10 (PacBio Assembly) | ecosystem: Engineered > Wastewater > Sewage > Unclassified | place: USA: California | collected...
TTTCTCCGTTTGTATTATGGACACTTGCTGCAAATACCGATCCATTATGAGTGCTCTCAATAATGACATTTGCATTCGGCGCAAGAATACTACCCATATTGAATTCACCAAACGTAACAGTACCAGTATAAGAAGTACCAAAGTTGATCAGAACATGACTAGACTCCTTTGAATATCCTTCACGGCTTCCATTGATAGTAATAGGACTAGAGAGCTTTAAATCTCCAGAAGCATCTGTAATGTTGATGATCAAAGAATAGTTCGTTGTCCCATTTCCGATGACATCAATATTTTTGCTTAAATCCGCAGTGCTGAGATTGACAATATCGTCTCCCTCTTCACATGTGATTGTTATTGTATTTTCTTTTCTATCTATAGAAACACCTGTATCGCTCTTTGTATACTGTGCATATGAATATAACTGCAATCCTGCAAAGGCAGAAGTAAAGTCGATTGTATATGTTGTTTCACTTTCATGATAGATCTGCTTTGCATTCAACTGACTTACTCCATTAAAAGATGCATAAACTGTTCCTGAAGTACTTTTCAATGTAATACCATTCCCATTGTTATAAGTACGATCAAATATAATACTGTCACCGAATATCATATTGGATTGTTTTGTAGTAGAATTTGCACTTGTCCAAGACCCATTCTCAGCAATGCTGTGAATATAATTGATGCTGCTGGCATCCGTTACTGTCCAGTCTGTATTTGCACTGACAACCGGTATTTGATACAGCTGTAGCCATATATGCCGCAATGTTTGCTTCCATATGGTTTCCAGCAGTACAGTTCATCGTAAATACGCCATAGTCCAATACACTATTCAGCGATGACGCTGTTGGATCAGTAAATGTACCAAGATCAGTTACAGATGTACTTGGTGTACTGTCCTCCGCATTGACAGATGTGAGGAACAATGGGCTTAAAGCAAATACCATGGTTGATGCTGTAAAGCACTTAAAGATCTTTCTAAATAAGTTTTTCATATAAATAACCCCAGCTCGTTAAAGCTTCTTTCTACGGGCTGAGGTTATGACTGTTCTATTCATGCAAAAATTCCTTGCACAATTTTACATTTAACACTATTGGCAGACAGCGTTAATGTATACGTCTTAAACGGTAATACTCCCCAGCACCCGTTTGTTGATACATCAGCAATATAAGAGTTTTAAATAAAAAGGTAAGACGTAATTGAAAAATTTGGAGTCGAAAAGATTTCATGAAATTTGAGAATAATGGCTTTATCAAGCGATTTTTTAAACAAATATACATTAATAGAATTTGTAACTAAAATTAGTTACACTGCATATTATCGGTAATTTGTGAGATATCTGGCATAATTTTTCAGTAGCTTTGCAAATAAAAAACAGAAAGCCGTTCATCGCGGCCTTCTGTGAAGACTAAACAAGATTTGAAAACACTTCAGTTACTAATTTGAATACTTTTTCTTGAAGAAGAACACAGTACCACATGTCAATAGAGCAACTGCTAATACACCTGCCGCCAATGGAGCATTTGTCTGATCTCCTGTATTCGGCGTGTTTGGTCTTTCATTTCTGTCGTCCGTTGATGCAGTTGGGCTGGCTGTTGGTACTGCCGTTGGTGTCACGGTTGGTGCTGCTGTCGGTTGATCATCAGTTGCAGGAAGAATCGTATACTGTACAACTGGGCTAGCAAATGTTTCTGAACCAGAACCCTTGTTTGTGTCTACATAATTCAATGTTGTCGTTCCATTTGTCAGCAATCCAGTATATGTATCTGCTGCTGTCTTAGGATTCATCAGTTTTTCAGAATATGTTAACTGAACACGGGCTATCTCACTGACATTTTTATAAATATGCCATTCTATTCTTTCACCTTTACCGTCGGAACCATCATAATAATATAAAACATATGGTGCTTCTCCGTCAGAACCTTCTTCTGCAGTTACGCCAGCATGTGTAAATAAATATCTAGATGTTTCTCCAGCTATAGATGCATTTGCTTTTGAAGTAGAATATTCAACGCCATCTACTGTCAAAGTCAAATTTGCAGCATTATCAACAAAGTTGAAATTATTACCGTCTGCATTTCCCATTTCATCAGTAATATAGCTTCCAGCACCAAGAAGATAGAAAATATCGTTGTTAATTTTTGTTATATCCTTTGCTTGCCCACCAGCTAAATAATTCATAAATCCTGTGAATACCGGAGCAACTGTCTCTCCAGCTGTATAAGCATTACAGCTGTAGCCTTCTTTTTGAATATCTTTATAGATATCTGCTGCTTGGAAAAATGACTTTTCAACGTTAGAACAGATTCGTAACTCTTGTCTGTACTTGACTTAACAGGCATTATCTTCTTGCTGTCACTTATGTAATAACTTTGGTCATATTGAGACAAATTATATTTGCTGTCTAGATCCTTTTTCTTTAGTGAGATATTCATCCCATGTCATGCTATCAGTAGCAGGCGTCCAGTCACCGTAACTCTTATATTTATCTGTAGATTTCACTGGATGCTTGACCAGCCATTCTGATAAAGTACCATCTTGGTTGACATCCATACCAGCCTGATGTGCATCAGCCATTCTTGTCATATGCGAAGTATAGTCATAAACAACTTTTGTGGAATCCGTTTTGTCCTGTGTCTGATTACAGAACAGGAAGGTAGCACCATCGCTGATAAGAATCATATGTTTTCTTGCATTAGCTACGCCATCTGACTGCTCGAGGACAGATTTTGCGCATGCAAGACCAGCCGGGAGATTAGTACCGTTTAAAGATAAATCAGGCAGCAATGCCTTCAGTTCCTTTTTCCCTTCGGCATGCATGTCATCATCATCATAATAATTTTCATATTTTACGGCTGCTGCCGTAATTTTTGTTGCCTTATCAAGAAGTTTAGTTTGATTCTCTTCTGTATATTCAACCAATTCATTTGCTATTGTAGCACTGCCTTTAAATACTACTAATCCTACTCGAACAGATGCATTATTCTTGCTAATCTGATCTTTTAACTCATTCATCAAATTTCTTATAACTGTGTCTGTCCCAGCTGCACAGCTGGAAATATCCATAACAAATAAAACATCTGATTTTAATTGTTCCTGTTTTGCTGGAAGTGAAAGAGTAATCTGTGTTTCATAGTTCTTGTCTAGTGTATCACTGGATGCTGTCTTAGAACCAGACACGGTCCAAGTTGTTTTAGCATCTTCAGCCTTTACTGTACTTGTTCCTGCAGTAAACATACTGAGTGCCATCATGCCTGCTACGGCAAAACTGAGTACTGCTCGTAAATAATTCTTCTTCATTTTCTTTTTCCCCACCCAGGCTGCTTATATAAAAAGCAGCCATACAAGATAATCGGTTACGATCATCTGCAGCTGGCTGCCTTCAAAGGCCTTTTAGCTTTGCGTCACAGACTTTTGTCTGCTTTGCTCGACAATGTCATTCTAAACCCCTAAGATTTGAAGTCAATGGTTTTTATGAACAATATCATTTTTTCTATTTAATAAGAATGAAAAAGAAAAACATGATTTTCATCATGCTTTCGTTTTACTTCAACATTGACTTGTAAATAATGCCTGATCCTACCAATGCCACACCGATGACCAATACCTTATTTAGTAAAGTCGTGTTGGTGAAGATAATTAATACTGCTGCACCGATCAGACAGGCGATAATGACCCAGTTCTTTGTATTCTTCATAACGATGTCCTTTAATTTCCCTGTTAATGATATGTCATTCAATGTTATTCGTCAAAAAGTTTGTTATAATTACCCTGCTGTTGTCCCCGTAGCTCAGCTGGATAGAGCGTCCGCCTCCTAAGCGGAAGGTCGGCGGTTCAAATCCGCCCGGGGACGCTATCAAAACCAGAATTTCTGGTTTTTTTATTTTTTCTGAAACCTGAGCAGTCTTTCATAAAGTGCATTTGGCTCCAGCGGCTTAGCAATATGATCATTCATTCCTACCTTACGACAGTGTGCAATATCTTCTTCAAATACATCTGCCGTCATGGCAATGATTGGAATCGTCTTAGCATCTTCTCTTGGCAGTGCCCGGATTGCCTGTGTTGTCTCGTATCCATCCATCAGCGGCATTCGCAGATCCATCAGAACTGCATAATATGTGCCCGGCATTGAACCAGAGAACATATTTTTGCCAATCAGTCCGTCATCAGCCATGTCAGCCTGGATGCCGTAGCGCTTCAGAATGAACATTGCAATTTCTTGATTGATATGGTTGTCTTCACATACCAGGATTTTCTTTCCCCGCAGGGCTTCATCATCATCTGGATGAAAGCAGTTTCTCTTTGCCTGGTATTCCTTCACCGTTATGCATTCCACCGGCAGCTGCACTTCAAATGTACTGCCGACATTGACTTTGCTGGAGACGGAGATTGTGCCATCCATCAGTGTGACCAGCCTCTTTACAATGGCCAGGCCAAGACCGGAACCGCCGCCCACTGATGCGATGCTGCGGACACGGTCTTCCTGGGTATACGGCTGGAACAGGACCTTCTGGAATTCTTCACTCATGCCGCGGCCGTTGTCTTTGACAACAATCTTCATCAGCATCCGGCTGCCCTGCATCAGTTCATCCACCGAATATTCAACAGTACCGCCTTCATTTGTATACTTGATGGCATTTGAGACCAGATTAAATACGACCTGATTGATCCTCAGCTTATCCTGAATCGGGATATATTCTTCACTGACATTGACATTGAAGATAAAGTTCTGATGCTTCGCCTCTGCCAAAGGACGAAGGACAGAATCCATATACTGACGGAATTCCTCAACTGGATATGGCTCCTTGTAGAGAACAATCTGTCCGCTTTCAATCCGTGACATATCCAGGACGTCATTGATGAGTCCCAGCAGATAGGAAGAAGATGTATCGATCTTCTTCAGACAGTCAATGGTTGCTGGATTATTCTCCTGTTCCATAGCAATCCTGGTCATGCCGATAATCCCATTCATCGGGGTGCGGATGTCATGGCTGATTCTTGAAAGAATTCAGACTTTGCATTGTTTGCCTGAATTGCTTCTTCAGCTGACTTCCGCAGTTTCTGCTGAGTTTCCAGTTCCTTCTCTTTCTCCTCCTGGATATACTGCAGGGCGTAAATGACCTTCCCTGCTTCTCCGTTTTCATCTGAACTGACCAGAATAAATACTGCCCGGCACCATCCTGAATCCCGGCACTCAAATTCATAAGAAATATTCTGTTTATGATGCATCCTCTGCTTTAACGTATACAGGTCATTGAACTTTCTGAATTCTTCTTCATATTCCGGTTCAGCAATTCAGCTGCCGCCTGCTTCAGAAGCACCGATGCCTTTGTATCCTGCAGTCCATACTGATGCAGGTCTTCCGGTGCATCAATCTCCATAAAGGTATCTTCATCGACTGAAATATAGTAATTGCAGAAATAGATCTTGCTCAGGGAGGAAATAATGTGGGAACGCTCACTGAGGGATGCGGCATTCATCCATGCCTGATAGCTTGTCCGCACAAACATGTTGATGACATTGGCCAAAAGTGCAGAAGCAGATTCAATCTCTTCCTGGGTGCGGATATTGACCAGATGCAGTGCTCTGAGATATTCTTCTTCATCAATCCCATAGGCACGTGCTGTTTCTCTGTACCTGTCTTCCTTTGGCTTTTCCGGCAGGACCTGGCCGCCGAATATCTTGCCTAAGACCGTTCCGTCATCCAAAGTGATCGGTGCTGAAAAATCAATCAGTCCTGCATGGCATTAGTAGATGCCGGTGCTGCTGCCCCAGTCCTTCATCATTTGTGCGAACCGTTCCATATCACAAAAATCAGTGATTCTCAGATCACTCTTCTTCATATGCATCAATGAATGACTCGCACGATTGTTGTCCATACCGCATCTCACCTTTATCCTGATGTCTGTCGTTCTCTGCTGATTCAGCTGGAATGCTACGGATGGCGGTTCTCTGTATTCTGTAAACACATTATAGCATTTAACCATCCCAGAATAAGCACCTGCTTGGCACTGATATATTACTCATTTTATTATCGATTCAGCTAATATGAAAGCTTTCGTCCATGAGGTTCTATGTTAGAATAAAACTAGATTCCAGAACATGGAGAAATACATGGAAGAAATCAACAAAGAACAATTAAAAACTATTTCAGATCTGCTGGTCTCCCCGACCTTTTTAATTGAAGACGGTCAGATGACAGCTTTGAATGAAGAAGGCAGGAACCTTAGCATTTCTTATGATGAAGTCAATCCTTTTCTGCGTGAAGAAGATGAAGTTGTCTCAAATAAGCAGATTGTCTTTCATCGTGATACAGAAGCCAGCTACTTCTCAATGAGCGGCAGAAAATTTATCTATCAAGGCAGAGAATGCTGAATCATGCAGATCATGCCGATTGCCAACCAGGAGACATTAAAGAATCTTTATCGAATCTCCACCGCCAGACAGATCATGCTGCAGATGGCCAATGCCTTCAGTCATGTTGACAGCGACCAGAGTGTCTATGAATTCATCCTGGAGAACTGCGGCAAGGCAGTTCAGCACAGTGACCTTTGTTCTCTGATGTTGGCTGAGAATGATATTTTCAGGATTGTTGCGAAACGTGGCTATAACGATGATGTCTATAACGTGACCTTTGACCGTAATTCAACTTTTTTAGGCATGGCGACACATGGAAAATATGACCAGTCAGTCATCATCAATGACCTGAGCAAGTTCCTGAATATCTATCATACCGAAATCAAGACCGAAAGCCATGCCCAGCTGCTTGGCTCCACATTATCTGCACCGGTCTATGTCAACAATAAACTGTATGCAATCCTCTGCTTTGATTCTGAGGAAAAAAATGCCTTTGCTCCGCAGGACATAGAATTATTGGAATTGGTCAAGACCAATGTCGAGACCATGCTGACAAACCATCAGATGCAGATGGAGATCCTTCATCTTTCCAAGACAGATATGCTGACCGGTCTCTACAACCGCACCTATTTGAAGGAGTTCCTTGAAAAGCATATTCATGAACGCTTCTTTGTCGGCATGTTCGACATGAATGACCTGAAGGGAATCAATGACGGACACGGCCACAACAATGGTGATTTAGTGATCCGTTCCATGGCTGAAGCTCTGCGCCATACTTTCCCTGAGAAGTCTTCCTACTTCCGGCTGGGCGGGGATGAGTTCATGTGCATCCTCTATGACCTCACGTATGATGAGATCATGAACCGGATCGCCTCTCTGCGCAATGATCTGCTTCTGACACCGCTGACTTTGACTGACGGTGCCGTTACAACACTGTCCTTCAGCTGCGGCTTCTCCCAGCACGACGTCAATGAAGATTTTGAAACTGTCCTGTCACGGGCAGACCATCATATGTATGAAGAGAAGCGCCGCATCAAAGCCTTCCATCTATAAGAAACAAGGGACATATCCTCAATCGGTATGTCCCTTTCTATTACTATTATTTTTTACTGCACATCTTCTGATAAACATCAACGATGATATCAGCACATTCTTCTAAGCCTAGCTTGCCGCTGTTGAGACAGAGGTCATAATTCTCCGGCTCCCCGAACTTCTGATCCGTATAGATCTCATAGTAGGCAGCCCTGCGCTTGTCTTTTTCTTTTAATCTCTTCTCAGGCTTTACATTTGATTCGCCATAGACTCTGACAATTCTGTCTGCCCGGTAGTCCATATCCGCATAGATATACACCCTCAGCAGGTCATAGTCCTGCTTCAGGACATAGTCTGCACATCTGCCGACTATGACACATGGTCCCTGATCTGCGATTTCACGAATGATCCGGCACTGTTCCGTCCAAATGGTGATCCGATTGGCATTCTCATAGAAGTCCTGATGCCGCAAAAGCCCCAAACAGACCTCCCTCTTTGACAGATTCACTCTGTTCACTGACATACTCTTCCGCAAAACCAGAACGCTCAGCAATCTGTTCAATGATCTCACGTCCATATTGCTTGATGCCAAGTTTCTTTGCCGTCATCTCACCGATGCTGCGGCCGCCGGAACCGAACTGACGGCTGATTGTAATGATTTTTCCGCTCATACAGGATCCTCCCGATAACAATTTCTTCTCTTTCTATTATAGCTTTTCACCATATTTTTTGATGTTATTTTCATTTATAAACACGTATTTCTCGAGTTTCACACAACTTCACACAACTTTCAGTGTAAATTATTAGCACTCTTAGCTAAGTGTGCTAAGGTATTACTATCAGATTGAGAGGTGATAATTATCAACCCTGATAACAAAAATCAAAACCAGAACCAAAGAAGACCAATTATCTACTACTATGCCATCGTCATAGTCGTGTTGATTCTGATGAACCTGATCATGGTACCTAGCATGAAACAGGCGCAGATTGTACAGAAGAATTACAGTGAATTTGTACAGGAGACGAAAGACGGAAATGTCTCAAATGTCGAAGTGCAGTCAAACCAGATCCTGTATCAGCTCAAGAATGACTCTACCGTATATAAGACAGGCCTGATGGATGACCCGCAGCTGACAGAACGTCTGAACACTGCCGGCGTCACATATACTGCTGATATTGTTGAACAGCAGTCTTCCTGGCTTACCTTGATTGTTTCCTGGCTGCTGCCAATCTTGTTGGCAACTTGGCTCCTGCGTGCCTTTATGAGGAATATGCAGGGAGGATCAGGTGCCGGCGGAGGCATCGGCGGCGGTATGGGCGGCATGGTTCAATCTCGGCAATCCAATGCACGTGAATACGTCAAGGGACGACCGGAATCAAATTTTCAGATGTTGCCGGCGAAGATGAGGCAAAGGAGAATCTGCAGGAAATTGTCCGTTACCTGCATGATCCAATGCAGTACAAGTCCATCGGTGCAACAATGCCGAAAGGCGTACTGTTAGTCGGTCCTCCAGGCACCGGCAAGACTATGCTTGCAAAAGCAGTTGCCGGTGAATCGAATGTTCCGTTCTTCTCCATCTCAGGTTCCGAATTTGTAGAGATGTTCGTCGGTATGGGTGCTTCCAAAGTCAGAGACTTGTTCAAGCAGGCCAAGGAAAAGGCACCATGCATTGTCTTTATTGATGAAGTCGATGCCATCGGCGGCAAGCGTACTGCCGGCAACTTAGGCGGCAATGATGAACGTGAGCAGACATTGAACCAGCTGTTGACAGAAATGGATGGCTTTGAAGGCAACAACGGCGTCATCATTCTGGCGGCCACCAACCGTCCGGAAAATCTTGACCCGGCTTTATTAAGACCAGGCAGATTTGACCGCCGTGTTCCTGTCGAGCTTCCTGATCTCAAGGGACGTGAGGATATCCTCAAAGTCCATTCCAAGAAGGTCAAGACAGAACCGAATATCGATTACAATGTTGTCGCAAGAATGGCTTCCGGCGCCTCTGGTGCTGAATTAGCCAACATCATCAACGAAGCTGCTTTACGGGCAGTCCGTGAAGGGAGATCAGCAGTCTCACAGAAGGATCTGGAAGAGTCCATTGAAGTGGTCTTTGCCGGATACCAGAAGAAGAATGCCATCTTAACAGACAAGGAAAAGCTGACTGTCTCCTATCATGAAGTCGGACATGCATTAGTCGCTGCTCTGCAGACCAACAGTGCGCCTGTCCAGAAGATCACCATTATTCCTCGTACCTCAGGTGCCTTAGGCTACACGATGCAGGTCGAAGAAGGAAACCACTATCTTTATACAAAAGACGAGCTGGAGAACAGAATTGCGACTTTGACCGGCGGCAGAGCTGCTGAAGAAGTTGTCTTCCATTCTGTATCCACAGGTGCTTCCAATGATATTGAAAGAGCGACTAAGGTAGCCCGTGCAATGATCACCCAGTACGGCATGTCGGATGACTTCGACATGGTAGCGATGGAACATGTCACCAACCAGTATCTGGGCGGGGATGCTTCGCTTGCATGTTCTGATGATACAGCCGCATTGATTGACGCCAAAGTCGTTGCCTTAGTCAAGAAGGAACACGAAAAGGCAGTCAAGCTGCTGACAGAACATCGTGATGATCTTGACCGTATCGCAAAGTATCTGTATGAAAAGGAAACAATCACTGGCGAAGAGTTCATGAGTATTCTCAACGAAAAGCCGGCAGAGCTTCCTGCTCCAGCAGAAATACCAGCTGAATAATCAAAAAAGACAGGGACAATGATCCAATGATCAAAGTCTCTGTCTTTTATTATGCTTATAAATCGTCTTCAATGGCACTGCTCTTTGCATAGGCAGAGCTGCGTGCTTCAAAGAAGTCTGTCTTCACCATATTGGCATTGGAATACTGTGACACCCACTGCATGGATTCCGGTTCATCTTCATAGCCTTCATACAATGTGCCGAAGCCTAAGGAGGAATAGCGCAGATTGCCGAGATACTTGATATAGTCTTCGACCATCTTGGTGTTCAGGCCGGGAATCTCATTGCCGATGACATACTGACCCCAGTCTATTTCCTGACAGACGCCTTCATCGATCATCTCACGGATCATCTTCATATTGGCTTCATCGAACAGCTCCGGTTCTTCCTTCTGCAGTTCAAGCAGGATCTCACGGAACAGCCAGAGATGGGTATTCTCATCACGGTTGATGTAGCGGATCTCCTGTACGGAGCCCGGCATCTTGCCGTTGCGTCCTAAGTTATAGAAGAACATGAAGCCGGAATAGAAATACACGCCTTCCAAAATGAAGTTGGCAATGCATACTCTCAAGAAGCTCTGCTTGTCCTGATGATTCACAAACTCATTGTACAGATCACCGATGAAACGGTTGCGCTTGAGCAGATGTTCATCCGTCTTCCATTGATACAGGATGTCATTGCGTTCCGTTGGGTTGCAGATGGTATCCAGCATATAGCTGTAGGACTGGGAATGGATACATTCCTGGAAGGTCTGAATGGACAGACATAGATTGACTTCATTTGCTGTGACATACTGAGATACATTCGGCAGATTGGCACTCTGCAGAGAATCCAGATAGACAAGGAAACTGAGGATCTTGTCATAGGCCGTACGCTCTGGTTTAGAGAGCTTTGGATAGTCTGACTTATCCTGATTCATATTGATCTCTTCCGGGACCCAGAAATTATTCATTGCCTGACGGTACCAGTCAGAGACCCATGCATACTTCATATTGTTGAAGTCATTGATATTGGTCGTATTGAAATTGATCAGCCGGCGGTTGCGGACATCGATGTCCCCATCCGGATTGAATAACGGCTTGCGGTTTATTTTTTCTTCATTTGTGCTCATCTCAGTCTTCTCCTTTTATGCGGAACAGCTTTCACAGTCTTCCGGATCCAATGCCTTGGAACGTACATAGTAAATGGTCTTGACACCGCTCTGCCAAGCTAGGACATACAGGTGCAGAAGCTGGCTCATCTTGTAGTCATTGGTGATCCACAGATTGAAGCTCTGTGCCTGATCCACGTGTCTCTGACGGATGCCGGCCGCCTTGACAGACCAGGTCTGGTCAATCGTGTGGGCATTCTTATAGAACCAGTAGGTTGCCGGGGAAAGCTCTGGGGCAACGCGCGGCAGGATGGCGCCTTTCTTTTCTTCTAAGAAGAAACGGTTCATGACCGGATCCAGTCCGGCAGTCGTGCCGATCAGGATGGAAGTTGAACTGGTCGGTGCAGTTGCCATCAGATAGGCATTGCGCATGCCGTGTGCCTTGACGTCTTCTTTCAGCTGCTGCCATCTTGATGAATCATATCCACGGCGGGTGAAGTATTCTCCACTCTGCCACTCCGAACCTTCAA
>Ga0268356_10625_pt1 | contig 11701 bp, 12 predicted proteins | sample BioMet10_FD_194415 | JGI IMG/M metagenome (GOLD analysis project Ga0268356, IMG submission 194415) | Sewage microbial communities from Oakland, California, United States - Biofuel 10 (PacBio Assembly) | ecosystem: Engineered > Wastewater > Sewage > Unclassified | place: USA: California | collected...
TATCTCTGATGCATCATCTGCTGTGCTAATACCTGATCGGCTGGACGGCAGGAGAATGGATAGATTGGCACCATTGAGATCATGCATCCAATCTTGTTCTCCGGATCGATCTCATGACCGATCTTGACTGCTCTGGCGGAGGCGACCAGCTCATACGCACCGCATTGATACATTGCTTTTTCTGGATCATCATAGCTGCCGAAATGTGCACCGGAGTTTGTCCATCCAAAGATGTCATTCCGATAGTTCATCTGGTTATTGATCTCATTGAAGGTCATCCAGTATTTTACTTTGCCTTTGTAATGTTCAAAGCATACCTTGGCAAACTTGACGAAGAAGTCAATTGTCTTACGGTTCATGAAGCCGCCGTATTCTTTTGCCAGATGATACGGCATCTCAAAATGAGACAATGTAATAACTGGCTGAATGTTGTACTTCAGCAGTTCATCAAAGACATCATCATAGAACTTCAGGCCGGCCTGGTCCGGTTCTGCTTCATCTCCCTGCGGGAAGATTCTGGTCCAGGCGATAGAAGTACGGAAGCATTTGAATCCCATCTGTGCAAACAGGGCAATGTCTTCCTTGTAGTGATGATAGAAATCAATGCCGACATGATTCGGATAATACAGACCCTCCTGTACACCGTCTGTGATGACTCTCGGCTGACTGACAGAACCTCCGGTCATGACATCCGCAACTGAAAGTCCCTTTGTTGTGCCGATGACACCGCCTTCGAATTGATGAGCAGCTAATGCGCCGCCCCAGAGAAAATTGCTTGGTAAAGTCATATGATCTTCCTTTCCGATGAATGATTCATCTAGTGGTTATTTCCTAACAGTCTGCGCAGATCTCTGATATCTGTTTCTGGGAATTCCTTCTGCAGGAACTTCAGGATCCTGTCTCTGCTCTCTTCCGGCGTCCTGGTATAGACATGATTTGCAAATCTCTTTCCCAGGAAATTTTCTGGTACAGCATATCGGCCGACACCCCAGCCGTAATCGCTGCCATGCTTGTCCTGCCTGTATTCAAAGTCACTGATGACAACATAGCACTGCATCTGCAGTCTGGTGATATGCGTATCAAAGCCTTTGCGCCCATTTTTGCAGTAGTTGCCTATGCCTTTAGCTTCATATGACAGCATCGATTTCCGGCTGCTGATAATATTGTAAAGATACTGATCATCATAAGAAGCCAGGTTGTCATTGAAGCGGGCATCAAAGTCATATCCGTCCCGCCGCCAGTTGGCAAAGTCATTGAACCACTTTGTGCTGACAAAACCTGCTTTATTGTTGAAGAACTTTCCATATACACAGTTCCCCATCCGCAGGACTGGACCCTTCCATTCCCATGGACCCGGATCATCTGTGAACCAGAGTTCAGAAGGTGTATGTTCCTCAATCGAAAGACCAGGGATTCCGCAGGGAAAGAAAGGTAAAAATCCTACCTCCTGTACAGCATCATAAACATCTTCTTTTTTACGAAAGTACTTCTTCATAAGTCCTATGTATAACATATCACAAAAAAGGCATCCTGGACGGACGCCTTTTGATCAAAGCTTTAATGTTGAATCAATACTTGGCTGTGCATTTTTCGGCAGATAGAATGCGTAGATGCTGCTGCCTACTTTCAGCCAGCCTTCCAAGTCTGTCATCCAGATATAGTCATTCTCACCAAGAATCTCCTGCTTGATCAAAGCAGCTAGTTCTCCTTCTGAGTAAGGACCATATTTCGATTTATCAGGCTTCATGTAATACCAGATCTTATCACTTGCTGACATGGATTAATCTCCTATCGTTCCGCTTTTGATGACGATGATATTGAACGCTGAGGTTGTTGCGCTGACTTCAAATGTCTGGTCAGTATTCTCAAGAACATATCCTTGTCCTGATACTTCCTTCGGCAGATATGCAGATGCCTTATAGATGCCGTATGGCAGCTGGACAGTGACTGGTGATGACTTATACGCATTGTCCTTTGTGGCATAGGTGATGGATACAGTCTGCTTCTCAACCTTGTAAGGGAGAACGACCTTTGTTGTATCACTGGTCGTATAGGCTGTGCTGTTGGAACCTGCTGTAACAGACACGTTGATTGATGTTGTGCTCTCGTTGATGTTTGTATGCGCCAGTGAGATTTCAGCCTTGTTTTTCGTGAACTGCTGATCAGGTCCGCCCTGGATGCTGACGGTGTAGAAGTCTGCGTTCTCAACGACATTCCAAGTGATGATGAATTCACTTGTATCATAGTTCTGATATGCATAGCCGGCGATGTTGCTTGGTGCTTCCAGTTTTTCGATAATGTCTTGTAAGTATAGGTAACCGTTGCTGCATCAGAATTCGGATATGTTTCCGACTTATCACTGCAGGCGACAATACTGATGGTGTAATCCTTACCATCGGTCAGGCTTGTTGTCGGAACGCTTGTGGAGTTGCTTGCCGCCTTGATCTTATCCATACCAGTGACGGTGACTTCATAGTAATTTGCATTCTCAACAGTATCCCACTTGATGGAAAGATTTGCCGTGGTCAGTTCTGTCTGAATATTCTTTGGTGAAGAAAGCTTTGTGGATGCGGAAGCAGACGGCGAAGCAGTACTCTCATACTGGTTATAAGTGTTTTCACCTGCACCATAGAGATTGCCGCTGCTGTCCACTGCAACATATGTATTGTTGTATGCCGCAATATATTTGATGTTTCTTCCATTCACTGACAGCTGTCTTGAGGTCACTGCTGCTGGATGAGATGGCAACTGTATTATCAGACTTCAGGCCAAGAATCGCTGAAGTACCGACAGCAGTTGAAGATACATTGGAGAAACTTGTTGTACTGATGACTGCCTTGGACCCAATGGCATAGGAAGACACTGTACCGTCTTTCTTCGTGAGGGTCAGGAAATCATCACTCATGGATACCGATGCGATATTTGACTGGTTGACGACCGCACTGTTGATGGAACCTGCCGCAATCAAGGAACCATCTGACTTCAGGCCAATGGTAACGCCATTGCCGGCATAGACAGCTGTGATATCTGACCAGTCTGTCACTGCACATGCATTGCTGTCACCGCTGCATATAACCGTACCGTCACTCTTGAGACCGACAGTGTGTTCCTTGCCAGCCGCAATCATTGTGATGTTCTTCCATTCAGAGACTGCACTGTCACCGTCATTGGTGACAACAGTTCCCTTATTTGTCAGACCGACCGCATGGCTTCCATACGCACTGACCTGAACGACTCCCTTGAAGGAAGACGCATCACTGAATGTGCCATATGTCTTTAAGCTGCCCTTATTGTCGATGTAAAGAGTGAACTTATCACCCTCTGCCAGACGATTGACAGCACCAAGCGAAACAGATGTTCCGCCTGAGAATCCCTTCAATACATAGATCAGGATCAGCACGACAACAACAGCTGCTGCACAGATACCGCCGACCAGGATCATGGTCTTCTTTTTCTTCTTATCCTTGTTGCTCTTGACAGATGCCTGGATTGCCGGCTTTTCTGCCGGTCTTTCTCTTTCTTGCTCCGGTTCGCTGACAGTGCCCATCTGCTTTGTTGAGCCGAGACCTTCCTCATTCAATGTTGCGACCTTCAATGTCTGCTGCTGTGTATCAGCCGGCAGAACACTGGACACCGGCATCATATTATCAGCGACATCCATCTGCTGGGTCATTGACTGATTTGCACTATTTAAGAAAGGAATATTTACAGAATCCCCAAGATTGTCTTCAGGGATCACAATATCTTTTGAATTGTCTGCCATTGCATCAAGAGAAACATGGAAAAGATCTGCCAGTACTTTCAGCTGCTGAATACCGCAGATTGTATTGCCATTTTCCCAATTCATATACTCAGTGACAGGAATACGCAGTTTATTCGCTATATCACCTTGAGAATACCCGTAATGCTTACGTAAAAGAGTAAGCTTTTCCGGAAGTTTATTCACCATGTACAAAATCCTCCTGCTCACAACATTTTATAGGAAATGCCTTTCCCATTCAACTTATATTCAATGAATTCACATTTCCTATAGAAAAAGGCACCCATTACTGGATGCCTCAAATGCTTATTCAGCTTTTATCAGTTTCGCTTACTTAACGTTAGCGAAGTACTTGATTGTACGGACCATCTGAGAAGTATAGGAGTTCTCATTGTCGTACCAAGCAACTGTCTCGACCTGATATGTATCATCGTCGATCTTGGAGACCATTGTCTGTGTAGCATCGAAGATAGAACCATGTGTCTCATCGATGATATCAGAAGAAACGATTTCCTCTTCGTTGTAAGCGAAGGAATCAGAAGCAGCAGCCTTCATAGCAGCGTTGATAGCTTCCTTTGTTACATCCTTAGCCTTAACAACAGAGAATAACAGTGTTGTTGAACCTGTAGGAACAGGAACACGCTGAGCAGCTCCAATGAGCTTGCCCTTCAGTTCAGGAACGACAAGTCCGATAGCCTTAGCTGCACCTGTGGAGTTAGGAACGATGTTGCAAGCTCCAGCGCGGCTTCTTCTCTTGTCACCTTTTCTCTGAGGTCCATCCAGAATCATCTGGTCGCCTGTGTAAGCGTGAACTGTGCACATAATACCAGACTGTATTGGATACAGATCATTCAGAGTCTTAGCCATAGGAGCTAAGCAGTTTGTTGTGCATGAAGCAGCAGAGATAATCTGATCTTCTGGCTTCAGGGTATTCTCGTTTACAGAGTAAACGATAGTTGGCAGATCATTTCCAGCAGGAGCGGAGATAACAACCTTCTTAGCACCAGCTGTGACATGAGCCATAGCCTTATCCTTGGATGTGTAGAAACCTGTGCACTCCAGAACTACATCGATGTCCAGCTTACCCCAAGGTAATGCTGCAGCATCCTTTTCCTTGTAGATTGTGATTTCCTTGCCGTCAACTGTGATTGTACCCTTTTCATCGTCGGAAGAAATCTCATGATTCCAACTGCCGTGTGTTGTATCGTGCTTGAGCAGGTATGCCAGCATAGAAGGTGTTGTCAAATCGTTGATTGCGACGACTTCATAACCCTCGGATACGAACATCTGTCTGAAAGCAAGACGGCCAATACGACCAAAACCGTTAATTGCAACTCTTACATCTGTCATTGTCTTTTAAGACCTCCTTTTGTTGCGCTTAAATTATAGAATCAAGTTGCTCTATCGTCAATTGTGAAGATTTTATTTATTACGCTTTTTCAGACATTTTTCATCCATCTTTAACACTTTGGTCGAAATGAACTAAAAAAGAGGAGATTTATCTCCTCTCAGGCAAATTCATTCAAATTCAGCGGTCTTTGTGAAATCTTAGCAACATCTTCTACATTCAGGACCTTTTTTCCGAATAATTTGGTGAATAATTCGGCATCATTCAGTCTCATCATAGTCGAACCATAGACCTTTACATCTGCTTTTGGGAAGATCACTGAAAGATTTTCGGCCTCACTGACCAATAATTTGACAATTTTCTTCTCCTGTAAAGCAGCATTGACTAATTTTGTCAGTGCCATGGAATCCAGATAAATCAATTCTTCGACAACCAGTTCATCCCCCATCGGGATCATTGACGCATATCCCTGAATCTGATCCTTGCCATTGAAGTAAGCAACGATTTTGCCGCCTTCGGCACGGATCTCGTTAATATACTTTACGAAGTACTCCAGATCTCTGGCGTCGTAATATCCATTGAATCTGGAAATAAAGGCACTGTATACCTTTAAGAGATCAATGGCGGTTGGATTGTATCCGCAGCCAAAGTTCGTTGTACGCTTGCAGTCAGAACGAGTCACTGTGTACTGTGCTCTTTTATAGATCATACGGAAACGGAAGTTCTTATACATCGCAGAATCTTCTGTCTGGATCAATGTCAGCAGTTCCGAATGCTCACATGCATCAATGACAATGTTCAGCAATGCATGCATGTATCCGCGCTGACGGTACTGCGGCAGTGTGGCGGCGCCGACAATCATGGATGCCTGCAGCGCCCTGCCGTTGAACATCAAGGCATGGATATTGCGGATCAGGCAGGATACGATCTTTCCTTCCAGCATATATACATAGCAGTTATCCGGATGGTACAGATTCTTAAAATAATATTCAGCATACCTAGGATCTTCCTGCGGGAAGCAGATCCGCCAGATCTCCCGGATTTCTTCGGTTTGACTTTCATTCGCTTTTGTTATCATACGTTCGATTCCTTTTCCCTTTTCATTATATTTCTATATTATTGATCCAGTACTTATTTTTGTTCATATTTATGGACGACATGTCTTGTACGCATGTATCCTGTAAAACCCATGATGCCTAGGATGGCAATCAATATCTGCCAGTCTGTAAATATAAAGCACAACACCGCAACAGCTGCGGCGTAGATGCCTAGCGCGATCCATTCTTTCTTACTCATCACGATGTCCTCTGACCGCAATCTCATGGATCTTTACAAAGCGGTGCTTCATGCCGGATTTTGAGACTGGAGTACCGGTCGTCTGTTCCAGAATGGCTGCCAGTTCATTGAGAGAACTGTCTGGATGTGCCCGGCGCAGTTCAATAACATCTTTCAGCTTCTGATCAAGACCGTCATATTTCTGATCTTCTTCAATCATCCGGATATCATTCAGCTGTTTTACAGCAGCGGCCTGCGTCTTTACTTCATTGGCGACATCGATATTGTTGAGACGGGTGATGGAATTGGTAAAGTCACGGGAGATCCGGATATTTTCAAATTCAAGAAGATGCTGATCTGCCTCAATGATGCGCAGGAAATCCGCAATCTTTTCTGCTGCTTTGACATAGACAATGATCTTGCCGCGGCGTTCAATTGACTTTGCCTTGATATGGAACCGCTCCAGCAGTTCAATTAGGAAATCAGCGTGCTCTTGGGAAGAAGCAGTCATCTCCATATGATAGCTGGTCTTCTCTGGCGGATTGATGGAACCAGATGCTAAGAATGCACCGGCTAAATACGCCCTGGCATTATTATCTGTTTCAACGATTTTCTTCAGCGGTCTCTGCAGCAGTCCTCTGGAACTGTAGATGCCAAGATCTGTCAAGATGACCGGTGCGCCTGATAAAATGCGCAGACCATAGACTCTGTTCTTGCGCAGGTTCATTTTTCTTTTTACAAACAAAGAGATCTCACCGCCGTATCTGCTTTTTGCCAGACGGTAGATGGTACGTGCAACCGCAGCATTTTCAACGGTCACAAGGATAGTCATGCCGACAGAGGAAAAAGAAAGAGAGGATGTCATCTGAATCAGTGCACTGAGTTCTGCACGGGCATCATTTCCTTCCATCACCTTCTGCGCAACTTCCTGTTTTACTTCTGCAGAGAATGACATCAGAGTCCCTCCACAAGATGCTTTACAGCAGTTTCTACTTTATCGGAATCATGGCGGATCAAGTCATGTTCAAAGGAGAGAAGATTTTCACGGATGATCTGATACGGATGGTCTCCGTCACGGATGAATACCGGTGTACTTCCTTCTTCATAATATCTTCTTAAGATTGGCTGCGGCAATGGATCGCTGCATACCACGACTGCATCGACTGGTGCACCATGACGGATCAATGCCTTGACATGATCTTCCATACAGTAGCCGTCGGTCTCTCCTGGCTGCGTCATTGCATTGCAGAAATAGACACGTTTTGCCTTCGTCTGGTCCAATGCTTCCTGAATATCTGGAATAATGATATTTGGAAGTATGCTTGTATATACTGAGCCAATACCATAAATAATCAGATCTGCCTGTTTGATTGCTTCAATTGCTTCTGGAGTGGCAGATACATCCTCATCATAGAATACCTGGCGGATGTGATTGGAGCGGTCAGGAATATTTGCTTCGCCTTTGACAATAACATCATCTTCCATGATGGCATACAGAGAAATGACCTGTGTTGTTGCCGGGATGATCTGGCCTTTGACATTCAGGACTTTTCCAATTCTCTGCACCGCCTCAAAAAAGGAACCGCACTGCTGTGTCAGCGCTGTCAACATTAAGTTCCCTAAGTTATGTCCTGCGATATCCTTTTCTTCACCATTTGGATCATCAAAGCGGTAGTTCATCAGTGATGACATCAGAGATTCACTTTCCGCAAGCGACACCATGACATTTCGAATATCACCCATGGCTGGAATATGGAACTGTCTGCGCAGTCTGCCGGTAGAACCGCCGTCATCCGCAACCGTAACAATTGCTGTAATGTCAATATTGGGAATGTTCTTGATGCCGCGGCAGATCAGACTTTGTCCATGGCCTCCGCCAATGACAACGACTTTCTTATTGCTGCTCATTCTTGATCCACTCTTTCTCATCACGATGTTCCTTATAGCAGTTGTACTTTTCCTTGTAGTGATCGTATAAGAAGTTTGTGATGGTCACACTGCGGTGCTGTCCGCCGGTGCAGCCAATCGCCACTGTAAAATGATTCTTGCCTTCCTTGACATACTGTTCAAAGGCATAGTCGGTAAAGGCTAATAATCGTTTAATGAATTCCTGTGTTTCCGGATTATTCATGACATAGTCATAGACCTGCTTGTCATTGCCGCTGAACGGTCTTAATTCCACCACCCAGAATGGGTTCGGCAGGAAACGTACATCAATCATCAAGTCTGCATCCATCGGCACGCCATACTTATAGCCGAAGGAGATAAAGGAGATGGAGAAAGTCGGTACGCTGCTCTTGGAGAAGTACTGTTCGACCTTACGGCGGAATTCCTTCTCTCCTAAGAATGAAGAGTCAATTGTAACGAAGCTGCTGTTGTTGGCAATATGGGCAAACATCTGTCTTTCAACAGAGATAGCTTCTTCTAATGTGTTGCAGGTATTGCTGATGAGCAGTGGGTGCATTCTTCTGGTGCTCTTGTATCTGTGCAGCAGAACAGAGTCATTGGCATCCAGGAACATGACCTGCACTTCAATGCCCTCACCCTTTAATCCGCTCAGGAATAACGCAAAGTCCTGCGCACTGGTGGATAAAGCGATATAGCTGTATCTAGGATCTGTACTGGTCTCAATCATATCGACCAATAGAGACAATAACTGTACGGGGAAATTATCAATGATGTGATACCCCATATCTTCCAGGATCCTGGTCGCTGTGCTTTTCCCAGCACCTGACATTCCTGATACGAGAATGACACGTTTTGTTTTTTCCATGTGTTTCGCCATGTGTTTCACCTCACTCTATCATTTTAACAACTTCTATCTTAACCTACAACGCATTTCAGTGTGCCAAAGATGAATCTATAAAAAAGTTCTGCATTTCTGCAGAACGTCTGAGCTTATTGCAATGTCAATGCGTGCATTGGACACAACTTTACGCATTTTCCGCACTTGATGCATTTCGCATCATCTACAGTCGGTGCCTGGAATCCTCTCTGCTGCAAAGCGCCGGTCGGACAGATCCGAACAGACGGGCAGGCATGGCTCTGCGGACAGCGGTGCAGATTGACTTTTAATTTCTTATCAGCCTGATTTTCAGCACTCTCATTTTTATGGAACAAATCAAACATTTTCAGTCTCCTTTATTTTCAGAACATCATAGTGAAAATAGAGATCTGTTTCTGTGATGAAGTCACATTAACCTGCCAGTTTCTCCAGTCCTGCTTCATCTTTAATATCAATTCTGCCGCGGAAAAGCTGGATCAGCTTCTCTGACTGCAGATATTTCAACATTCTCGTAATGACTTCCCTGGCAGTGCCCAGATGGTCAGCAATCTTTTCATGTGTAATGGTCAGTGAGTCAGTATGATCAATCCGGCTCTCTTCCAGCAGGAAGGAAGCGAGTCTACGGTCCAGGCTCTTCCACAGGATCTGCTCCAGCAGCCACATCACATCGGAGAACCTTTCCGCCATCAGCTGATTGGTGAAGTTGGACAATACGGAAGATTCATTCATGATCTTTTTATAGACAGCGGAAGGAATGGTCAGAAGACTTCCTCCTTTTTCAACTGCAACCGAAATATCCAAGGCAGCTCCAGAGAACATACAGGATGCAGAGAACAGGCACATATCCCCTTCCAGCAGACGGTAGATTGTGATCTCTTTTCCTTCTGGTGAAAGCACATATGCACGCAGCTGTCCTGACAGTACACAGAACAGTCCTTCACATTCCCCGATTCCTTCATGCAGGATGGCACCTTCCCTGACTGTCTGTCTGATTGAGGAACCAATCAGCAGTTCCTGCTCATTCTTCTTCAGCTGATCCCATACAGGGATAAAGCGGCTGATCTGGTCAGCGCTGACTGCAGTTGGATTTCCCTGATACATGGCAGACCCCTTTCTAAAGAATCCTCTCGACTGTGACAAAGTCACGGAACTATTTTCTCACTTGTTAATAATTTAATTATATACAAGAGATACAGAGGAGAGATAGAAGATGACTCAAAAAGTTGTGATTATCGGAGGTGTCGCCGGCGGTGCCAGCTGTGCAGCTCGATTAAGAAGATTAGACGAAGAAATGGAAATTGTCCTGCTGGAAAGAGGAGACAATATTTCCTATGCCAACTGCGGCCTTCCATACCGCACTGGCGGTGTGATCCAATCCAGAGAAGCACTTCTGCTGCTGACCCCGGAAATGATGAAGCAGAGATTTAATATTGATGTACGGATCCATAACGAAGTAACAGCCATTGACCGTGCAGCCAAGACTTTGACGATCCGGCACACCGATACCAATGGGACATCTATAGAATCTTATGACACCTTAGTCATTGCGACAGGGTCCTCTCCAGTCCGTCCGCCAATCACCGGCATTGATTCTGATAAGATCATGACTTTATGGACAGTCAATGATACGGATCAGATTCTGGAACGCATCCACGCACAGAACGCAAAGACAGCAGCCGTCATTGGCGGCGGTTTCATTGGTCTGGAAATGGCTGAAAACCTGAAACATGCAGGAATGGATGTCTCCATCATCGAAATGACTGATCAGGTCATGGCGCCGCTGGATTATGAAATGGCACAGCTCCTGCATGAGAACATCATGCAGAACAATGTTCACCTGTATTTAAGCAATGGCGTTGATTCCTTTCAAGATACCGGCAAAGAAGTCAAAATCAACCTTAAGGACGGCAGCACCGTCAATGCGGATTTCGTCATTCTTTCCATCGGTGTACGGCCGAACAGCCAGATTGCCAAGGCTTCTGGATTAGAAATCAACCAGCGCGGCGGCATTATAGTCGATGAACATCTTGTGACCAGTGACCCGTCCATCTATGCGGTCGGTGATGTCATTGAAGTAGAAGATTATATCTTTAAGGACAGGACAATGATCCCATTGGCTGGCCCAGCAAATAAACAGGGAAGAATTGCGGCAGACAACATAGCAGGTGCTTCTGAATCCTATCAGGGGACGCAGGGCAGCGCAGTTGCGAAGGTATTCGATCTGACGGCCGCTTCCACTGGTGCCAATGAAAAGACTCTGGTCCGCAGAGGACTGGTCCGTGGAAAAGACTATGAACATGTCATCATCGTACAGAATTCTCATGCCGGCTATTATCCGGGTGCTCTGCCGATGGTCATCAAGCTGCTGTTCTCCATGGATGGCAAAAAGATCTATGGTGCGCAGATTGTTGGACGGGAAGGTGTCGACAAACGGATCGATACCATTGCCACTGTTCTCCGCTTAGGCGGCAGTATCAATGATCTGGAGAGCCTGGAGCTTTCTTATGCACCGCCATATTCTTCTGCGAAAGAT
>Ga0268356_10785_pt1 | contig 11682 bp, 17 predicted proteins | sample BioMet10_FD_194415 | JGI IMG/M metagenome (GOLD analysis project Ga0268356, IMG submission 194415) | Sewage microbial communities from Oakland, California, United States - Biofuel 10 (PacBio Assembly) | ecosystem: Engineered > Wastewater > Sewage > Unclassified | place: USA: California | collected...
GTGGCAGCCGTCCCGCCCGTCGCACCGGCGCCGGCTCCCCAGGCTCCCCCGGTCCCCCCCCGCGGCAGCCCCTGCAGCCCAAAATGAGAAGGTCATCGGGGTCATCGCAAATGCAAGAAAACCAAAGATGCTGGGCGTTGCCTGGGACACCTACAACCTCGTTCGTCACCGACCGCCGGGTAATCATGGCCCAGCTCACCCAGCAGATGGCAAAAGATGCTGTCGCAGAGGCGCAGGCAAAAGCAAAGGCGCAGGGGAAAGGGTTCTTCGGTATCATGGCTGACCAGATGTCGGCCATGTTCCAGTACTGCCGTACGCTACGAAAACATGAACCCGGAGACGATCATCGCCGAAACACCGGGAAATTTCGCCCTTGAAATTCCCAGATCGGCGTCGTGGACCTCTCCTTAAAAGGGGACAGCGACGATACCTCCCAGTACAGCGAATTCAAACTGGTCTTTAAATCCGCAGGAGGAAAATTCGAGTTTCGGATCGCGGAAGACGAGCGCTACATCAATATCCTCAAGGCAGCCTACGGTGCAAAGGTCAAGATGCCGTTCGGCTACCACAAGGTCGGCGCCCTCCGGATCAAGTTCTTCTGAACCGGGATCCGGGAGAGGAAGAGCGGCCCGGTAATTCCGGCCTCCTCTCCCCTGCGTTCAGGTTTTTCCTGCCGGAATACGGCAGACGCTGCCAGCACTGCACCCTGACGGGAATCCTCCCGCAATGGACGGAAAACCCGGGATTACCCGGTTACGGTAAGACTCACAGAAACCCATGACGCCCAACAACGAATGGAAAAAAGCTGCGGTCGCCATACTCGCTGCGGTAGTTTTTCTGATCCTCTGTCCGGTATTTCCTGCGGTCATTGACGGCATGGACGGGGGATATGCACTTGCATTCGTCTCATTTTTCCTCGCAGTCTCCAGTGGAGCCGTTGCCCTGCTCTTTATCCACCGGGCACGGGTGATGGACGGGATCCTCGCGGACCCACACCCCCTCGCCCACTGGGTCTATACCGAAGAGATGTCCCAAGAAAGCAGGGACCGGGAATACCGGGATTTCGCCGGCAGGAACCGGAGCATGTTCCTCTTAATCGGCGGGATGCTCGTTCTCGTCTCGCTCTTTTTCATCATCTTTGTCGGAAGACGGTGGACTGGAAACCGGTATAGTCCTTCTCGTACTTGCGGGAGTCCTGTTCGTGGTTTCCCGTGTCACGCCCTGTTCTCGAACGGCGGCGGGCAAGCGGGCGCACCCCGCGAGGCGTTCATTGCCCGGACCGGGATCATCTACCGGGGGGTCGTCTACCCCTTCCGTTCGTTCCTCGGATCCCGGGGAAGGGTCTCGCTGCGGAACGCCGATGCAAAGAATCCTGCATTGCTGGTTTTCCCGTTTACCCAGCAGAACGGCCTTTTCATCCGCCAGCCGTTTACGGTTGCGATCCCGGTGCCGCCCGGCTGAGGAGAATACTGCCCGGGAGGTTGTCCGGGAACTGGGCGGGGAAGTACCGGAAGCGGGGAATAGCCCGGTTCCTGGTACGACAAAAACAGCAGCTTCACGGAATTCGGACATTCCCCCGGTGCCCTGCGGGATGCCGGGAAGACTTGTGTAAACCGGTACCTGCAACCGAATAACAGACAGTGCCCGGTACCGTCCCCCATATCCCCAGCGACGAATGAAAATCTTTTGCGATTTTTAAAAAAGTCCACAACAGGAACGGGCGGAGGGACTCACTCCCGCTGTCTCCCGTACTCCCGGTCAATCATGTCCGCCACGTTTTCGAGATCGTCGAACATCCGGAGCGCGTCCTTCCTGAGCTCCTGTACCATTGCCCGCAGCGTGCTGCCCCGAAGGTAGATCAGCTTCCGGTGCCGGTACAGGATCCCCGCATCGATCAGGTTCCGGATGTGGTGGTTCACCCTTGAAGGGGTGATATTGAGCTCCGCTGCGATCCGTTCAACCGGCAGCCCCTCGTCAATCGGCCGGTGCTCCAGAAGGGCCACGATAACCTGGGTCGCCACCCGGTCCGTGTCCCGGCCTTCCCCGATCCCAAACGAGTGGAAGAACCAGTGGATCTCCTCGTCCTCGCCCGGCGCCATCGGGCGGTCCACCTGTCCGGATCACAATCTGACGGATCATACCTGCCACCAGTGTTATCGCTAAAATAATTTAAATTTTTTCTAAATTGTTTCAAAAAAGTTCAAATCATTTCTACAATTTTCATAATTTTTAAATATTTATGGCACCTACACTACAGCCATATCACAAATATCAGTGAGGTAATACGAATGGCAATTGTTCCAATCGGAGAAAGGGTTTTGATCAAGCCCAAGGAAGCCGAAGAGGTAACAAAGAGCGGGATCTACATTCCCGAGACCGCCCAGGAAAAGAAGAAGGAAGGGACGGTCATTGCTGTCGGGACAAACGAGGACGGAAAGTCGCTCCCCTTAAAGGCCGGCGACCACGTCATCTACGGCGGCTACAGCGCGGACAAGGTAGAGGTAGACGGCGAGAACTACGTCTTTGTACCGTTCAAGGACGTGCTCGCGAAGATCGAGTGAGGTGAGAAGATATGGCAGGATCCAAGCAGCTGGAATTTAACGAGGAGGCAAGGAAGTCGCTCCTCGCCGGTGTAAACAAGGTAGCGGACACGGTCAAGATCACGCTCGGCCCCAAGGGACGCTATGTCGTGATCGACAAGGCATCGAGCCCGATCGTAACAAACGACGGCGTGACCATTGCAAAGGAGATCTCGCTCCACGACAAGTTCGAGAACATGGGCGCAAAGCTCGTAAAGGAAGTCGCCCAGAAGACACAGGACAAGACCGGTGACTGGTCACGACCACGGCAACGCTCCTTGCCCAGTCCATGATTGTTGAAGGCCTCAAGAATATCACCTCGGGCGCAAACCCGATCGAAGTCAAGAAGGGCATCGATGCGGCGGTCGGCGAAGCGGTCGGCTACATCAGGAAGACCAGCGTGCCCGTAAAGGACAAGGCAAAGATCGTACAGGTTGCAACGATCTCGGCAAACAACGACGAGGAGATCGGCAAGCTCATCTCAGAAGCGATGGAGAAGGTCGGCTACAACGGCCTCATCAGTGTCGAGGACGCAAAGAGTCTCGAAACCAGCCTTGACGTGGTCAAGGGAATGCAGTTCGACCGCGGATTCATCTCGCCCTACATGGTCACCGACAACGAGAAGATGATCTGCGAGTACGAGGACTGTTCGATCCTGATCACCGACAAGAAGATCTCGTCCATCAAGCAGATGGTGCCGGTGCTCGAAATGGTTGCATCGGAAGGAAGACCGCTCCTGATCATTGCAGAGGACGTTGACGGGGAAGCACAGGCAGCCCTGTTCCTCAACATAATCCGCGGGGCCTTAAAGGTCTGTGCGGTCAAGGCACCGGGCTTTGGCGAGGACAGGAAAGCGGTCCTCGAAGATATCGCTATCCTGACCGGCGCAACCGTCATCTCGGAAGAGAAGGGCATGAAGCTCGACAACGTCACGAAAAAAGAACTCGGACAGGCCCACGTGATCCGTGTCACGAGCGAGAAGACGCTGATTGTCGGTGGCAGGGGCGACAAGAAGGCGGTCGACGACCGTATGACCCTCATCCAGTCCCAGATCAAGATCGCGGACTCCGAGTACAAGAAGGAGGAACTCAGAAAGCGCCTCGGGAACCTCGGCGGCGGTGTCGCGGTGATCAAGGTCGGAGCAGCGACCGAGACGGAGCTCAAAGAAAAGAAGATGCGGATCGACGATGCCCTTAATGCGACCAAGGCCGCAGTCGAGGAAGGCGTGGTGGTCGGCGGCGGGATTACGCTCTTTAAGGCCATCGAATCGCTCGATGCGCTCAAATTCGATGACGACCGCAAGGTCGGGGTCTCGATTGTCCGGCGTTCGCTCGAAGAGCCGATCCGGCAGATCGCAAAGAACTGCGGGGTCGAGGGAGCCGAGGTTATCGCAAAGATCAAGGAGAAGAAGAACCCGACCTACGGGTACAACGCGAAGACCGCAACCTACGAAGACCTCATGGAGAACGGGGTCATCGACCCGGCAAAGGTCGTCCGGATCGGTCTCCAGAACGCAGGCTCGATCGCCGGCATGATCCTCTCGACCGAGGTCCTGATCACGGACTTCAACGACGAGAAGGACCAGAAGTCGGCAGCGATCATCATCTAATCTTAAAAATCCCTCACGCACCTTTTTCCCCCAAACGTGCCGGCAGAGGAGCCCCCCACTGCCTGCCGGCACGTTTTCTTTTATTTTCACCCCGCACGCCCGGGGTTCATATAGCCGTTGATCTCTCACGTCTGGATACATACGACGACGCCGGGAAGGCAGGAGATGCCGGCCCGGAAAAGGACCCTTTACCCATGACTCCACAGGCAGACACCACCCGCACCGCACCGGATACCCATGAACCTCTCCTGACCCTCCTGAAAAAATACTGGGGATACCCGGATTTCCGTCCCCGTCAGGAGGCAATCATCCGGTCTGTGGTGAGCGGCCGCGATACGCTTGCGATCCTGACCACCGGCAGCGGGAAAGTCGCTCTGCTACCAGCTGCCCTGCGGTATACCTCGGTGGCCTTACGATTGTCATCTCCCCTCTCTTGGCGCTCATGAAAGACCAGGTGGATGCGCTCAACGCCCGAGGTATTCCCGCTGCTGCGTGGACGGGGCTGCTCGACAGTGCAGGCCGGAACCGGATCGAGACGGCAATGCGGGAAGGCCGGCTCCGGATCCTCTTTGTCTCACCGGAGAAGTGCATGCAGCCGGGCTTTCTTGCTTTCCTCAAAGGGTTCCCGGTCCGGACTCATCGCCATCGACGAGGCGCACTGCTATCTCGGAATGGGGCCATGATTTCCGGCCCGAGTACCGCGAGCTTGCCCGGCTCCGGACCTGTTTCCCGGATGCCCCGATCATTGCGCTGACGGCAACTGCGGTCCCGGAGGTGCGAAAGGACATCGCCCGGCAGCTCGGTCCTCGTGCAGCCCCGCGAGTTCGTAGGGCAGTTTCGAGAGAAAGAACCTCACCTACAAGGTTGTCAGGAAAAAACACGCGGCGGTCCAGCTCGCGGCCATCTGTTGCCGGCACAAGATGAGTCCGGCATTGTCTACTGCCTGAGTAAAAAGGAGACGGAGGAGTGCGCCGCTGACCTCCGCCAGCGGGGTTTTGCCGCTGCTGCCTACCATGCCGGCCTCTCCCGCCCGGTTCGGGAATCCGTGCAGGAAGCATTCTCAACAACTCCGCGAAGATCGTCTGCGCCACCGTGGCATTCGGCATGGGGATCGACAAGCCCGATGTCCGGTTCGTTGTCCACTATGACATCCCCAAATCGGTAGAGTCCTACTACCAGGAGACCGGCCGGGCCGGCAGGGACGGCAAGCCATCCGAATGTGTCCTCCTCTTTAGCCGCAGGGATATTGTCCGGATGAACTGGATGCTCGACCACGACAACGCAGGAGAGAAGGCATCGCGGATCGCGCACCGGAACCTCCGGGAGATGGTCCGGTACTGCGAGACAACAACCTGCCGGAAACACTTCCTCCTCGCGTACTTCGGCGAGAAACCTACCGGCCCGGCCTGCGGGACCTGCGATGTCTGTACTGCTGCCAACATCCAGGCCAAAGAAGAAAGCTCCGGCCCGGCGCTCACCTGCCGGCAGGAGTTCTCATGAGTTCACGGCAAGTCCACCCGGCGCAGTTACCCGATCCCGAGCGTTTAAGACGCCCGCACCCGGATACTTTTTCAAGAATATGATCGATACCGCAGGCCTTCCCGAGAACCCCGGCTGCTACCTCTATTCCGATGCAGAGGGGCGGATCATCTACGTAGGGAAGGCAAAGAACCTCAAGAAACGGGTATCGAGTTATTTTACGAAAAAAGACCACGACCCGAAGACAAAGAGCCTCGTCGCCCACATCGCCTCGGTCGATTTCGTGGTCACCGGGCTTCCGAGACCGAAGCGTTTCTCCTAGAAAACACGCTGCATCAAAAAGCACCAGCCGAAGTACAACATCGACCTCAAGACGCAAAGCGCTATGCGTGGATCGAACTCACAGAAGAGTTCCCGCGCCTTGTCGTTGCCCGGAAAGGCGACCGGGGACGGTACGTACTTCGGCCCCTTTGTCTCGGCCACCGAACGGGACTATGTCATGAAGGTGGCAAAGAAGATCTTTCACCTAAGGACCTGCAAAAAACTCCCCAAACGCCCCTGCCTGCGCCGGCACATGCAGTCCTGCAGCGCCCCCTGTACGGGAACGGTCAGTCCCGAAGGAGTACGGGGAGAACGTCAAAAAGCCATCCCTGCTCCTGAAGGGAAAGGCAAAGGAACTTGCAGCCCGGCTCCGCACCGAGATGGCAGCACGGTCGGCGGCGGAGGATTTTGAGCGGGCGCTCAGTACTCCGGAACGAAATTTCTGCTATCGATCACCTCGCAGACCGGCAGCACGTGGAACGCCGCCGCGAGTACGACCAGGACGTGATCGCGTACCAGGTCTCGGGAGAGACGGTCTACCTGACGCTCTTTAACGTGGAGAAGGGAACTCTGGCAAACAAGCAGGAGTTCACTTTCGGTGCCGGCGAGGACTTCTTCGAGGAGTTTGTCGTCCAGTACTACTCGGACCACGAACCCCCGAACGAGGTGATCGTGGAGCAGAAGACCGACCCGGCGCTGGAAGAGTTCCTCTCGGCAAAAAAGGCCGGCATGTCGGGATCGTTGTCCCGCAGCGGGGCGAGAAGAAGCAGCTCCTTGACCTTGCCAAGAAAACCTCGAGATCGCGTTCTTCCGCGACACCTTAAAGGGTGTGGAGCTCGGCGCGGCGCTCGACATGGCAAAACCTCCCGAAGTGATCGAGTGCTTCGATATCTCGCACCTCTCCGGCACAGCAATGGTCGGCTCGATGGTGCAGTTCCGTGACGGGAAGCCCGACAAGTCCGGGTACCGGCGCTTTAAGATCAAGACCGTGGAGGGGATCGACGACTTTGCATCGATCGCGGAAGTGGTAACCCGCAGGTACAAGCGGCTCACCGAGGAACACACCCCGCTTCCGGACCTTGTGATCATCGATGGGGGAAAAGGCCAGCTCTCCGCAGCGCTCGGCGCCCTTTCTGCGCTCGGGATCGAAAACCTGCCGGTGATCTCGATTGCCAAGCGCGAGGAGGAACTCTACGTGCCCGGGGACTCCCTGCCCCTGCGGCTCGATCGGAAGAGTATCGCGCTCCGGTACATCGAGGAGATCCGGGACGAGGCGCACCGGTTTGCCATCACCTACAACCGGCTGCTCAGGAAAAAGAAGGTTCTTTCCTGATCCGGCCAGCACACCTGCCCGCAGTCAAAAGTATATAAGCCGGGCGGGTAACAACTCTCCAGTAACAGAAAGGTGAATCTCACATGCCAGACTTTTTCAACCCGTTCAGCGGGATGGTTCCGGATCGGAAACTGACCAACGAGGAACTCATCCGGGTTGTCCGGCTCGATGTTGCCGGGGAACTTGAAGCCATCCACGGGTATATGGCCCATGCGGATGCGACCGATAACGAACTTGCAAAGGCAGTTCTTATCGATATTGCCGATGAAGAACGCGTGCACGTCGGGGAGCTCTTACGGCTCCTTTCTATCCTGACCGGCAATGCGGAGGATGAATTCTATAAGAAAGGAACGCTCGAAGTAGACACCATGGCAGGACGGGTCGGGGCAGCCGGCGCTAGCTGCACCGGCGGTAAAAGAAGAATCGACCATCGGCTCATTGAAAAATGCAAAGGAGGCATTAAATCATGGCAAATGCATATCTCGGACGTGAAGACGCACCCATCGGTGCTGACACCTGGAAGCTGATCGATGACGTGGCCGGTCCAGGCAGCAAAGAGCCAGCTTGCCGGGCGCCGGCTGCTTGCAGTCGAGGGCCCGTACGGCTTTGGCCTCAAGGCCATTCCCCTCGGGGACTATGCCCTTGAAGAGGGAATCAGCGCGAGCGTCTCGCTCCCGCTCTCCCTGATCCGGACCGAGTTCTCGCTTGCGAAAGCGCGATCCTCGCATCCTTTGAACGCGACCACCTGATCCTCGACACGGCACCTGTTGCCTGTGCGGCAATGGACGCGGCGGCAAAGGAGGACAAGATCATCTTTGCCGGCCTTGCCGGGACCCCGGGCCTCCTCAATGCAGAAGGCGCAGGCTCGATGACCCTTGCCAAGTGGGACAAGGTCGGAACGGCAGCAGACCAGATCATCGATGCAGTAACGAAGCTCGACGCGGCAGGATTCCACGGCCCTTACAGCCTTGCTCTCGCACCGGCGCAGTACAACCTGCTCCTCCGGCGCTACCCGCAGGGGAACGGCACCGAACTCGAACACATCTCCTCAATTGTCGGTGACGGTGTCATCAAGGCACCGGCGCTCAAGAAAGGCGGTGTTCTCGTTGCCTCGGGCAGCCAGTATGCCTCGGTTGCGATCGGCCAGGACCTTGCGGTCGGGTATAACGGCCCGGTCGGCGACCTGCTCGAATTCCAGATCTACGAGAGCCTTGCCCTCGTAGTCCGTGCGCCCGAGTCGATCCTCGTCCTCAAATAATCTTTTTTTACCGATTCATGCGGAGGACAAAAATCATGTGTCCGCAGTTTTTCAGGAATTATGCCGGGATCGTTGCAGTTCTCCTCATCGCAGCATTTGTGTTCGGGGCCGGCTGCTTAAGCGAGACGGTGGCAGGCGATACTTCGTCCGGTACGCTCCACGCCCATTACGAACATTCCGATTCATGGTCGCCGGGCCTTGGCTGCTATGCACATGCGACCGGCTACGTATACAACGCGGGGAACACTTCGGCAGATAATGTCAGGCTCGACCTCAACCTCGTCAACATAAAGACGGCATCGATCCGCGATTCCCGGCAGATCTTTATCGGGACGCTCGCACCCGGCCAGACGCAGTCCTTTGAGACGATTCTCGATGGCGACTGCACGCAGGACTACCGGGTCGAGGCGTATTTGTAAAGGAATTGAACAGGGCCGGGTTTCTTCGGCTTATTTGTTCCTTTTTTCTCTGCTTCAGGAAAGAAACATCGATTTGGAATATGCAACCTCCCTCTTGCGCCACCCTGCACCCGAGGGGGCGGGGGCGCATGCGATGCCTCAGTATTACCTGTACATGAAAATGATCCGCTGGACTCATCAGGAGTGCAGGTAATACGGCACTATCGCTACATGGGGGATGCCCGAGCGGCGGGGGCGGAGGCTTTGCCGGAGCCCCCAAGAGCGGTCAAATAATTTTGGGAACACGGTCAATTCTATCTAGCCGTTATCCCTCCAGCGGATCCCTTGCCCCTGCTTCCTCAAACGCCTCGCGCCTTTCAGTGCAGGCCCCGCACTTCCCGCAGGGCCGCTCTCCTCCCTTGTAGCACGACCAGGTGTTCGCGTAATCGACGCCGAGAACAAGGCCCTTTTTGACAATATCTCCCTTGCTCATTCTCACGTACGGCACCCGGAGCGTGAGGTCCTTCCAGTCGCAGAGGTGAAGGGCGGTCTCCATGGCGCTCACAAAGACCGGGCGGCAATCCGGGTAGATCGCATGATCGCCGGCATGGGCAGCGTAACAGAGTTCCTGCGCCCCGATGCCGATCGCATACGATGCAGCGAGGCTCAAAAAGACCATGTTCCGGTTCGGGACCACGGTCTGCTTCATCGACTCCTCGGCATAATGGCCCTCGGGCACGTCCCATTCTCCCCGGGTGAGACTTGACGGGGCAAGGTCTCCCAGGACAGAAATATCGACAATCTTCTGGGGGACGCGGAGTTTTGCACAAGTCGCCATCGCGCACTGGATCTCCCGTTTGTGCTTCTGGTGGTAATCAAAGGTCAGGGCAGAGACATCATAGCCCTGGTCCAGCAGATCGTAGAGGAGGGTCGTGCTGTCAAGTCCGCCCGAGAGGATGAGTACTGCTTTCACCTAGTAAAACCCCGGCTGATACTACCGGGTATCTCCCGATCCTATATCAAGGGAACGCTGTCCGGGAAAATCATCCTGCCATTCGGGCATGTTAAAAAAGGGGCAAAAACCTGCCGGACACGGCTGTCCCGGATCACCCGGGACAACTCGGAACAATGAGCGCGCAGGGTTTCAGCAGAGACTGGCAACCCGCCGCTGTTTTAGGCCGCTTAATCCAGCTCGCCAAGGAGTTTTCGTATATCGATCCAGATGATGAGTTCGTTTACTTCCTTGTCCTTAACCCGGATCTTGCGCTTGATGATACCGATAATCGAAGTCTCCTCGTGACTGACTGATGCAGATGTGCGGTCGACCTGGTCGCCCTCGAATGTCGAGACCGAATTCACATCGTCCACAAGGATACCCATCTTGGTCTTTGTTACGTGATCGTCGAGAACGATGATCCGCGAGGCTTCGAGAGAGTTTGTGCTTGCATCGGCGATATTCAACCGGTGCTTAAGATCGATTATCATCGTAATCTCGCCGCGGAGATCGATGATGCCGCGAACGTACGGGGCAACGTTGGGGAGCTTGGTGATGGTCGTGTACTCGACGACTTCCTTGACATCGAAGAGGTCGATAGCAAAGTGCTCGTTCCCGAGCACGAACTCAACGACCTGAATGGAGGATCCCGGATCCGCGTGGATGGCGGCAGGGCTCCTCGCCAGCTCTACAGGTTCACTTGCCTTTGCAGACATGGCAGGGACCCCCGTCATTCCACCTTGAATTTGCGGTTGGCGTTCATTGCCTCGACTGCGACATCGTTCACGGTCTGGATCATCCGGGTGATCTCGTCAAGTGCAGCAGCGGATTCTTCGGTTGCTGCAGCAGCATCGCCGGCCTCCTTTGCGGTCTGCTCGATGAGGTGGGCGACCTCGTGGACGCTTGCGGTGATCTCCTCGGTGGTGGCAGCCTGCTCCTCGGTTGCGGCGGCGACTTCGGAAGCGCTGTTCGCCACGGTCTCGGCAGCGGACTGGATCTTCCTGAATGCGGCCAGTGCGTCGGCTGAAGCAACGACTCCTTTCTCCACCAGTCCGCGGGACGCGTCCATTGCGTCGGTCGCTTTTTTCGTGGCCGTGTTGAGGTGCGTGATCATGTCCTCGATCTTCTCGGCGCTGGAGCGGGACTCCTGTGCAAGTGACTTGACCTCGGACGCGACAACGGCAAACCCGCGGCCGTGTTCGCCTGCACGGGCGGCTTCGATCGCTGCATTCAGCGCGAGCAGGTTGGTCTGGTTGGCGAGATCGCGGATCAGCACGATGATCTTGCTGATGTCGGCCATCTGCTTCTCGATCTCCTTGACGATGCCGTGAACATTGTTGGTGGCATCCGTGATCTCGGTCATGTCCTTGTTGACCGTATCGGCAAGGATGGCACCTTCTTTTGCCGAGTCGTTTGCACTCTTTGCCTGCGTGGAGACGCTTTCCATGCTCGAAGTAATTTCCTCGACCGCGGCGCTCATGTCCTGCATGGCCTTGCTCATCTGGTCCACGCCTTCGGCGGCTTTCTGGGCGTTCTCGCTGACCTCGCCTGCGTTCTTTGCGATCTGGTTGACGCCTTTTGTCGCGTCTTCGATGCTTCGGTTCGCATTGTCCGCAGTGGAAGTCAGGTTCTGCATCTTCCCGTTGACATCGCCGATGTTCTTTTCGAGGTTAAGGACGATCCCGCGGACTGCATCGCGGAGCTTGGTGAG
>Ga0268356_10039_pt1 | contig 11658 bp, 18 predicted proteins | sample BioMet10_FD_194415 | JGI IMG/M metagenome (GOLD analysis project Ga0268356, IMG submission 194415) | Sewage microbial communities from Oakland, California, United States - Biofuel 10 (PacBio Assembly) | ecosystem: Engineered > Wastewater > Sewage > Unclassified | place: USA: California | collected...
CGGATTCGACCTCCTGCAGGTGGTGACCTCTGACTGCGCCTTCATGGAGGGAATGGCCGTTGCATTCCAGACTGCAAAAAAAGTAACAATAACCGCCAGTACGAGCATCGCAGCAATAACCGGAGCAACTGCTTCGTCCGTCTTCATACAGCAACTCTCCCGGTAAAGACACGTGCACTGGGTGTGACAAGCGAGATCGTTTCATTCCCCGTTCAGAGAACCGGATGTTACGTTTGATGTAACTCCCCACGTCAAAAACCGTTGTGTGCGGATTGTCAGCCACCCATTGTAAAATCAGAAGAGCAGTCTTTCTCTGGGTGTTATTATAGCAATATTTCCGCGACAGGGTATCGTTGCTGATAACCACCGTCAAAATCATCCCAGTTTCACCCAGTCCCCGCCTTTATGCCATATAAGGTAATATTGTGGGTATCGTTTGTCATCAGGATCGTAACGCTCGGGTCCCGGGTTGTCGGAAGAAAATTACCTAAGGCCGCGGCAAACACACCGATAAGAACGATCACGAGACCAATCATCAACATTTCGCCGACCACCTTCGGATACTGCATTGTCATGCAAGATAGTATTCACGGATTGTACTCCCTTTTCTGCCTGTAGCAGACCTTCGTGTTTTGTATGTGCCGATTCATGGACCTGTCATCCGGAATACACCATGTGCCAGATTTAGAATAGTCAATATTTCAGCGCAGCGTAATAAATCACTTTCTTTTGTAATAATTTGGTTAAAACAATAACTCAAATTTTTAATAATTGTTAATAGTAATTATTGGATTTTTAGTATTCACAAGAAATTTTTCATATATACTGAATAACACGATCAATAAGAAAATCTTAATTATGCAATCCGTCAAACATAGATAATCGAGAGGGAATAGGCCAGATGGATTCAAAGGGACTCCGGGGTTTCACCGGTGGTAGGGGTCATGCTCATGTTAGCCGTGACCATTATGATTGCCGCGATCGTGAGCGCAACAGCCGGGAATTTTTCCAATACCGAAAAAAAAGCCCCTAGTGCCATTCTCGATGTCAGTATTTATGCGCACAAGTATTATGACGGGGCAGGGTTTTATGCGCCGGCTATGATTATCCGTCACATATCGGGAAACGTCCTCCAGACAAAGACCTCCAGATTGTAACGTATTATTCTGTTCCGGGAACCAGTAACATAAGTAGGGGATCTATTATCGGGGAGAAACCGGTTGAAGTTCACACCACTTCGGGAACCCGTGATTACGGGGTTTTGTATATCAGTGGCAACAACACCTATTCCGCTTCCGATCATTCGAACTGGTTCGGAAATGCATCGGCTGTTTTCAGACCTGGGGATATGCTGGTGACACCGGCACAGTCATGCGATAATGATAATTCGGCGTACACATACACGATCGAGTCTGGACAAACAGTACATGAGAACCCTGCCATGGAAGAGTTGTTCCCAAATCTGATTTTTGGGACCGATGAATTCAGCCCGGGCGGAGTGGTCTCCGTAAAAATCATTCACACTCCGAGCGGCCAGATCATCTATGACAAAGACGTGGTGATCAGCTGATGGCAGCGTACGGGCGCGACCGGGCAGTTTCCCCGGTTGTCGGGGTCATGCTCATGCTGGCAATAACCGTCATGATCGCGGCAATAGCAAGCGCGTTTGCAGGAAGTTTCAGTGACAGTGGGGAAAAATCACCACAGAGTTCCATAAGTGTGCCTGCGCATTTGAAGATGCAGGCGATAACTACCGTATCTATTTCGATCATACCGGAGGGGATCCGTTCTCTCTCAATTCTATTCAGGTTGTCTTCCGTTCCGATGAAACAGAAAATAAGACCCAGTTAACCCGACAGGATGTAAGTGTAAATGGAAACTGTCAGAACTTTACTCTTATCGGTGAGACCGGCCCGGCATATAACGATACGACCGTCAGGGCAGGGGACCGCTTTTTCATTGATGGTAAGCAAGTACATGTCACCAAGTCAGGCCAGGAAAAAGACGGGATTCAGTTGGGGAATGTCATTTTCTGGAAAAACAAGGAACTCACCTGGATGGTAATCGATTCCCGCACCAGTAAAACGATTGCAATGGGATCCATCTTCCCGCAATAACCCCTTTTTCTGGAAACAAACCACGGATTCATACCGGATTCTATTCCAAAACCAAAATGCAGCCCACATGAGATTCTCACACCAAGTATTACTCAACTCTCTCGTTTTTCAAAACCTTAAAAAACAAGCAGCAATGATAATCTGATAATATGACCTTCGAAAACGATCTCTCCCGTATCGGGATCTCGCTTCCCAAAAACCTCCTCGACAAGTTCGACGAAATCATCAATGCACGGGGATATTCCTCGCGTTCTGAGGGGATCCGCGACGCCATACGCACCTATATTACGTATTACAAATGGATGGCAGATGTCAAGGGAGAACGCGAAGGCGTAATCACGATGGTATACGATCACGACCAGCGCGGCCTTCTCACGACAATCACCGATATCCAGCACGACCACCACGAGATCATCAAGGCCTCGCTCCACTCCCACGTGACCCATAACCGCTGCCTCGAAGTGATCCTCGTTCACGGCGAAGGTACCCCAGTTAAAGGAACTGGCAGAGCGCCTGATGTCCCAGAAAGGTGTCGAATCGGTCAAACTGACCACGATCCAAATTGAAGAGTAACTCCATTACCCCGACATATTTTCCCGCCAGATAGGTTCGCGAGATACTAAAAAGGGAAGATCTTTGTCGGTAACCAGAGTGTGCTGCTATGTGTACATTCTCCCTTTTTTCAAGGCACTTCTTTTTTTACCGCGTGCAGGATACCCATGACCCCGAGCGCTGAATGAACCGGGGATCGGTCGATAGCAAAGGTGAAATGCTCCCCGATAACGTCAAGCAACAGGGGATTTATTTTCGGGCAAATCGGGGGAATGTGCAGTTCCATCTCGATCCTCCGGATCCCGAGAAGATCTTCCGGATGGATCTGCCATTCCGCACCTTCGCAATCGCATTTTAAAAAATCACAGCCTCCGGCCATGGAGATAAGTTGTCCCAGGGTCCGGGTTGGCACGCTCCTGTAAAGATCGTCCCATGAAACAAGGCATTCGGCTCCATCGCCAAGAGCTCCTTCGATTACCCGGACTTCTGCATTGTTCAGCCGGATATTTTCTTTGAGCGGCCCGGTTGTCAGGGGTTCCACGGCGGTTACCTGCGATGAAAGACGTGCTGCCCGAATACAGAACGCCCCGACATTTGCACCGATGTCAAGGACACGGTCGCTCCGCCGCATATCCGAAAAACGGTACTCGGGGACTTCGGTGATCTGCCGGCAGGGAAGGTGCATTAACCGGAACCGGACTCGATCCGCAGTGACGATTGTTTTTTCAAAAGAAAGATCCGTACAGAGGCCGGGACGATCCACCACGCACACTCCCTGACATCCTATTGGGGATACAAATACCGATGAACGTATTTTGGTAAGTCAGTAAATCCGATAAAGGTGAGCACGGAGTTGCCGGGATTTCCCCACGCACAACGGTTTACCCTGGCGGGTGCCCATACGCTCTTCAGATATACCGTATAGCCGTCTGGAGAAGATCGTGCAGTGACTTTCCCAAAAAAAGTCAGTAAAAGAAGAAAAGGATCCACGGTTTTGAGGAAAACAGATCCCCAAACTCAGGAAAAATGAATGGCCGGGTATTTACGGACTGCCAAACCGGCTACCGGTCTTATTTCCCTGCATCGGCCTGCGTATTCTCATCATAAGAGAATACTTCTTCGATATTTACCTTGAAATGCCGGGAAATCCTGAACGCAAGATCGAGCGACGGAACATATTTCCCCTTCTCTATTGCAAGGATCGTCTGCCGGGTTACGCCGATTGCACGGGCAAGGTCTTCCTGCGTGAGATCGTGCATTGCCCGGTATACCTTGATCTTATTCTTCATCGGTCTCCCATTCTCCGTATTTTTTGGCGTAATAGAACCTGAATCCCACGTACAGGAAGATCATCAGGCAGAGAAGTCCCAGCTGGATAAACCCGATCATTTTCGGCGACATGATCTCCAGGGATACCGGCAGGGACTGGCGGTCGAACCAGTGTTCCCGGGAAATGCGTGGCATATAGAGCATGTTCATGACGGCCATGATCGAAAATGTACAGAAGCAGACCCAGAATACCTGAAACGTCCGCAGTGCAGCTTTTTCCGTGATCCGTGCACTCCGTTCGTCTTCGATATAATCCTCGACCCTCCGGTATGCCACATATATGACGAGCACACCAGCGATGAATGCGACCATGGAAAACAGGGGCGTAAAATTTTCGACAGAATACCAGAAAACTGCCAGGAGCAGTAACGCAACAAACCCAATGATCAGATAAAAAATATTTTTCTTCATGGCATCTCTTTGCTGTAACTTTACCCAGTACCGTAATATAAACATAAGCTTTTACCGGGTAAACCGGTGGTTTTGGCAAGGGAAATCCCCAAAAATACCGGTTCCAAGGATTTATATCGGCAGATTGAGAATGCATGTTGTATGTCTGAAAAAACGAGCACACCTAGTATCCTGCGCATTGCAGCTGCGGTGTTCCTGGGACTTATTGTCGGTTTCATCCTGTTCCTTGTTGCCGCCCTTTTTATCGGCATGTTCAACAACATGATGGGGATGAATATCCCGGTCGGCATGGATATTGCCGAGAACATTCTCAGTGCGGTTCTCCTCATCATTTTTGTTGTCGGATGCATCGCCGCATTCTGCTGGAAGGTCTGGGTTACCCCGTCAACTGAAGACTCCGGCGACCAGGGCTCAAACGGGGAGTAACCCCGCCTTTTTTTTAGTGATTTACCACTCAGCAGGGGTCTCACAGTTCCCCCGCTGTGTAATCCAAAAATTCAACCCGTTACTACATTACCCGCATTCTTTACCAAAATGAGATAAATGACGACCGGATATCTCCCCGCTGAAATGTTTCATGAGGTTATCCGATCCGGATCACCACAAGGGTGATGTCATCGGACTGCGGGGCACCACCGGCAAATTCCCGGATTGCTGCGATTATCCGGTCGCGGATCGCTGCTGCCGGCATGCCCCGGACTTTTTAGCAACCACTGCGAGACGTTCTTCGCCAAACGCATTGAAACCGGCATTGAACGCCTCCGTTACGCCATCGGTATAGAGGATCATGAGGTCGCCCCGGTTCTGCCGCTATGCGTTCGGCAGAGCTTTCCATCTCGGGGATAACTCCCATTGCAATGCCCTGCGCCTGCATATACCCGGCTTCCCCGGTACTGCCTTTTACATTGAGCGGCGGATTATGGCCCGCACTGATGCACTCGAATGTCCGCTGCACCGGGTCAAGAACTGCCACAAAAACCGTAAACGAACATGGACGAAGGGGCGTTTGCTGCAATCATCCGGTTTGTTGTTTTGAGCGCCGCCGCAGCGTCCGTTGCCCCTTCGAGATTCGCCCGGAGCAGCATCCTCGACATTGCCATAAAGAGCGCAGCGCTCACGCCTTTCCCGGACACATCGGCAATGAACAAATGCCCAGCGTCCTCCTGCAAGCGGGACCACATCATAGAAATCCCCGCCCACCTCCATAGCCGGGATCATGACCGCGGAGATATCGTATCCAGGCAGATCGGGCATCGATGCCGGCAGGAAACTGGTCTGGATCCCCCGGGCGATCTCCATCTCTTTTGCATACCGTTCCTTTTCCGCGGTGGTCTTTTTTAAGGTCTCGATATTCTGCCGGAGTTCTTCGGCCATTGCATTGAACGAACCGGCAAGGTCTTCGAACTCATCGCCGGAACTGATGCGGATCCGGTAGGTGAGGTCCCCCTTCCCCGAACGCACCTGCACCCTCTTTGAGTGTTGCAACCGGTTTTGTGATGATCCGGCTAAGAAGGAGCGAAACGATGAACACGAACAGCAGGATGGCGATAAACAGGAGCACGAACACCGTCAGGAGCCGGTCGGTCTGGGTGGTGATGTGCTGCCCGGTATCCTTTGTCGCGCTGTCGATCTTGCCGGTAAAGTTTTCGACCGGCTGCGTGATCTCGCTGACCGGAACAGAGATGGCGAGGCTCCAGCCCATCGAACTGACCGGTGCGTATGCAACATACACCTCTTTTTCATTGAACCTGACTTTCCCGATGCCGCTCCTGCCGGCGGTCATGTTTGCCGCAAGGGCAGCAAGGCCGGGATCGGAAGTCCCAAAGGCGTTCTCACCGGAAAACGGCTCGTTCCACCGCACATTGCCGGCAGACATCCCGGGGCGGCTGATGACACTTCCGTTCCGGTTCAAGAGAACCGCGTATCCTCTCCCGCCAAATGTCGGGCCTATAATATTTTCATCGATGGTTCTCGTAGATATATCGGCACCGATCACCCAGTGACCGTATGCCGGGCTTGTCACTGCCTGCGAGCAGGTCATCGTCAGCCCGTTCTCGCCGGCATCTACGTACGGCAGGTCCGACCATACCCGGGTATCCTGCGCTACTGCCTGTGCTGTACCACGACCGGGTCCGGGGATCGAACTTTTTTGGCAGCATCCCGTTTCCCGGGTACATCAGCATCATGCCGGAATCGGTGGCGATATAGATACTGGTCATATCGGAATCTGACTGGTAGACCGCCTTGAGCGCCCCGGCAAGTCCGGCAAGGGTCTTTGCCTCCGGGGAGTCCGGGGTAACTATCGCTGTCGGCGCAAAGATAAGCAGCGCCCCGCTGTCGGGATCGGCGGGGGGATTGTCTTCAGGATAAATCGGGACAAGCGATTGTACCGGGGGATTTTGCTGGAGCTGGGCAACCTGCGCGGAGAGGATGTCCATCTCGCTGTCGGTATCCACAAAAACAACATCTGCAATCGCGGCCTGGTCGTCAACCGTACTGACCAGGTAATCCTCGGCAAGGGAGAGGAGGGCTGCCGAGCTGTCGTTAACCACCCCGGTACCGAGCGTCTGGCTGCTCTCCTGTGCGTAGGTTCCCACATCGGAGATTGCAGAGAACGCAAAGTAACCGGTAATTGCAGAGGGCGGCTACGGAGAGTGCAAGGAAGAGGACGAGGATCTTTGCCCTGATGGAGAACGTTATCTTCGGGGATTTGAGGTGATTCATGTCCATCTTCCGTTAAGGCAAAGAGCCGGTATGTTCTCTTACGCGGGGATTCCTATAAAAGTCCACCTTTCGTAGAGAAATTTCGGTACCGTAATGATACGAATACCGGGATCGTGCCGGAAAAATTCTGGTAAAAAAATTTCAGCGCGAAAAAAGGTTGTCAGTTAACTAACCAACAGTTGGATAATTATCCAACTGTTAGATGTACAACTAACTCATCTTTTTCGGTTCCGTCGTGAATTTTTTGGCCGTTTCAGAATTTTTAAAAAATCCGGATCGACCGGGCCGGCAATTTTTTTTCAAGCCAAAAAAAATTTGGGTTTTTTCTTTTCACGCGAGAAAAAAAACGGGCTGGAACATGCGTACAGCTGTGGCCATGTACAGGTTCTTGCGTTTTTGGACGGATCGCAGGAAAAAGAGAGAACGGGATTATACGTTCACGTTGAGCACAACCCGGATCAACAGACCAATCACGAACGAGATGGCCGCGATCCCGAGGCTGATAACCGCCATTTCCGCAAACCTCTTGTAAAACGGGAGAGTCTTTTGCAACCGAGATATAGAACGTGAAGCAGAAGATCACACAGACCGCACCGGCAAGGGTGCAGACCAGCGCGATATAGGGGCTGGACAATACCAGGAATGGCAGGATAAGGAGGGAGACCGTGACGATATAGGTAAGGCCGGTATAGACTGCGGCCTTTTTGGGGCTGGTCCCGTCCGTGGCATCGGACCTCTGGGAGAGATATTCGGATGCAGCCATCGATAGCGATGCAGCGACCCCGGTGATAAGGCCGGCCACCGCAATTATCTGGGAGTTCTGGATCGCAAAGGTAAGACCGGCGAGCGTCCCGGTAAATTCGACAAGCGCATCGTTGAGACCGAGGACAACCGAACCGACATACCGCAGCCGTTCTTCATCGATCAGCGCGATCAGTTCCTGCTCGTGCTGGCTCTCGTCCTCAAGTATTGCCGGCATCTCGGGAATCCCCAGCGTATTGGCCCGGTCGGTCACCTGTGCCCCCTGCTCCACTCCTTCCATCAGTTTGACCGCAAAGGTGAGGCCCAGGAGCCGGGCAATAAACGTATAGAACCAGATACGGAGCAGATCCGGGGCTATATCCCGGCCGGTATACTGCTTCCAGATTGAATAGTGCTGGAGTTCTTCGTTTGCAATCCGTTCCAGGACTTCGCGGTTATGTGAGTCGGAGGTTCTTTTCGCAATGCGCGAGTAGATATGGTACTCGGTGATCTCGTTTCTCTGGAACACCAGGGCTCTGGGCAATGTCTCCCCGTTCAGCTGCATGCAAACACACCGGAACTTTTCTGCCGGGTACTATGGATGTCCCCACCTTATCCATTTTTGCGGGAACCGTTTGTGAAAAAAGGTTATTCCAGTTTCTTTTTGATCTCGCGGATATCCTGGCGCATTTCTTCGGAGTAGGGGGTAAACCGGTAACTGAGATTGTTTTCCGTCTGCCAGAAGCCGACCTTCTCGTCAAAATGCCCGATCAGGTAACAACCGACGATATAACAGGGGATTGCGATGGCAATAACCATCGGCAGGGTCAGTCCCAGGTGGTAATAGAAAAAATCCTCGAACAGTTTGGCATTTGCCGTGATAATCCCGAAGTTGATGAGGATCTGGGTCCAGGAAGCCCCCCGGGCATACTTCTGTTTGAAGACCGCAAGGGTATAGATCCAATTTTTCTGTTCTGACATATGGGGATCTGGTTTGAGTCCCCAAAAAGAAATCCTTTCTCACTGTGACAACGTCTTTGCGGGATACGATGGCTCATCCAAAGGATATACCAAAGCTAAAAATCCCGGCGTCTTTCTCGCTCACCCTCAAAAAGAAGAAAGCTGGTTTTATCCCCATTCGAGAATGGCCAGCAGGTTACCGGAGGGAACCTGGGTCGCAACCTCATGGATATGCCCATCCAGCACTGCCCGATCATCCTTTGAACGCTGGCGCACCTGCTTTTTTGTGAGCCGTATCCCTTCGGCAAGCTCCTCGTCCCAAAACGAAGGCTGTTTTAAGCGGCAGGACGTGAGCGCGATGTTGAATGCGGCATTCACATCGGCGTGGGCGACAAACCCGCAGTGCGGGCATTCGAAATGCTTCCTGCTCCGGCGCCCCATGGAGCCGCACCGGCTGCACCTCTTCGAGGTATAGGCCGGGTTAACGTACATGACGGGGATACCCTGTTTTAATGCACGTTTCTCGACAAGACGCTGGAGCGAGAGAAACGAACCGTTCCCGAACTGAAAATTCCACAAACCCGGCGGGATCGCGGGAGTGCGAGTAACGGCTGGAAAAGAGCTTTTCGAACTTGATGCCCGAACCGAGGGTCTCTGCAAAGGAGACGATCTGACGGGAGATTTTGTTGATTGCTGCCTTGAACGCCTTGCGTTCACGGCTTTTGTCGCGGGAAAGTTTCCAGAGTTTTCCTTCCCGATAGAGTTTGGTACAGTTTTTGATGGAGTTGCTGCGGACGTAGTGTACGTTTTTTCCCAGTTTCAGGACTTTCCCGCTTTCCGGGTCGGCTGCCACGGCCGCATGCCCGGTCGTGTTGAGGTCAACACCGATCCAGCGGGCAGGTACATGTTCGGATGGATGAACTTTTATCACCTGTTCCTTACCATGTTCTCCTGCGGTACATTTGTGCCGTTACACAGTGCTCGTGTCTTTTAAGGTCTGACTCCTCCTGTCGTTATTCGTGAATGTACGCGGCCCATGGGATATATCTTGCGGTAGAACGCCCCGATTTTAAAAAGAGACGATTAATCATGAAGGTTTTTTTCTGTATCGGGAGTAATGGGAAAAATTACTGAAAGGGAATATGTCCGGACGTTCGGGGAACAGGATTGTCATAGGATCGCCCGGGGTTTATCGGTTTTCCCGGCATTATACCGGAAAAATAAAAAGGAATCTTTAAACGTGTGGATTGTCCCAACGTGTATTGATGAAACGGCAGTTCGTTATCGGCGCTATCGGAGGATTTGTGGGGATTGTCACTGCGATCTACGTAATAGCAGTCTCGGGATCGGCCGACATGACGCTCTCCGGTGTGCAGGCGGCATTGTTTTCCAGCCTCGGGCTGATGGGTGCGGCAATCGCAAACACCGAGACCCGTTTTGCCGGGTGGATGCTCCTTTCGTCAGCGGTATGGATTACCCTGTCCGTTCCCCTTGCCGGGACGCTCTTTCTCCTGTACTGGTACACACCGGCAATTCTTATCCTTGGAGCAGCAGCAGTCCTCTGCTTTTGGAGCCGGATGATGAAGATGCTGACGAAGTGGCAGAGGCCGCCTGATCTCTCCCGGACATCCTAAAAAACAAACCGATCCTGCCAGATGTAAAAAAGGAAAGATTACTCTTTTTTATCCTGTTCTTTACCGGGCTCTTGTCTGGCGGTACCCTGGAGACCCGGCACCCGCACAGACGGTATCTGCCGCCTTTTTGTCCAGAACCACTACAATGCCGAAGGCAATGACGGAGATAAGGACAAAAACAAGGGTACTGTATTCCACCGGTAACGACCCCACGAATACAGGCCATAAAAGATCGCAGCTGCGGTCACAAGAGCGATTGAAAGGATGCCGGCCCGCAGGCCGGTAAAAGACCGGCTCCGTATATCCGGAAAGATGAGCAGGCCCATCAGGCTGATCCCGCCAAACCCGATGGCTGCAAGGAGCAGGATGGTAAGGAGGATATCCATCAGGAGATCCATCATGGGGCATCACCCGCCCGGATTTCAGAGACACGGATCGTTACGGCAAAAACAATGCAGGCCACAATTATGGCAAACACCGCGACGAGCAGGTCCCCGACAGAGACCGTAAGGGAGAGCGCCCCGGCACATCCAAGGGTTGCTGCGACATTGGCGGCAAGCAGGCGGTCCGGCAGGGAATGGCAGGCAATGATCCGCAATACAGCGCAGCATGCAAGGACAAAAAGACAGAGTGCGGCGACAAACCAGATGTCTATAGTCATACGATTCACCTTCACGGCATCCTTATGGATTGGGAGACCGGGACTAACCTGCTGCACGTGAACGGGCCAGGCTCACAAGGGGGCAACTTCCCCTTTAACCGGTTCCTCCTAAAATGGCCGTGATTCTTTCCGATTATAACAATAGAGAACCTACCCTTATTATACCTCCCGAAGGAGCTGCCAAACCTGCGTCAGGCCATCGGATTTGCGGCACGGCGAATAAAAAACGCGCCCACCTTTTTATTTTCCGGGTGCGAACAGATGAAGGAATGCGCCCCGACTTACCTGGGGAAGATCCTGCTGCGGTGGTGCGACACCACTGCCATGTCCCGGTTTGGGAAAGACCTGTGCCTGCGGACAGGCAACCCGGGAAGTCCCGCTCACCCCCCTGGCGATGCACGGCCGGGCGTTCCCCCACGATATTGCTCTCATCAACCGATCTACGGGGAGCACTTCGGGCGCCCCCGCGTCATCGCTCCGGGCCAGCTGGTCTCTTAAACAAGGTCCCGGACGACGTATGGAAGAGATC
>Ga0268356_10872_pt1 | contig 11653 bp, 13 predicted proteins | sample BioMet10_FD_194415 | JGI IMG/M metagenome (GOLD analysis project Ga0268356, IMG submission 194415) | Sewage microbial communities from Oakland, California, United States - Biofuel 10 (PacBio Assembly) | ecosystem: Engineered > Wastewater > Sewage > Unclassified | place: USA: California | collected...
AAATGACAGATGTCGATTATATTGGCACAGATGCCGGTTCCACTGATCCAGGTCCCTGTTATCTGGGAGCTGGGAAGTCGTTCACCAACAGGAATGCGGTGAAACGTGATTTGGAATTGGTGTTGCCCTATGCAGTCCAGAAAAAATTCCATTGATTATCGGTACTGCTGGAGGGTCAGGTGCCGGCGTGCATGTGCAATGGACACGGACAATTATCGAAGAAATTGCACAGGCGAACCATCTTTCTTTTACCATGGCCATCATTGAGACAGAGGTAACTAAGGAATATGTGAAGGAAAAACTCCGGAATGGGAAGGTTCATGAAATGGGCCCTGGTTTGAAATTGACCGAGGAGAATATTGATAAGTGTACGCACATTGTATCCCAAATAGGAGTAGGACCATTCATTGAAGCCTTAAAGCACAAGCCTGATGTAATTCTTTGCGGCAGATCCTGCGACACGGCAATTTATGCGGCTCCTGCGATTATGAACGGGATGGAGGAAGGTCCTGCAATACATATGGCGAAAATCATGGAATGCGGGGCGCTTTGTGCAGAGCCGATGGCTGCTGCTGATATGATGGTTGCAACAGTAAACGATAAGGACAGTTTCACTTTGGAACCACCGAATCCTTCACGAATTTGTACAATCAATCGCGTTGCGGCACATACCATGTATGAACAAGGGAACCCATATTTTATATATGAACCTGATGGTCACGCCGATCTCAGGGAAGCACATTATGAAGCTGTGAGTGATCGGGCCGTGAAAGTTTCCAATTGCAAATTTGTAAAAGTGAAACAGCCAACTTTGAAGATTGAAGGAGCGATGCTTGCCGGATATAGGACGATTTCGATCGCGGGAATCAATGATCCAGTGACCATTTCCAAGATAGATGATCTTTTTGAGATAGTAAAAAAGTTTGTCGCTGGGCAGATGGAAGGAAAAGCAAATCCCCAAGAATACACGATTATGTTGAAAAAGTTTGGTACCCCGCTTCCTGGTTCCGTTGTTCCGGAGTTACCGGATTGCAATATGGGAATCGTTATTGATGTTGTGGCGAAAACACAGGAACTGGCAAATACGGTATGCGCGCTGTGCCGTTCAAGACTTTTGCATACGGATTATCCTGGTCGGAAATCATCTGCAGGAAATTTGGCATTTCCTTATTCCCCCTCTGATATCGAATGCGGTGCGGTGTATGTTTTCGGAATTTATCATTTGGTGGATGTTGATGATCTTCTTGAGACAAGCAAGATTGATTACGTCAAGGTAGGTGCATGATGGAAAAACTTAATGATATTGCAGTGATCCTTCGGAGTAAAAATGCAGGTCCTTTGTCGGTCACCATGGATCTCATATTCAAAGACAAGAAAGATTTTCTACGGGTTAAAAACAGTAATACGCTTACTCAACAAGCTGTGGGAAAAGCATATGGGATTTCTTCGAAAATGGTCGATATTGTCTATTATGACATTGTCAATTCAATCAAAATCACAATTCCGCGGCGGACTATCAGCGGAAATATTGATGATGACGACGTCTATGGGTGTCAACAACAACTGCCACTCGCGAATATCTTGATCCCATGAAAAGGAGGGCGGAATGATACGACGTGAAGTATACCAGGAAGTGATTTTCCAAACAATTCGAAAAGGAGCAACAGTCCTTTCTGAAGACGTCCAAAAAGCTTTCGAAAAAGCAATAGCAGCGGAGAAAATGCCAGCTGCCAAAGAAGGTTTGGAAAAAACGTATTTGAGTACAAAGATTTCCATACAACGTGACAATCCCGCTTGTCCTGACACAGGATGGCCGATTTTCTTTTATAAAATTGGTAATGATTGTGAATTGGAAGAAGGAATGATGGGGCTTGAGGATGCGACTCGTGAAGCTGTCAGAAAAGCTACAAAACTTGGATATCTCAGAAAAACTATGAAACATCCTCTTACAGGATATGATCCTGGCGATAATGTTGGGATGAATATTCCCGATTTCACTTATCAATTCGTTCCTGGAAACAGCATCGAAGTTACCTATGTCGCAAAGGGAGGTGGATCTGAGTGCTTTGGTGGAACAAGGCATCGTGTTGTTGCTTTTGCGGATGGTGTGATGGGAATTGAAAAACAGGTAATTGATTCATTCATTGCATCGGCGAGAGCCGGTGCGGTGTGTCCGCCTTCAATTTTGGGTATCGGTATTGGCGGGACAGCGAATGTTGCCTCGAAATTGGCGAAGGAGGCAGCCTGCTTGAGAACAATAGGTTCAGCACATCCCGATCCGATGTTCCATAAGATCGAAACTGACATTTATAAGGCGATCAATGATTTGGGTATTGGAATTATGGGTTGCGGCGGCAACACTTCCGTGTTTGCGGTGAATGTTGAATATGCATACACCCATATCGCAGGTATTTGTGTGGATACATCGACCAATTGTATGGTAGCTCGTCGTGCAAGCAGTCGTATCAATGCGGATTCCAGTGTTGAGTGTATGAGTAGTCCCAATTGGTTCGGCGGGAGGTGACAAAATGGCAACATATTATCTTACGACACCATTGAAAGAAGCGGATGTGACCCAATTGAAACTGGGAGATCTTGTCTATGTCAGTGGACAAGCATTTACATGCCGATCTCGTTTGCATCGCTGGATTTTCGATGAACACCATGTGATGCCGGAAAAGACCAAGGATTTGAATTTATTGATTCATGTCGGTCCGATTATCGTACAGGAAGAAACAGGTTGGCGCTTGGTCTCCTTCATGCCTACAAGTAGCATTCGTTTTGAAAAATGGGGGGCTGAAGCAGTAGACCAATGGGGATTGCGCATGATTATTGGAAAGACCACCATGGGATCAGAGACAATGGCAATGATGAAAAAAAGAAGTGTGTTCATTGTACTCCGCAAGGCGTAACACCAAATCTTTGGGTTGACAGTATAAAAGTCCTTGGAGTCGATAATCTGAAAGATCTTGGTTCCATCGAAGCGACTTGGTATCTCCAATTGGATAAATTGGGACCGTTCAGAGTAGACATTGATTGCGAAGGCAATAATTTATTCGACACATTGGATAAAACCATCGAAACAAATAAAAAGAAAGCATACAAGGATTTGGATATTCCTGAAGATTTTGAGTTCACAAAACTGTATTGATGCGAAAGAGTATCTGTGAAGGGATGGCAATTGTTCTGTGCCATCCCTTTTTGTGGAAATGCGAATAGTCACTTGAGTTTCCTTCCTTTACATACAATGCGTAAAGCAAGGCAAAACGGCCAATTATGGGATGATATGTTTTCAGTACGGATCCCAAACAAAACCAATAAGGTCAGAATTTCAATTCCGTCGGCAAACGGAAAATGTCTCCTATCGTAGTATAAGAAGTTCTCGTGAATGTACGTGTGCATAGGGATTATCCAAAGAATGCACCCATGCGCCTGATGGATATTTGACGATTGGATTGTGATTGTCATTTCTGGATGCCTGCCAGACCTTCTGACCGTTGAAAACATTCGCACAGGAGAAGGCGGTTATCCGAAATAACGTGATTGTTTCCTTTGCGTCAAGACTGATCCTTTATCGATGGTTTGTGTCTGGAAGCCGTAGAGTCATCGAGAAACAATCGTATATTGAATTTGTGCTTGATCGCGATGGAGAAAGTTTGTCGTAACAACACTTCTGTTTTTGCTTTTGCCTGACGAATGATAGCCTAATAATGGGCTGTTAAGTGTCGATAGTATTTAGAATGCAAGTATTTGCTATCAATACCTATGGGGCAGATGCGAAGGCGAAGCGATTGTGACTTCGGCCACACTTGGACAGAAAACAAGAAGAGTGAATTTCCCAAGACAGTATGGCCTGTTCAATGATGCGTCTGGAAAAGATATGTTTGTCGTTTCTGGTAGGAATGCATGCATTTCAAGTAATTCATCTTCTTACCTTAAGCATCAGTATACGGCAAGGCTCAATGTAGAGATTTATTCCTTTACTTTGCGGTTATTCATTTTCCCGAGGTAATAACAGCTGTTTGTGTACTATCCTTCTTTCATCAGGTTTCCTTGAATAATCCTTGGTAAAGTCTGCAATCCACCGAAGTCTTTTCTTCCTGTGGGCTTTCATATGAGTCAATATGATTTAATTCAATGACAAAGCTATATCATGCGAAATCAAAACCGGATTAAATGATTTGGAAAGATTCCTCCGGCAGCTACATGCCTCTTATTCTGGGGGTGAGATGTTTGTCGTGACGAATGAGTCATACGCTTTTGTACTTGAAAAAAGTTATCAGGAGAATCTGTATGAGTTTGTGACAATTCATCGCAGAATACGTTGCATGTGGTGAAAGAGTCTCAATGCGATGACCGTTTCTTGTCGTATAAAGCATTGTTCCGTTTGCTTTGCAAACATGACTATGAGTATATCGTCTTTGCGCTTTGCGCATCCCTTCCAGATATACCACAAGTCGAGTATTATAAGTCATGTTACGCTTTGTTTTTTCTTTTCCGCTGCAGAAGGGGTATCCTCTTGTGATGCAAGAGTTGAAACGTCGCGAACCCTATGTCCCCGAAGAGATCCGTTTGCTTGCTCCCTCATAAAAGGATTACCGATTGTTGCAGATGCACCAGTAGAAAATAAGAGGTTAAGGTGGCTTGATACCTGTGTTCTATTTCGGATTTTCAGGTGAAATCTTCCTGAAAAGTCATTATTGACATACTTATTAAATGTCTTATAATAAGTAATGCAATATAATGGTTGAATTATGAAGAGGGATCATTGATCCCATGAAAGCAAAGGAGGGTTGTGAGATGAAAAAAAGAGGTTTGTTTTGTTGGTGGCACTCGTGATGGTGATACTTCCGGTATTCGGAAATGGCGGAACAGAGACGGTTGCGAAACCTGCTACGTCAGAAAAGAAAGCGGAGAAAACCGAAATTGGTCTACTGGCAATATTATTATGAGACAAAAGTCAATCTGATGGATCAGTTAATCAAGGAATTCCAAGCGGCGCGAATCCGGATATTATCGTTACGCAGCAGACATTCCCGTATGAGCAATACAACACCAAAGTCGCGGCTTCTGTGCCGACCGGAACCGGACCAAACGTCATTAATTTGTATTATGGTTGGTTGCCCAGCTACATTGATGCCGGATATCTGCAATCACTTCCCGAATCGGTATTCCCAACGCAGAAGATTGAGAGTGAATTCCTACCTTTGGTCGATGCCGCAAAGTTTGATGGAAAGTATTATGCATTGCCCACAGCAGTAAGGTCTCTTGCCTTGATTTGGAACAAAGATTTGTTCAAAGCAGCAGGACTTGATCCTGAAAATCCGCCAAAAACTTTGGAAGAATTGGTGGTCGATGCCAAGAAACTGACAAAATATGACAAAAATGGCAACTATATACAGACTGGCATGTCGTTGCAACTCAACGGTCAGATACACCATTGGATTCGTGAAATCCTTATTCGCCAGTTTGGAGGAAGCCCATACACAGAAGATGGCAAGACGGTAACCTATAACACTCAGGCCGGATATGACGCATTTAAGTTTCTTACTGATCTGCAACTTGTCGAGAAGGTCGGCATGCCGAACTTCATGACGGATGATGTGACTGCGTTCAAAGCTGGCGCAATGGGTATGACCATTGATGGGTCTTTCCGACTTGGTACCCTCAATGCTGTTCCGGAATTGCATTATGGTGTTGCGGAAATCCCTTCATTCAAAGGGGTGAAATCCAACTTCTCTTCATTCTGGGCAAATGGCATCACAAAGTACACGACTGGCAAGAAACTTGAGGCTTCCCTTAAATTCCTGCAATTCCTGACTAGTGAAGATGTCATGTCCCGTTGGATGACCGCAATTGGGGAACTTCCTGCAAAGAAAGACCTTTCCAATGATCCAAAATTCTCCAATGATCCTAAATTTGGTCCTTTCATTCGTGGTTTGAGCTATACGCATGCACGAAATTCATTGACGAGGCTGGCCAGCGTCAGGTTTGGCTTGATGCATGGGACGAAATCACCTTGAATGGGAAGACACCGAAACAAGTTGTTGATGCCGCAGCCAAGACCGAGCAGGCGATTCTTGACAAATATTATAAGAAATAAGTGATTTGAGATGCCGGGATACAGTTCCGGCATCTTTTGTTTTTACAGAAAGGACGAGAAGTCATGTTACCGACATTATCCAAAAACAATACATTGGCCAAAAGGAAAGCGCTGTGGGCATAGGCATTCTTGCTGTTCCATTGGTTTTTTATTCCATAATAAGGATTTATCCTGCTTTTTCTGCCTTTTACCTTTCCTTGACCGATTGGGATATCATTTCTTCAAAGAAAGACTTCATTCAATTTGCAAATTACCAGCGGATGTTCCAAGACAAATTGTTTTGGAAGACATTCGGCAATACGATTAAGTATGTGGTGTTTGGACTTCCCATAAGCCTGTTGATAGGTTTTATTCTTGCCTACAATATCGATAGGTTAGATGTGACGGCAGATTTGTATAAAGCTGTGTATTTTTTACCTTACATCACATCAATGGTTGCGGCTGCGTGGGTATGGAGATGGTTTTTCCAACCGGCACCGATAGGGGTTTTCAATAATATCCTGACTGTTTTGGATTTGCCCACAGGAAGTTCCTGTCTTCGCCCAAAGAAGCGCTTTTCTCCATTTTGACCATGACTATTTGGGCTGATGTGGGTTTTCCAGATGTTGATTTTCCTTGCAGGTTTGAAGAACATTCCCGCCCAATATTATGAGGCTGCAAAGATTGATGGTGCCAATAATTGGCAACTTCTTGTGAGAATCACGTTGCCAATGATTCGTGGAACGTTCATTTTTTTGCTGATAACAGGGACTATCCGTTATCTTCGCATTTTCACCCAAGTATTGAACATGACGACACAAGGTGATGGAGGACCGTTGAATTCAACCAAACCCTTGGTTTTGTATATCTACGACAATGCGTTCAACAAATTCGAAATGGGGTATGCTTCTGCAATGACAGTATTCTTGTTCGTATTTATTCTCATGATCACGTTGTTTCAAATGAAGGTGACAAAAGATGAGGATGCATAAGAAGATCACAACACTGACGGTTGTCCGTGTAATCCTGCTGGCTGTCTTCGGTTTGGCGATGCTTTTTCCCTTTGCCTGGATGATTGCGACGTCATTCAAGCAGGGAAGGGATGTGTTCAATTTGTCGTTGATTCCCAAAAAAGTCAGTGTGGCGAACTACCAGAAACTGTTTTCTTCAAGCAGATTTCCTCGATGGTTTATGAATTCCATCTTATCAGGAGTCATTGTTTGTGGGGCTGTCCTGTTTTTTGATTCTTTGGTCGGTTATACCTTTGCGAAATTCCAATTTAACGGGAAAAAGTTGTTTTTCGTCATGATTCTATCCACCATGATGATTCCCACTGAAATGTTGGTCATTCCTTGGTTCATCATGTCCAATCGGTTGCATTGGGTGGATACCTATTGGGGGATTGTCTTCCCCGGGCTCATGAGCGGCTTCGGAACCTTTCTAATGCGTCAGTTTTTTTCAGGACTCCCGGATGACTTGCTTGATGCGGGACGTATTGATGGTTTGAATGAATTTAAGATTTGGGGGAAAATCGGAATGCCACTTGTCACTTCAGCAATATCTGCATTGTTGATCTTCACGTTCATCGGCAATTGGAACGCGTACTTGTGGCCTTTGATTATTTGCAACCAAATGAATATGTATACGCTTCCGGTCGGACTTTCGTTTTTCAACGGAGAATTCCAGACTGACTGGGCAATGGTGATGACAGGAGCGTCGGTGGCAACGATTCCCGTATTGATATTGTATCTGTTCTTCCAGCACCAGATCATCATGGGCATTACGCTTACCGGTGTGAAAGGATAAAAAGAATAAGGATTGAAGGGGGGATTTATGGTTCAGAACATTCCGATTATTGATTTCCATTGCCATTTTCCGGTGAAGGATGAAGATTTTGGGTTTCCAGATTATCCCGTGCACAAGCATCCGACCTTTACCGGTAGAGGAAGCAGGAACCAAGGTGAGATTTGGCGGAAAGCGTACGATTTCCCCAAGGAAATTCCTGCGACCAATGATGAGGATATGGCGAATAAATGGGCGAAGGACATGGAAGAAAAGAATGTTGATAAAGTAGTGTTCGTTTCTGGGGGTGGCAATGAGCGTCTTGCCGGTATCGTGGCCAAACATCCAGACAAATTCTTTGGGTTCGCGCATCATCATCCTGATTCTCCTCATGCCGCCGAAGCTTTGGAACATGCTATTCGTGATTTGGGGCTGAAAGGGTATAAAATTCTTGGTCCTGATGTATACACGTCCCTTTCCGATAAGAAATACTATCCGCTTTGGGAAGTGTGCCAGAAGTACGATGTTCCTGTTTTAATTCATTTTGGCTTGCTCGGTGCAGCTGGAGGCACTGCGACTGGTGTGAACATCAGTCCGCTCAGCATCTCGCAAGTTGCTTTGGATTTTCCTAGGGTGAACTTCGTCGTACCGCACTTTGGTTGCACCTGTATGGGGGATCTTCTCCAATTATGCTGGACCCGGCCGAATGTATGGGTGGATAGCTCAGGTTCCAATCAGTGGATCAGATGGATGCCTTTCCCTTTGACGTTGGAAGATGTGATTAGGAAGTTCATTGAAACAGTGGGGCCCGGCAGATTGATTTTTGCCACCGATTCTTCATGGTTCCCTAGAGGTTTCTCCAAGCCGTATTTGGATGAACAACAGAGGATTTTCCGGTTTTTAGGCTGTTCAGATGAAGAAATGAAAGATGTCTTTTCCGGAAATGCTGCCTATTTGTTACACATTACCCTATGAGAATGCAATGATTCCAAAAGAAACACTGGCGAACATATTGCATGATGAGTTGAAACCGACCTTGGGATGTACCGATCCTGCAGCCATTGCCCTATGCGCCTGTGGAGCGATGTATGCGGCACGTCTGGTGCATGAGGAAAATCTTGTTTCTGTTTCGGTCACGTTGGATACCCATTTGTATAAAAATGCCCATTCCGCCCGTATTGTGAAAACTGATTTGAAAGGCATTGAGGCTGCCTTATCTTTGGGGTTGAGTATTGAAGATATCTCATTGGGATTGCGTGTGTTTGATGCAATTGGAGATTCTGTTTTGAGAAAAGCGGACGTATTACGAAAGAAAGTACCGATTCATGTGAATGTGGATTGGTCACAGCCTGATGTGTATGACCTGACGGAAATCACGTTTGAAAGTGGCGCTGTAGCTTCTGCTTTGATTAAAACAAGCCATGACCATTTTGAGTTCATGAAATGCGGGGAATATGAGAAACATTCTCCTACAATTGCTGTCCCTCGTTTCGCTGATGCACTTGAACCTTACGTAAGTGATGAGTTTCCTGATTTGCTCGGTGAATCGATTCTTACGTTGTCTTCAGAGGATCTTTGTATCATCAGAGATGCGCTTCGAATTAACAATGAAAGTCTTTCCGGATTCTATCCTGATTTTCTGGGGATTGGGAAACTGGGGAAAATCAGTTCTTCTTCTAATCCGATTCAGAGAGCACGGCGTCTTGTAATGATGGTAACGGAGGCGAGGATGAGAGGAGAACAGGTTCCTATCATTGCCTGTGGCGGTTCCGGAAACCATGGTATAACCGTCTTTGTCGCCATGCAGAATATCTGGAATGCACTTCCGATCGTGGCAGGTAGGGATTTGGAACACGCTTGCGCATATTCGGTTGGTATGTTGCATGTCTTCAAACAGCATACAGGCATTCTTACTTCCATTTGCGGTTGTGCATTCTCTTCCGCCTTAGCAATTTCAGCCGCATGCGTATGGGGGATGGGAGGGAAAAGTGGACAAGTGTTGCAAGCGATGAATATTATCGTTTCCTCTCTTGGTGGTATCTCTTGTGATGGCGCAAAACCGGGATGTGCCTACAAGACTGGCATGGCGGTGCAAGTCGCCATTGAAGCTGCATTCCTTTCTATGGATGATGTGACCATTTCGAGTGATGATGGATTAGCTTGCTGTGGTTTTGCTTCATTCATGAAAATGATTACTCTGACACATAAGGAAGCCATGGAATCATTTGAGCCGGCAATGGTCAAATTCTTATTGCAGAAGGAAAAATCATGATTGAAAAAACCTTTGACACCAATGTGAAGGCAATCGTGGCATGCTTATTATGGGCATCGGCTTTCATATTTGGAAAACGGTGTTTGATGTATATCCCGCCATTGCGTCTCGCTGGAGAACGTTTGCTGATTGCATCGCTTCTCATGTTACCTTTTACGTGGCGTAAACCCTGGAAGATCCTCAAGGGAAGACTGTTATCTGTGATCAGCCTGGCATTTTTTCAGACAGCGGTTACGTTCATTTTTTTTAACTTGGGACTCAACTTGGTTTCTGGTTCGATTGGTTCTATGGTAACCGGCTTGTCTCCTGTTTTTTTCCATGTTGTTTGCTGCACTTTGCCTTCCTGACGAACAATTGGATGGAAGGCGGAGGATCGGATTGATTGTAGGGACTTTGGGTGTGTTATTGCTTTTCGTCACTCGTGGCTACTTGAATCCAAAGGGGAGAAGCGAGATGGCTGGCATGATGTTGCTTTTGTTTTCCGACTGCACAGCAGCTTATGCCAATATCATTGCGAAGCGGCATCTTGCGGATTGCCCGGTGCTTCAATTGAATTTCCTACAAACTTTCATAGGAAGCGGTATGATATTGGTCGCATCGCTTTTTGTGGAGTATACTGTTCCTCTGTGTGCGGTTGGAGTGCCTGTTGTGATTGATTTGTTCTGCTTGGCCTTCATCACCGCAGGCGCAACGACATTATGGTTGAATATCATCCAAAAGCCAGAAGTGAAGGTGTCAAGAATTTCTGCATGGAAATTGCTGATCCCTTCAGTTGGGGCACTTCTTTCGTGGTTGTTCCTTCCGGATGATGTTCCGACAACAGCAATGTTTCTTGGATTGGTAACCATAGGGATATCGATAATTTTGACAATAACTGATGTCGTATTCCCCAAAGCAGCATCAGTGAAGGGGTGAGAATGTATAGGACGGCAAACAGTGTCGATTTGAGGTTAGGTAATTTACAGACTATCTATTCCGTACTCCGCAGGTATGGCATGATGAGCAAATCACAATTGTCGTCATTGACGGATTTGAGTTTCGCTTCTGTATCAAAACTTTGCGCGTCTTTAGCGGAAAAACATCTAGTGCTTATTGAAGAGAATGTACATTCCACAGGTGGCCGAAAAGCTGCAATGGTTTCGATAAATCCTGAGTATTCCTACAGTTTAGTTCTTGACCTTCACCATACCAAAATCATCTATGTAGGATTGGTCAATCTGAAGAATGAGGTGGTTGACAAGACATCATTTCCTCTCAGGGAGCAAGACGGGTTGTACGATTTGTTGGAAAACATCAAGACGGCTTGCCAACATCTCTTGGCTGCCCGCAAAGTGGATGTGTATGGTGTCTGTGCAGGCATTTCCGCTGTACAAAACGATGGAGTGGTGTTGCAAAGTAATATTCCGTTTCTTGAAGGCATCAACTTGGAGAGATGCTTGAGAGAGGTTTTTGTTGGGAAACTGGTAGTTGTGGAGAATGATGCCAATCTTGCCGTTTTGTCGCAGTTGATGCAATTT
>Ga0268356_10802_pt1 | contig 11623 bp, 10 predicted proteins | sample BioMet10_FD_194415 | JGI IMG/M metagenome (GOLD analysis project Ga0268356, IMG submission 194415) | Sewage microbial communities from Oakland, California, United States - Biofuel 10 (PacBio Assembly) | ecosystem: Engineered > Wastewater > Sewage > Unclassified | place: USA: California | collected...
CCGTGACGAGTTGTCCATTGCCTTGAAGAAAAGAGGATTGCAACACGGATGCTCTTTGGGGGAAAATCTTATCAAGCAGCCTGCATATGCTGAAATGAAATACCGGCAGGTGGGAACGCTGGAGAATACCGATCTCGTAATGAACAACTTATTCTGGATCGGAGTCTATCCAGGACTTACTAGAGAGATGCGAACCTATGTAATCGATGTATTTTCACAATCGGTCCAGTCCCTGGTGCAGAAGAAATCCGGTAAAATTTAGGAGGATTCTGGACTTTCTGCGAATAGAGAGTATTGAATCCCCTTGTTCATCGCTATATTATAAACCGCAAGAATCTCTCTTGGCCGGGGAAAAACAGGGAATATCAGGAATTTGTAAAGAGGTAAATCTGCTGTGTAACATCGGTACCGACCAACCGTGTATTATTCCTGATCCAGAGTATAGCATCACCATTCGGATCAGCGGCAGTGATATCTCCGGTAACAATAAAATATTTTGTACTGTTTTTATTTTCTGTCATAACCATATTCAGATCATTGGCAGTAGTTGCTCCATACTCCTTTGTCTGTGCCTTTGTTGATGAATAATAATAATCAAGGGGTTGTGAAATATATCCCGGAACGGATATAATGATATCTCCCGGCATTGATTTCTGCTGGAGTGCCGTGGAAAAACCTTTCCAGTCTTCTTTTGAATATCCCGAATAATACCCGCTAAGGGTTGGAATGCTGATAATAACAAGAAGAACAATGAGTCCGTATACAACGGCTTTGCTTCTCCAGAATGAATAAAATAACCGGTAGGATAATGCAATTCCCATAAAAAAGACAATACTCAAAGAGATAAGGTACCGGGGAATCATTGGCATTTTGAATGAGAGGAGGTAACTGATCCCAAAAATAAGAACAATAAGGAGTACAAGGAACACCCCTTTGTTTACCTCAGTCCGGAACGCCTGTATGGTCCCACCGATAAACAGGATCATCATCACAAATACTGCGATATTTACACCAAATCCTGACATCTGGACAAAGGTTTCGAGAATGAGGTTCAATCCCTGAATCCCGTATGTAGGGGCCGACCCGGTCCGGGTGATAAAAAGCTGAAGTGAGAAAAGAAGGAGAGGAGAACTAAGAATTACAAAAGTTACTATCCCTGCCGATAGCAGTTTCAGGCTGTGGATATGGGATCGGAATCTTCGGCAGCCATTCAAGAAGGGCATACACGACCAATGCTGCAATCATGACGATAGCATAATAGTGTGTCCACAATGCCAGTGCTGAAAAAAAACCGAAAAGGACAAAATGAATAAGTCTATCCGATTTCAGGGCTTTAAGGAAGAATAAGGTTGCCAAAGCCATAAAAAAAGCAGCATCGCATAGGCCCGGGCCTCCTGTGAATAAAATATTAAAAATGGGGAAACACTGCATGCAGCAGCGGCAATGAGTCCTGCATTCCTGTCGCAGAACTCCTTTCCAACAAGGTAGAAAAGCGGAATTGTGAGTACGCCCAGAAGTGCCGGGATAATTCGCAGAATGAACTCGCTATTTCCCAGAATTAGTATTCCATGTTCGACCCATAAGAAAAGTGGCGGACTAAACTGACTGATGCCGGATTGCCAGATCTCCCCAAAGGATTGTATCGAAGTAAAATAGGTGGTTGCTTCATCAAGCCAGAGTGAGTTATATCCAAGATTGTAAATCCTTAAAAACAAACCCGTGAGGGTTAAAAGAATCAGGATTTGAATGTACCGGCTTGATATAATGAGGGAATGGAGGTTCTTTATGGATAGATCGCGGAAGGAATGGACTGGAGAAACGTACCCTTTGTCAAGATCACATTCTCCGATTTGCTCCGACTTTTTATGGGCTTTTTGTCCATCCGTCTTCTTCATTATCAATACCCAATAGCTATTCACCATGGTTTCAGATATACCTTGTCTGTATCGTTAGTGAAAACGATAAAAAACAAAATTCGTTCTTAGATCGCAATTCCCGTAGATCCAAAAAGACAGTTATGGTCCGGGATGATTAGGGTAAATCCGGAATACCTTCGTTTTTTGTACACGAATTAAAATTAAAAACAGTGATCTCGCAATGCATTTTTAGTCTTTCCCCCTCCCCCATTGGTTTAAAAACAATCGTGTGGATATAAGTATTTGTTAGTGGTACGCATGGATGAGACCGAATCGATGAAGGTGGTGATTCTCGCTGGGGGATTAGGAACGCGCCTCAGTGAAGAGACGGTCGTCAAACCAAAACCAATGGTGGAAATTGGGGGTAAACCCATCCTGTGGCATATCATGAAAATATTTTCCAGCTATGGGTTCAATGATTTTATCATCTGTCTGGGTTACAAGGGGTATATCATAAAAGAATATTTTGCCAATTATTTTCTTCATATGTCAGATGTAACCATCGATATAAAAAACAACAAAACCGTAATTCACCAGACCCATTCCGAACCCTGGAAAATATCCCTTATTGATACCGGTGATGAGACAATGACTGGTGGCCGGGTAAAAAGGGTCCAGCATTATATCGGGGATAGTACGTTTATGCTTACTTATGGCGACGGGGTATCCGATGTTAATATTAAGAAGTTACTGGATTTTCATAAGCAGCAGGGACGAATCGGAACTCTGACAGCTATTCGTCCTGCCGGGCGGTTTGGTGTACTGGAGTTGAAAAATGCTCAGGTAACAACGTTTTTAGAAAAACCGCAAGGTGAAGGTGGGTATATTAACGGAGGTTTTTTTGTCTTTGAACCACAGCTATTTGATTACCTAGCGGAGGATTCAACGATCCTGGAGAGAACGCCGTTGGAGACCTTGGCAAAAACCGGACAACTGAATGCGTTCAAACACGAGGGATTCTGGTATCCCATGGATACTTTAAGAGATAAAAATTATCTTGAAAATCTTTGGATAACCGGGAAAGCCCCCTGGAAAGTGTGGGATTAATGAAGTTCAGGGAAACACTGTCTGATACATTCAGAGGAAAAACGGTCCTTATCACAGGACACACCGGTTTTAAAGGCGGATGGATAGCATTATGGCTGCACGCGATCGGTGCAAATGTTGTGGGTTACAGCCTCGATCCCCCTACGAAGCCCTCTTTTTTTCAGGAAACCCGAATGGGGGAACTTATAACCGATATACGGGGGAGACATATTAGATCGGGAAAAAATTTTCAAAGTTTTTGAAAAATATCATCCGGAATTTGTGTTTCACCTGGCTGCGCAGCCATTGGTCCGCGAGTCCTACGATAAACCGTGGGTAACATTTAACGTAAATATAATGGGCACGGTCAACATCCTTGAAGCGATCAGATTATCCAAGAATCCGGTGACGGCAGTCTGCGTCACTAGCGATAAATGTTATGAAAACAGGGAATGGGTGTATGCATACCGGGAAAATGATCCCCTTGGGGGATATGATCCTTATAGTGCAAGCAAGGGTGCAGCTGAAATTGTGATCGGATCGTACCGGAACAGTTTTTTTAATACAAAAAAATCCCAGAGCTCAGTCTCATCCGTACGGGCAGGAAACATCATTGGTGGGGGAGACTGGGCAAATGACCGGATCATCCCCGATTGTATCCGATCTCTGGAAAATAACGAGACTATCCGAATAAGGAATCCAGAAGCGATACGTCCCTGGCAATTTGTTTTGGACCCCCTCTTGGGGTACCTCTTGCTTGCATGTAAACTGAAGAAAAATCCTTCAGGTTATGCAGAAGCCTGGAACTTCGGTCCACACTATTCTAACAATATCCCGGTCCGGATTATCGCTGAAAAGGTAGTAAACCAGTGGGGACGGGGGAAATGGAGCATTGCCTTGCCTGACGGGAATACCGTTCATGAAGCAAATTACCTAAAACTTGATATCGCGAAAGCGGTGACAAAACTGGGATGGAAACCGGTATATGGGATAGATACAGCAATTCAAAAAACCGTTGAATGGTACAGGCATCATTCTACCGGAGCAACGGACATGAGAGAATTTTCTTTGGAGCAGATACGGCAATTTACCGATGACGCTGAAAGTCAGGTATGAGATCTATATTTTTAGATCAGGAAACGGTTTTTAGGGCAATTTTTTGTATCTTTGTTATAACGTTTTGTGTTCATGTGATTTTTAAGGTCAGAAAGAACACTCATATCTTCCGGGAGACAATATCACACCATCATGTCCAATATCACCGTCGCCGTTCTCGCCCCGAACGGCTATGCAGATGCCCTCGGAAAAAAGGGCACATCCAGCGATATCACGTTCTATAACCTCAAAAAAGGCCCTTCGACCGTCACGTTCATCGAACCGACCCGGTACCCGGAGAAGCTCTCCTCGCTCTTCTACACGATCTCCCTTGCCGACCGGGTCCTCCTCGTAGTCAGCGAGGTCAACGCCACCTTTGGCGAGATGGTGCTGATGCTCCAGTGCGCCGGGAAGGCAAACGGCTCGCTTGTCCTCAAAAACTACCTCTCCCCCGACCAGATCGCGCCCGCTCATCAAGGGCACCGTGCTCGAACACTACGATGTTGTCGAGGACGAGCCCATCGGCATCCGGGAGAAGCTGCTCGATGCCGCGGCAAAGCTCTCCGCCCACCAGAAGACCAAGGAAGGAGCCTTCCATCGGGTCCATGCCCATCGACCACCACTTCAATGTCAAGGGCGTCGGGACCGTGGTCCTCGGCTGCGTGGCGCACGGCGTCATCAAAAAACACGATACGCTCAAGGTGCTCCCGACCACGAAAACCGCACAGGTCCGCTCCATCCAGAAGCACGATGAAGACGCCGAGATCGCAGGTGATCGGCGACCGGGCCGGGCTTGCCCTCAAGGGAGTCGAAGCCGAAGACCTCGACCGCGGGTATGTCCTCACCAACGACCCCGCGGTAAAGACCGCATCCACCATCACGGGGAGCGCCCAGCTCGTCAAGTACTGGCCCGCCCCGCTCAAGGAGGACATGGTCGTGTACGTGGGCCACTGGATGCAGTTTTTACCGGCCCGTATCACAAAAGTCGTTGCCGGCAGCGACTGGCGGATGCCCGAGCTGACCATTGCGCTCGACAAGGACCTCGTCTTCCCGCCGGACGCGAAAGTTGTCCTCAACTATCTCGAAGGCGGCAAGCTCCGGGTTGTCGGGACGCTGACGATTGCATAAATCTTTTTTTGTCACGAGATGGAAGAACGATACACGGAGGTATCAGTCCATTCAACAATTGGAGATTACAGAGAATATAGGCTTCAGAAAAGTTTTTGTGTAGATGTGTTCATCGATTCATATGGTTTGGGTAGAAATTCATGGAGTAACCGAACAATCATTTATATATAGTGAAAAAATTTCTACTGTAGCCAGCTCTTTTAAAGAAAAGAAAATGGATGATGAAAATCGTGAGTATATTTTTGAAGGAACTGTGAGTTTAGCAATAGTGGGATATTTCATCCCTCTTACTGTTGCAGTGTGGGAATATAGGAAAAATGATCTGAAACCAGATAAAAGATTAAAGCATCCCGACAAAATAAAACAAGATATAGATCAATTAAAGCGTTCGGCATATTTAGATGCAAAAGAAAGACATAAGCAACGGGTCTCCAAAATTGTACGGAAATTACAACTTCTGAAACAGGATAAGGAGCAGGCTATATTTTACTTAATGGAGTTCCTTAAGGATATAGAATCCACAGATTAATACCTCCATTACATTATCGAAGTCATAAATCGATGAGTTACTATAATTTTCAAAATCATGTTGACGGTCAATTATTAAAACGTTCTATGAAGAAAATTTCCCATTTTTCCCGACCCTCTCCGGCGGAGCGTTGTCTGTAAAGTTACAGCCAGTCTGTAACTTTACAGTCAAACTGTAAGGTTAAGTACTGCAACGATCCGGGCCAAATGAATTTACATCGGACCGTTCTCCCCTCACCCTTATCTTCTCGCGGGTGCACCGGTATTGTGATACACCATGCTTGGCGATCTCATTGGCATCATCATCCTGATTGTCATCATCCTCGTTGTCATCGGCCTGGTCATCTGGGCCGTCGGGATCTACAACCGGTTTTATTCCCTCAAGAATTCGTCCGAGGCAACCCTCGGGCAGATCCGGGTGGCGATGAAAAAGCGTCTCGACATGATCGAGCAGCTCCTCGGTGCCGTCAAGAGCTACGCAAAGTTCGAGCAGGATACGCTCACGAAAGTCACCGCTATGCGTGCCGCAGTTGCCACCGCCGGGCCCGGCGACCTCAACAAGGTCGAGGCAGAGTCCCGCTCGATCTTCGGACGGCTCCTTGCCGTTGCAGAGAACTACCCTGACCTCAAGACCGCGGGCACGGTCACGAACCTCATGGGCTCGGTCAAAGACCTCGAAAACGAGATCTCAAGGCAGCGGTACACCTACAACAACATCTCGCAGGAATTTAACACGATGATGGACACGATCCCCTCGAACATCATCGGGCACATGATCCACCTCAACAAACTCGAATATCTCCAGTTCGAGGAAGCCATAGCGACCGCCCCCAAGATCGAGTTCTAAACAGGGGAATAAATCGTGAGCGAAACCCGGCAGATCACCCGTATTTTTGCCGCCACGCTGGTTCTCGGGATTGCAGCATTTGTCCTTGCAATTGTCGTCCCGCCCCTCCTCCACGGGGATCTCGTGGTGGACTCTTACGAAGGCAAAACTTATCCGATACCGGCACCCTGCAGGAGCAGTACATCTACAATGTGCAGACTTCGGGCGAGTACCGGATGCTGTACCGCTCAGTGGGAAGCCCCGCTTGTCTTTGAGAGCCGCAATACCACGTCGATCCAGTTCGTATCTATAGATGCGCCGTCCGGCACCATCGGCTATGCCATGGACTCCGCGCTCGCCGTCCGGGTCTTTGGCACCAGCGACACCTCCGTCTCCGGCAGGATCTCGCGGCTTCGCCGACAGCAACTGAAGTAGGGATCTATAATCCCTCGTATTTTTCCGAAGGGGACCTATACCGTAACGACCACGTACGTGGTCCACCCCCCGCTGGAAACGGACGGCACCCACACGCACCTCAACCTGAAGTTTGCCGGCACCAGCCACATCCCGTACCAGTACGTTATGATCACGGTGCCGGCTGACAATATCGAGCAGGTCTACGTCTATCCCCCGACACTTTCCGCAGATAAGACCGGGGATACCTACACTATCACGGGGAGCGTTGCCGAGAACGAGATCATCGCTGTAGAGATGGTGGGAAACAAGGATGCATTCGCATCGATGCCCGGGGTCTGGAGCACGACCACGGACGTAGCATCGCAGGCAGCTTCCGCCAGTTTCTGGTACGACCTCCCGTACATGGCAGCCCTCGTTGCCGGCTACCTGGCGAAGGCGCTCGTCCTCCTCGCGCCATTCCTCCTGCTCCTTCTCTATTACCGGTACGGGAGGGAGCGCATGTTCACGGTCACGACCTACCTGAGCACCATCCCGAACCCGGATCTCAGGCCCTGGCAGGTCAACCTGCTCTTCAAAGGCGACGCGCTGGAATTTGACGAGGACGGCTACTATGCCACGCTCCTCGATATGCACCGGAGGAAACTGATCGCTGTCACGAACAAAGGCGAGGGAAAAGGCGTGAAGATCCAGATCCTCTCGGAAGCGACCTCCGACCCGTACGAGCAGCGGGTCCTTGCATTCCTCAAGACCGTGGGAAAGGACGGGACGGCTCGATTCCGATGACATCAAAGAGCTCGTAAACGATGCCCGCACGAGGGTTACCTCGATGGAAACGGCGCTCCGGTTCCAGAAGAACCTCACCGATATGACGCACCGGGTCGATACCTCCATCTCCTACCAGTACATGGTCGACGGCCGCGACCACCTTACCCCGTTTGTCGCGGTGAGCGCAGTGCTCTGCGTTGTCACGTTCATGGCGGCATTCGTGATGCCGATGCAGGCCTCGCTCCTGTTCCCGGCAGCCGTCCTGCTGCTCGTTGCGACCGTCCAGTTCGTGATCGCATGGGCCGCTCCGTCCACCCTGTTCGGGCACTGGAAGGACGACCATTACAAGGACAAGCTGGAATGGGACGCATTTGCCCACTTCCTCTCCGACATGGCCATGATCCGGAAGTATCCGCCCGAGGACCTCCCGATGTGGGGCGAGTGGCTGGTCTACGGCACGGCGCTCGGGGTCGGCGACAAGGTGGAAGCGGCCATGCAGGAACTCAACATCCCGGTTCCCGATACCGGCGTCCCGACAGGAGTTATGGGGATGAACTCGGTCTTTGTGCCCATCATGACCTTCGTGCCTCCCAACCAGGGCGGCAGCGGGGGAGGAATGGGCGGTTTCGGCGGAGGAGGATTCGGGGGAGGCGGCGGCTTTGGCGGCGGCGGGGCCGGCGGAAGGTAACTCCCCGGCCTGCCGCGCCCCGGGATCTTTTGCGCCCCGGCCCGTTTGATCGTGCAGACCGGGAAGAGTCATCCCGTTTTTCTGGAGAAAAGAGATATAAATCCGCATCCATCTTATCAATACGAAAAAACCCTGGAGACAAGGGCGCCTCTATGCAGTATTCTGAAGGCAGCATCGGCAGGGTATTTGTCCTGCGGATAGACGATGGCGAGGATTTTTTAGACGTTACACGCGAGTTTGTGAAAACCCATAATGTCACGGCCGGGACGATCCTGTATCTCGGGGCGCTCCGGCAGGCCCGGATGGTGACCGGCCCGGAGGAGGCGGTATTTCCCCCCGATCCGCATTTTGTCATGTTCGAAGGCGGGTGGGAGATGGTGGGCATCGGGACCATTAGCGTGGAGGACGGCGCTCCGGCAATCCATTTCCACGCATCCGTGGGCCGGGCCGGGTACGCCCTGACCGGCTGCCTGCGGGAGAAGGCAGGTGACCTATATCGTGGCCGAAGCCGTCATTCTTGGAGTTTGCCGGCATCTCCATTGTCCGCCAGTTCGATGAGAAGACTCAGGGTGAACCTGCCGGTCCATGGAAAAGAGGGGCAAAAGGGACCGTCACCGGAAAAACCGGCAAAAAGAGCGAACCGGCAGCCCCGACGCCAGAGCCGGAACCGGCTGAAGAGGAAGAGGACGCGCCGGGCGGACTTGCGGAGATCATCCGCGACCTGACCCGGCGGCCGCCGGTATAATCCCTCATTGTCCTTCCATGATTCCCCAGCCAGCTTTTCTCCCCTCTCAAGAAAAGAGGGTGATGCCCTCGGTATCGGACAGTTCGATATCATCCTTGTTACGGGCGATGCATATGTCGACCATCCCTCGTTTGGCACGGCTCTCATCGGCCGGGTCCTCTGGGATGCAGGTTTCTCGGTCGGGATTATCGCCCAGCCGGACTGGAAGAGCAACCGGGATATCACGGCGCTCGGGAAGCCGCGGCTCTTCTTTGGCATCTCGTCCGGCAACGTAGACTCGATGGTGAACAACCTCACCCCGAACCTCAAGCGCCGGAGCTCGGATGTGTACTCGCCCGGGGGGAACTTGCGCCGGCCGGACCGGGCAACGGTGGTGTACGCGAACCTCGTCCATGCCTGCGTACCCGGATGTCCCCATTGTCCTTGGCGGGATCGAGGCGAGTCTCCGGCGGTTTGCGCACTACGATTACTGGCAGGACAAGGTCCGGCAGGCGATCCTCGCGGATGCCCCGGTCACGCTCCTTATCTACGGCATGGGCGAGCGGCAGATCGTTGAGATCGCACAGCGCCTTGCTGCGGGCGAACCGGCCCGGTCGCTCCGCGATATCCGGGGGACTGCATACACGATGGAAGTTGCCGAATGGCGGGCTGCCCCGCACGAGGGGATCGTGGAGATCCCTTCGTTTACCGAAGTCTCGTCCGACAAGACCGCGTATGCGAAGGCATTTGCCCTCCACTACCGGGAGCAGGACCCGGTCCGGGGGCGAACCGTGGCCCAGCCGCACCCGAAGACCGTTATCGTCCAGAACCCCCCGGCCCGGCCGCTCACGACCCCCGAACTCGACCACATCTACGAACTGCCGTACTCCCGCCGGGCCCATCCCTCGTACAAAAAACCGGTGCCGGCGCTCGAACCTGTCCGGTTTTCGATCGTCTCCCACCGGGGCTGTTTCGGGGGCTGCTCGTTCTGCGCCCTCACCCACCACCAGGGCCGGATCATCCAGAGCCGGAGCATAGACTCCATTGTCCGGGAGGTGACCCGGATGGCGAAGATGCCGGAGTTCAAAGGCATTGTGCAGGACGTGGGCGGGCCGACGGCGAACATGTACGGCATGGAGTGCGCCCGCTGGGAAAAAGCCGGCGCCTGCCCGGATAAGTCCTGCTCGCCGGCCTGCCCGACCCTCGATGTGAGCCACACAAAGCTCTGCGAGCTGCTCCGGAGGGTAAGCGAAGTCCCGGGCGTGAAACGGGTCTTTGTCGGCTCCGGGATCCGCTACGATCTCGTGCTTGCCGGCGATCAGGATTCAGGGTACCTCCGGCAGCTTGCGGAGCACCACGTCTCCGGCCATCTCAAGGTCGCCCCGGAGCACGTGAGTGCGGAGGTCACCGCCGCGATGAACAAACCCGGGCGTGAGGTCTTTGACCGGTTCCGCGAACGGTTCGATGCGCTCCAGCAGGGAAAACCAAAACGCCAGTACATCGTCCCCTACTTCATGTCCGGCCACCCGGGCTGCACGGTAAAGGACATGGCAGAACTGGCAGAATATATCCGGGACAACCGGCTCTACACCGAACAGGTGCAGGACTTCACGCCAACCCCCATGAGCGTATCGACCTGCATGTATTACACGGGCCTTGACCCGTTTACCCTCGAACCGGTGTACGTGCCCAAAGGCCGGGAGAAGAAGGTGCAGCGGGCGATGATGCAGTACCGCGAACCGGGGAACCGGGCCTTCGTGCTCGAAGGGCTCCGGCAGGCAGGGCGAGAGGATTTGATCGGAAATGGAGCGAAGTGTCTTGTCGGAAGGGGTAGGTAATGTATATCAATAATTTAGTGAGAATGAAAGTGTGTGATTATAAATGGGAGCATTATTTTTTGAAAGGTTAAAAAAATATTATAGTGATATTGGTGATGAATTACTTAATCGATCAAAATGTGCGAATATTTTTCCAAATCCAACGGATAAAGGAACAAATCGAGAGGAAATATATTTAAATTTTTTAAAAGATCACATCCCTTTAGGATGTAATATATTTTTAGGAGGTTTCTTATTTAACAAAAAAGGCGATGAATCAAAGCAAATGATATTATCATTACTTGCGATACAGCTCCTCAATACAATTTTTTGATTTCTGATGGTATTAAAAAATCATTCACTTGTATTGAAGGCACTGTCGCAATTGTTTCGGTAAAGTCAAAATTAACCTCCAACGAGCTTGTTAATTGTCTAGATAATTTTGCCTCAATTCCAGAAAAAGAGCCGCTTGGGGAGAAAGGACCATTTATCTATATTGCGGATTATGATGATTGGCCGTTTAAAATTATTTTTGCATATGATTGTGACAATTATTCCAGTATATCAAGTACTTTGAAAAAATATTACGAAAAAAATTCCGAAATCCCCCTTAATAAGAGACCCAATTTTATTCATGTTTTAAGACAAGGATATACTTTGCGGACACCTCACGGAGGGATGAAAGATAAAAAC
>Ga0268356_10867_pt1 | contig 11540 bp, 10 predicted proteins | sample BioMet10_FD_194415 | JGI IMG/M metagenome (GOLD analysis project Ga0268356, IMG submission 194415) | Sewage microbial communities from Oakland, California, United States - Biofuel 10 (PacBio Assembly) | ecosystem: Engineered > Wastewater > Sewage > Unclassified | place: USA: California | collected...
GAGTTTACTATTGGCTGGTGCCGAAATAGAATATTGACCATTGATATCTGTAATAGTTCCGTTTGTTGTACCTATTACTGATACGTTTACTCCAATCATTAGTTCACCATTTGCGTCTGTAACTGCACCTGTGACTAAATGACCTTGTGCAAATGAGGTAAGGCAAAGCATACTCAGAAATAGAGTAGCAAGTGCTTTCCTGGCAAGCATTTTTCGAATCATAATTTGTATTTTAATAGTTAGAAATTTATGTGCAAAGGTTTTGTTTTAACATTTTTACATTGTTTGCAAATTTATATTTTATTGCAAGAAAACAGTGTTATATATTGATTCATTATGTGGAAATATTGATTTAATGTATGAATAACCCTTTTAATAAGGGTTGTAGATGTACCTTAAAATAATTGATTCTTAATGTAGAAGAAATGACGCATGCTTTAATTTAGGTTCTCATTGAATAAAATTAACTTAAAGTAGATTAGGCTTTGCTATTGCTGAGAAATAGATATTTTAAAATTCAGAGAAAGTGTTTTTAACTGTCTGTTTTGTCGTTTTAATCTGATTTATATAGCAATTTCTGATTATCGATTCGCCGCTAAAAAAATGTATTTGTCTTTGCATATTCCAAGATTTTTTTAGAATCTTGCACAGATATTGTGTTTACTATATAAAAAAACGGTTAATAATATCACTAAATTAATTTATATATGATGAGAAGACTATATACACTAATGTGTATGACGGCCGCCACTTTGTTATTAATGGCACAACAACCGCATCCTGAACGCTATTATCTTTCGGGTACAGGTATTGATAATACCAAAACCTGGAAATTCTACTGTACCAAAGGTCAGCATAGTGGAAAATGGGGAAAAATTCAGGTGCCATGTAACTGGGAACTTCAGGGATACGGCGATTATACTTATGGCCGTTATTATAAAACCAAAGGAGGCGTAGCCAGCAACGAAGAGGGAACCTACCGCTACTCTTTTAAAGTACCTACAGCCTGGAAAGGTCAGAAAGTTAAAATTCGTATTTGATGGTGTGATGACTGATACCAAAGTAACAATCAATGGCAAATCTGCCGGAGAGATGCATCAGGGTGGCTTCTATCGTTTTTCTTATGATATAACCGATTTAGTTGATTATAAGAAAACTAACGAGTTGGAAGTACATGTAGCCAAAGAATCGGCCAATAAATCTGTTAATGCAGCCGAACGTAAAGGCGGATTGGTGGTTATATTCCGGAATCTATCGTCCAGTATGGCTAGAGACTACTCCTCAAAATGCAATGGATTATGTGGTTGTAAGTGCTAAAGCAGATGGTAAGATGACTGTTGGAGTAGATTTTGCAGGTGATGTTAAAGGATATTCTTTGTCTGCATCCGTGAAATCTTTAGCGGATGGCAAAGTTCTTAGCAGTAATGCAGGCTCAACTGTTTCTACCAGTGTAAAATCCGACGAAAGACTGATTTGGGAAACTTCCTGGAATAAGCCAAAGACCTGGGATCCGGAACATCCAAATCTTTATGTTGTTAAACTGGTACTTAAAGATGCAAATAATGAGATAGTACAAACAAAAGAGATACGTACAGCCTTCCGAACTTTAGAGTTCTTTGAAAAGGATGGTCTTTATCTCAATGGTACCCGACTTATTGTAAAAGGTGTAAACCGTCATACATTTTGGCCTGAAGGTGGCCGTACTACCAGCCATGCTTTAAGTCTTCAAGATGCCAAACTGGTTAAGGATATGAATATGAATGCTATCCGTTCTCATTATCCGCCCGATGAACATTTTCTGGATGTATGCGACTCGATAGGTATTCTATATATGGATGAATTGGCCGGATGGCAAAATAGCTACGATTCCAATGTTGGTCCTAAATTGGTTGAGGAGATGATTAAACGTGATGTTAATCATCCTTGTATTATGATCTGGAGTAATGGAAATGAAGGTGGATGGAATAATAATCTCGATAAGCTTTTTGCTAAATACGATTATCTGCAGCAACGACATGTGGTGCACCCCTGGGCTGATTTCAATGAGCTGGATACCCATCATTACCCTGCATACCTCACCTGGGGTAGGACGTTTCGTTAATGGTTATAAGGTATTCATGCCAACAGAGTTTATGCATGCAATGTACGATCAGGGCGGAGGTGCAGGCTTGAGAGATTTCTGGGAACGTTGGATGACGAGTCCGTATTTTGCAGGTGGATTTATCTGGGCTTTCTGTGATGAGGCTGTAGCTCGTACCGATAAGAAAGGAATCCTTGATTCTGATAACTCTAATGCGCCCGACGGACTTTTAGGTCCGCATCGTGAAAAGGAGGGAAGCTTTTATGCAGTGCGCGAAAGCTGGTCGCCTATCCAGATTAAACCAATGCACGTTACTTCTAATTTCATTGGTGATTTCTTTGTAACCAACGAATATCTGTTTACCAACTTAAGTGAATGCACTATGAAATACAAAGTACTCTCTTGCGGTGCTCCTTTAAGCGGTAATACCGAGAATAAGGAAATAGCTGCCGGAGATGTTAAATTGCCATCTATTGCTCCGGGAGAAACGGGTAAGGCGCACTTTGATGTTCCGTCTGCTTTACAGCAAGGAGATGTATTAGCTCTTGAAGCATTCAATAAAAATGGCGAAAGCATTTGTAATTGGTCATACCCAATTCATCTGGTAGAAAAATACTTTGATAAGTCAATAAGCAAAGGTGTAGTTGCCGGAAGCGTAGGTGCTGCGCAAAACAACATGGCTGATGCAACAAAGAATGATTCTGAGATTGTATTAAAAGGAGGGAATATGACTGTTACTTTTAATGCAGAAAATGGTATGATAAAGAAAATTCTTTCAGGAGAGAAGGAGATACCGTTTAATAACGGTCCTGTACCTGTTGGTATGAAGATGAAATATGATGCAGCAAAGAGTTATATAAACACTGTAACAATTAAGGATGCAGATAAAAGAGAGAGATTGAAGGCTGGTGCTACTTATAATTGCAATGCAGCAGTTTACTGCTGCAAAATATCTTGGTGCTACAGATTCTATTGTATGGACATTAACTAATGATGGTCTACTTTATATGGATGCTGTTCTTTTGAACCGTGCTTCAGGTGGTGGCGGTTTCGATGATGCCTTTACCGATGACGAGGTTTACAACCTGGGGCTTACATTCTCTTATCCCGAAGCAAACTGCTCGGGTATGAAATGGTTTGGCAAAGGTCCTTATCGTGTATGGAAAAATCGTTTGCCAGGAACTAACTACGGTGTATGGCAAAAAGATTACAATAATACCATTACCGGCGAAAGTTTCGAGAATCTTATATATCCCGAGTTTAAAGGTTATCATGCAAATCTCTATTGGGCTACACTGGAGAGTAAAACAACACCGTTTACAGTCTATGCACATAATGATGGAATCTATTTCCGGGTATTTACTCCCGAAGAACCAAAAGGGCGTGCCGATGGTAAACCAACAATGCCAGAGTTTCCACAAGGAGATATATCTTTCTTGCTAGATATTCCTGCTATCTGTTCTTTTAAACCAATCAAACAGCAAGGACCGCAGAGTCAGCCGGGTAATATCCGAATTAAAAAAGGTGATGAAGGTGTAAGAATCAATCTGATGTTTGACTTCCGTCAGAAATAGATTTCCTGTTATATATAAATATGAAAGCCGGCAAATAAAGAATTGTCGGCTTTTATATTATTATATAATGTGTAGGTCCTTTATGTATAAATTTAGCTATATGAATATCAAGCTTCATTAATAATTAGAATTCATCCTCTACTCATAAAATTTAATTTTCGCAAAAAAGTCTTGCAGTCTAGCAGGTGTTCATCTAATGCGCTGTGAATAAATTGAATATAGGCGCTAGACTTCTTCGGAAAAGTCTAGCGGCAATCTAGCAGTCTAGCACCTCAATTTTATGAAGATATAATGTACAAATATCAGCTGAACCTTTTTTATTTCTCTAGGTATAATGTTTGTGTTATCTTGTATAAAACAAATATTTCTTTTGTACAAGAGTGTAAAACGTAGTTTAGTTATTTATCGCTTTACTCTATATCCAGATTATACTTATCAAGTAATCCGATAACTTCCATTCTGGAGAACTTTGCTTTTCGTATTCGGTTTATTTCAGGGTCAATAGGAATAATTATAAGATGTGCGGAAGTCGGCCCTTTCAAGATTAGTTCTGGAAAAGATTGTTCTGCTGAGGTTGCAGTTCTTGAAAATAGAATTGCTCAGCTCAGTCTCGGTAAAATCTACCTCCTGTAAATCGCAATTTATAAAATTTGTAGCTTTCAACTTTAGTTTGTAAAAAGAGGCTAAATGAAGGATACATTCTTCAAAAGAAAAGGAGATCAGAAAGCTGTTACATTCTTCGAAGTTTAATCCAACCAGCTTACTATTTAAAACTTTACATCTCTGAATATCGTGTTTCTGATGGTTGCCATACTAAGATCGCAATTACTGAACTGACAATCAATAAAAGCAATATTTGATAAATCGGCATTGGCGAAAATGCAATTAATAAAGTTGCAATCTGAATATTCTCCTATTGCCAGCTGTTCATTCAGGCCGTTAATACCTTTGAACTCTTTGTTCTCAAAAATCAGGTTTGCCATAAATCTTTAGTTAAATACCTAAGTGCACAAAGGTAATAAAGAAAAACGACTATCAGATACTTGCGTCTTGATAGTCGTTTGATACTTTTGTAAGTTGTCGCTTATTTTTTCAGGAAGCAAGTCTTTAGTACAATACTGCTTCCATCTATTTTACAGTCAACTTCTTCAGGGATTTCTGTTAGGCGAATGCTTTTAACTTTCGTTCCTCTTTTAATGACCATTGATGATCCTTTTACTTTAAGATCCTTGATTACAGTTACAGAATCGCCATCCATCAGTTCGGCCCCATTGCTGTCGCGGGGTACATCGGGAGTTGTTTCCGTCGCAGCGCTTTCTGCGTTGAACTCGTGGGAACAGTTGGGACATACGTAAAGGGAACCGTCAAAGTAGGTGTTTTCACCCTGGCAGTTCGGACAATTTGGAATTTCGTTCATCTGTTTTTGATTGAATTTATATATTAAAATTAAAATGCGGATTAAAAAAAAAGAGACAGCCTCTGTTGTCTCTTCCACCGAGCAATCCGTTTGGAATTCTTGCTTGAAGGGTTTATGCCTTTGACTATGGGTTGCTTTCTAAACTACTAAAAAAATAATTTTGTCTGCTTGGCATTTCGGGTTCAAAACTACAACTATTCCTTTCAATTAGCCAAACTTATATAATTAAAAGAGGTTTCTTGGTGTAATATGGGAGCCCTAATGTAGGTGTAGGCTTGTACATTGAAAGCAAAATAACACTTCTGAAACCGCTATTACTAATTATCCCAAGGAGAAAGATAAAGACCTGGTTTCAGCCCATACTCATCACACGCCTTGCGGAGTTTTGCAATAACGTCGCCTTTGCCGTTTTTTTCATGGAGAAGCATTTACCGAATAGTTGGTGTATTTATAGAATCACGGGTGCGAGTTTACATGTTGTTTTAAGATATGACTCGCCGGAGTTTGGTAAAACTCCGGTTTGTCTTTTTAAAAACTATTCCGGATGTTTGTGTGTTCTTGTACAAAAGAATGTATTCTTCTGTACAAAACAATTGATTCTTTTGTACAGAAGATATAATTGTTTTGTACAACATTACATCAACCTCCCGCCTGAGATATAAAAAGCCATTCGGGAGTTTAAGTAACCTCCCGCTGCATCTTTCCGGAAAACCGAAGTGGCATTTGATAACCTGCAAAACCACTACATAAATTTCAATTTTGCGAAATTGATCTAGCAATCTAGCAGTAAGCTTTTAAGTTGTTGTTTATAAGTGCGATAGAAGTGCTAGATCAAAATAATTTGATCTAGCGCTGATCTAGCAATCTAGCAGTTTGTCTCGTCCTTATTCTGGTTGACTGTGTTTATTGTTGATCCTAATATTGGTTGTCTAAAGTGCTGTTTATCAATTGTTTTTCTGTGATAGGTTGTTTGGATTGTATATGATTTAACCGCCAAAGCGCTAGATCGCTAGATCACTGCTAGATCAATTTGGTTTGATCTAGCGGTGGTAATATGTTTATAGTCAGTTTGTTATTTGGGTGGTGCTAGATTGCTAGATCAATTTGTGGATTTTTAATTTTCTTGAGAAGGTTTTTATTTTGTGTAACCTGTTAAAATTTCATTGATAACTTTTGTTTTAAAAAGTTAGATAGTTGTATAAGCAGGATAGGGGGGTAGGTATAAAATAAAAACTCCCTGAATCATTGATTCAAGGAGTTTCCTACATCGAGATGAACTTTCGTTCTTTCTTGTGATCCGCTTGGGGCTCGAACCCAAGACCCCAACATTAAAAGTGTTGTGCTCTACCAGCTGAGCTAGCGAATCATTTCGTTTAGTTCTCTTTAGCGGGTGCAAAGATACGGCTTTTTCTTTACGCTCCAAACTTTTCGTGTATTAATTTTCTAGTTATTTTTCGATGTTTCCCTTTTTGTTCTGATTATCAGAGCTTTCAGGGTTGATAATTTTTTCACGGTGTATTACGAATCTTTTATAATACGATAGTATAAGAGATGTTGTTGGCAATGCAATGATCATACCTAGTATTCCCAGCAATGATCCCCAAATGGAAAGAGAGAGTAAAATAACAGCAGGATTAAGTCCTGTAACTCTTCCCATAACTTTAGGAACGATAAAAGAATCTTCTACAGCCTGCACAATTGCAAAAACTAATAATGCCGATCCTAAAACAACCCAGATACTTTCTCCTGTATCGGCTACTTTCAGTAATCCTAGTATAAGTGCCGGGAACAGCGCAATAACCTTCATGTAAGGCACCATAGATAACACGCCAATTAAAAGAGCAAGCCCCAATGCTAACGGATACCCAATAATAAGAAATCCTATTCCGGAGAGTATCATAACACACATAGCAACCAAAGCCTGTCCTCTGAAGTAACGGTTCATACCATTTTTAAGGTCAGTAATTACACTGGATGCAAATCGTCTGTATCTGCTTGGTATAAATTCTATCCAGCCTTCTGCTATTGCTTCATAATCAAGAAGTATAAAGACCGTATATAGAAGAATAATAAAAGAAGCGATAACGCTGAACAGAATATCCAATGATTCAGATAATAAATTCCAAAGTTTGGGAAGTGCATTCTTTGTAAGGTTGGTAATGTTCTCCGTACTGAATATTTTATTAAGCTCCTTAACATCAAGATTCTCATTTATAAAATCAGCGATTCTCTGCGGAAAGACATTAATGTTCGATTCATTGGATATGTAAGTCATAATCAGGTTGTTTGCTTTCCCAAATTCTTCTATCATTGGCGGTACAAGCAAAGTAATGATGCCTGTTATTACGGAAGCTACAGTCAATAAGGCACATATAATAGCTAAAACCCTGTATTTTAGTTTTAACTTGTATTGAAAGAATCTCACTAACGGATACATGAAGTACGCTATAAGCCAAGCTATAAAGAAAGGAAGTAATACAGCACTTAGTTTATCTAGTAAAAGAATATTCCAATAACAATGGCTACTCCAAAGATAAAACGTATAAAACTGTCGAATGTGATTTTCTTATCAAGCATATATTAAGTTATTAAATGTAAGGTCTAATCTGTACTTTCCTTCAGAGCTTTATTGTAACATTCCCTGCAAAGAGGTTCGTATTCATCTTTTTCCCCTAATAAAACACGTTTGTCGTTTTTAACGATACGGTGTGATATGTATGCAAGCTGGCCGCATTTTACACAGATAGCGTGCACTTTTGTAACTTCGTCGGCAATGGCGCACAAATCGGGCATCGGACCAAATGGTACTCCTTTATAATCCATATCTAATCCTGCGATGATAACTCTTACGCCACTATCCGCTAATTTACTGCAAACATCAGCAAGCCCTTTATCAAAGAATTGTGCTTCATCAATACCTACTACGTCAATGTCTGAAGAAAAAAGTAAAATGCTGGCAGAAGATTCAATAGGAGTGGAGGATATAGAATTACTGTCGTGAGAAACTACATCTTCTTCAGAATATCGGATGTCGATTGCTGGCTTGTAAATCTCAACTCTTTGTCTGGCAAATTTTGCTCTTTTAATCTGCGGATTAATTCTTCTGTTTTGCCAGAGAACATTGAACCGCAAATAACCTCAATCCGGCCTCTCTTTCGTGTTTCTAATATATGATCTTCGGAAAATATTACCATTTTGCCTTGACTTATTAAAATTTTAGTGTTAGTTTACTAATTGTCTACAAAAATAATACATTTTTTGTGTTTTGCATATTATTTTTTCTACATTTGCGAGACAATCGAACATTTGTGCTGATATGCAAATGATAAAATTAAGATTGACTTCTCTTGTTATTAATTGAGGAGTGAAAAATGTAATCATATATATTTGAACATGGCAAAATTGTATGTTGTACCAACACCAGTCGGTAATTTAGAGGATATGACTTTCAGAGCGATTAAAGTATTGAAAGAAGCAGATCTGATTTTAGCCGAGGATACACGTACCTCAGGTATATTACTTAAACACTTTGAAATAAAGAACGCCATGCAGTCTCACCATAAGTTTAATGAACATAAAATGGTGGAAAGCGTTGTTAATAGAATAAAGGGTGGAGAAACTGTTGCGTTGATTTCCGATGCAGGAACTCCAGGTATATCCGATCCTGGCTTTTTAGTAGTCAGGGAATGTATTAAAAATGATATAGAAGTTCAATGTCTTCCCGGAGCAACAGCTTTTGTTCCGGCAGTTGTTTCTTCAGGACTTCCTAATGAGCGTTTTTGCTTTGAAGGATTTCTTCCTCAGAAGAAAGGGCGAATGACCAGATTAAAGTCTTTGCAGAGTGAAACTCGTACAATGATTTTTTATGAATCGCCACATCGCCTGCTCAAAACACTAACGCAGTTTGGAGAATATTTTGGAATAGAGAGAAAAGCTTCTGTTTCGAGAGAAATATCTAAATTACATGAAGAAACAGTTCGTGGAACATTGGCCGAATTAATTGAACACTTTACAAACGTTGACCCTCGTGGCGAAATAGTATTGTGCTAGGCAGGTCTTGACGATTAGAAATTTAAATAAAATAGCTTCACTAAAAAACAAAAGACGTATGAAAAAACTATTATTTTTATCTTTATGCGTAGCCATGTTGGCTTCTTGTGATGGCAAAAAAAATGTAGAAAATGACAAGCTTAAGTCTGAAAATGATTCTCTTTTAATGCAATTGACTCAGCGTAATAATGAGTTGGATGAGATGATGGGAACTTTTAATGAAATTCAGGAAGGCTTTCGTCAGATTAATGCAGCTGAAAACCGCGTAGACTTACAAAAGGGAAAACTCTCGGAAAATCCTGCTTCTGCAAAAGAACAAATTGCTTCTGATATTCAGTTTATATCAAAGACAATGGAAGCTAGCAGAGCTCAGATCGCAAAACTTCAATCTCAACTAAAGAACAGTAAATATAGCTCTGCTCAGTTGAAGAAAGCAGTTGAAGGATTGACAGCAGAATTAGAACAAAAAACAAAGCAAATTGAAGAACTGCAAACAGAACTTGCTGCTAAAAACATTCGTATTCAGGAACTGGATGAAGCTGTTACCGGATTGAGCGCTAACGTTCAGACTCTTACTGAAGAAACTACAGCTAAGACCAAGACTCTTTCTGAACAAGATAAAACTATCAATACAGCTTGGTTTGTATTTGGTACTAAATCAGAATTAAAAGCTCAGAAGATTCTTAAGAGTGGCGAAGTTCTTAAAACTGCTGATTTTAATAAAGACTACTTTACTGAAATAGACATCCGTACTACAAAAGAAATTAAGCTTTATTCAAAACGTGCAGACCTTCTGACTAATCACCCTGCAAACTCTTATTCATTAGTAAAAGATGAAAAAGGACAGTTGACTTTGCAAATTACTAATCCAAAAGAATTCTGGAGTGTATCTAAGTATCTGGTAATTCAGGTAAAGTAATATCTTCAGTTTAAACAGAATATTTAGGGGACTGTGTTATTGCACAATCCCCTTTTTTTGAATCACCCATTATTTTATGTATAAAAGTATATTTATTGATTTAGACGATACACTTTGGAATTTTAAGGCCAATGCCAACGATACTTTTCAAGAGATGTATGATAAGTATGGATTTGAACGTTATTTTGATTCTTTCGATCATTTTTATGAACTATACCAAAAAAGGAACAGTGAACTCTGGATTGAGTATGGTGATGGCTAGAATAAGTAAGGAGGAATTAAACCGTCAGCGTTTTCTTTTTCCGCTCGAAGCAGTTGGTGCACCCGATGAAAAACTTGCTAAAAAGTATTCTGATGATTTCTTTCTCTGTAATACCTACTAAGAGTGGACTGGTTCCTTATGCAAAAGAAGCACTTGATTATCTTTCGTCCAAGTATCGTCTCTTTATTCTTTCAAATGGATTTCGTGAGCTTCAGTTTCAGAAGATGCAATCATCCGGTATTTTTCATTATTTTGAGAAAGTTATCCTTTCAGAAGACATTCATGTTCATAAACCGTATCCCGAGATTTTTAATTTTGCATTGTCTTCCACCCAATCTCAACTCGAGGAATCACTGATGATAGGAGATAGCTGGGATGCTGATATTGTTGGTGCCAAAGGAATTGGTATGCATCAAATGTATTATAATAATATTCATAAGGATGAATATCCTTTTCAACCCACCTATTTGATAAATTCACTGTCTGAGATACCTTTATTTCATATAATCATATATTTATTATTTATTCATGTTATTATCCTTCTTTTTTTAAGAAGGATTTTTTTATCCTTAATTTTGTTTTATGCAACTTTTTTTTGAATTGATTATACTTGTTATATTGGTAAAAATGCCATACTTAACTGCATATTAATTTTATAATATCCATATAATAATAATTATTCTATTTTTATAACTTTCAAAAAGTAAGATATTATAGTCCTGTTTTACAAATATTAGCTCATTGTACTTGTTTAATAGGTTTTAATTAACAGAGATAGTGTTAAAATGTAAATAATTAAACTTTTTTTATAGTTACGTGGCTTGTTTGTTTATATATTATTAATATATTTGTAATCTTTTAAAGTGAAAATATATTAATATTGAATCAAACATTAAGAAGAATTTTATGAAGAAAAAATTAATGTTGTTGTTGACTTATATTTTTATAAGTATAGGTCTGGTAACTGCCCAGAATCAAAGAGTGACGGGTATTGTTGTTTCCGAAGAAGATGGGCAACCGATTATTGGAGCATCTGTTTCAGTAAAAGGTACATCTGTTGGTGCTATATCTGATATAGATGGAAAATTTTCTATATCGAATGTCCCCAGCTCTGCTAAAACCTTAGTCATTTCTTATATAGGAATGGTTACTCAAGAAGTTGCAATTAAACAAAATGTGAAGATTGTACTAAAATCAAATGCTCAAGTAACAGATGAAGTTGTTGTTGTTGCATATGG
>Ga0268356_10259_pt1 | contig 11533 bp, 10 predicted proteins | sample BioMet10_FD_194415 | JGI IMG/M metagenome (GOLD analysis project Ga0268356, IMG submission 194415) | Sewage microbial communities from Oakland, California, United States - Biofuel 10 (PacBio Assembly) | ecosystem: Engineered > Wastewater > Sewage > Unclassified | place: USA: California | collected...
ACCACTTTTGAAAAAGTTTCATTATTTGATGTTTATAAAGGGAATAAATTGACCATGATAAAAAATCGTATGCCGTTAGTTTTAATTTGCTAAACGACAATAAAACAATGAATGATAAAGAATAGATTCTGCGATGGAAAAGTTGATGCATGCTTTTCAAAAGAATTGGGAGCCGAAATTAGGTAAAAAAAGTAGTTTTCGACTGTAACTTTTTATTATTATATTGCAACTGGGAATTTATAAATCATCTAATTTATTATTACACTGAAAAGCAACAAATTAATATTTTAAAAAAATTCTTATGGCCAATGAAGTTAAATATTCGGTAAGCCCGGCAGGCGTAAAATATCCACTTCCGTTAAAAGATGAATATACCAAGGAATACCAGCGAATTGAGAATTTGGTAAAACAAGCCCGTTCGGAAGGTAAAGAAATTGTGGTAGTAATGGGAGTCGGATTTGTAGGAGCTGTAATGGCTGCCATTGTTGCCGATACCAAGGATAAAAATGGTAATTCAAGTAAGTTTGTTATTGGTTGCCAGCGTCCTTCCACACGAAGCTATTGGAAAATACCTATGCTTAATCAGGGCGTTTCACCGATAAAAGCGGAAGATCCTGAAGTTGATAAAATGATAAACCGCTGCGTGAATGAAACAAAGACTCTTGTAGCAACCTATAATAGCGATTGTTTGGCTTTTGCCGACTGTGTAGTTGTTGATGTTCAGTGCGATTACAAAAAAAATAATTTAGGGAATATGCGTACTGGCGAAGCCGACATGGCAGCGCTGGAGGCAACCATGAAAACTATCGGACAAAAGATTCCGCCGCATTGCATGGTACTTATTGAAACCACGGTAGCTCCGGGAACCACCGAATTTGTTGCCTGGCCCATTTTGAAAAAAGCTTTTACAAAAAGAAAAATTACCTCCATGCCAATTTTAGCCCATAGCTTTGAAAGGGTTATGCCTGGCAAAGAATACGTGGCAAGTATCCGTGATTTTTGGAGAGTTTGTTCGGGTTGTAATAAAGAAGCCCGCGAGCGGGTGGAAAAGTTTTTACGCGAAGTATTGAATACCAAAGATTTTCCTTTGACAGTGATGGATCGTCCCATTGAATCGGAAACGACAAAAATTGTTGAAAATTCATATCGTGCGACCATACTTGCCTTTTTAAATGAATGGAGTATTTTTTCCGAACGCAATGGCGTGGATTTAATCAAAGTGATTAAAGCCATTAAAATGAGACCTACACATAGCAATATTATATTTCCAGGCCCTGGCGTTGGTGGTTATTGTTTGCCAAAAGATGGCGGTTTGGGCTATTGGGCTTACCGAAATATCCTCGGATTTGAAGATGGCGACGAAGTGTTCAAAATCACTCCGACAGCTATCGATATTAACGATACTCGTTCGTTGCATGTGGCTGAGTTGGTAAGGGATGCTTTGCGTAATATGTCGCGCTATATTGCAGGAGCCGATGTTCTGATTTGCGGTGCAAGCTATCGTCAGGATGTGGGCGATACCCGCTACAGCGGAAGTGAAATGGTTGTCCGTAAACTTAGTCAGATGGGTGCGGAAGTCAGAGTTCATGATCCTTATGTTGATCATTGGTATGAATTTGAAGATCAGGACGAAGACCTGGCTCATTCATGGAAGCGTTTTTTTCGCAATCAGGATAATTTAAGCAGCATCGAAATGCTAAAGGATCTGCCTAAAGCTGTTTCTGGTGTAGAAGCTCTCGTTTTAGCCGTGCCGCATTCCAGCTATTTAAATTTAAATCCTGATGATGTGGTGAAATGGGCGGGCAATCCCATTGCTATTATTGACTGCTTTGGTATTTTATCGGATGATAAAATCCGTCGTTATTTTGAATTGGGATGCGAGGTAAAAGGTCTCGGCCGTGGGCATATTATGCGTATTAAAAAGGAATTACTGAACGAAAAAAAATAAACGTTTTTTCGTAATTTTTAAATAAATACGGGCGTGTTTCTGCTATTTTTATATGATAATGGTGGCTAATGGTTAGCATAAAAATTATCGAAGCACTTCGACACTTTAAAGCAAAGGGTGATTATTATGCTTTTTTAATGTAGGTTTGTAAAATGGTTATCGGTTGCTGCTAAATTTGGCAAAAATGAATATTCAAACAATAAAACAACGGTTTGGAATTATAGGTAATTCTCCCCTGCTTGATAGGGCGATAGATATAGCCAGACAAGTATCTCCTACCGATATCTCGGTATTGATTTTTGGCGAAAGCGGTACAGGGAAAGAAGTCTTTCCTCAAATTATTCATCAGTTGAGCTCGCGTAAACATGGACAATATATAGCCGTAAACTGCGGCGCCATACCCGAAGGTACCATTGATAGCGAACTTTTCGGACACGAAAAAGGTTCGTTTACCGGTGCACATGAAGCTCGTAAAGGATACTTTGAGGTAGTGAACGGAGGTACTATTTTTTTGGATGAAGTTGCAGAATTACCATTGTCCACCCAGGTTCGGCTGTTGAGAGTACTCGAAAGTGGCGAATTTATCAGGGTCGGTTCTTCCAAAGGACAAAAAACAAATGTGAGAGTGGTAGCAGCTTCTAATATTTATATCCCGGATGCTATTGATCAGGGCAAATTCCGTGAGGATCTTTATTACCGTTTAAATACAGTTCCCATTCATGTGCCTTCCCTCAGAGACCGCAAAGAAGATATTTTTCTCCTTTTCCGTAAATTTGCTTCCGATTTTGCCGAAAAATACCGCATGCCTGTTGTTGAATTAGATGAAGATGCGAAAAAATTGCTTGTTAACTATCGCTGGCCGGGAAATGTTCGTCAGCTGAAAAATATTACCGAACAGATCTCCATTATTGAAGAAAATCGTCTTATTCCTTCAGATATTCTTATTAAATATCTGCCTCAAAGCCAAAATCGCGACTTGCCGGTTCTCTATTCCAAAAAAGAAGTTTCTGGTAAAGAATTTCTGGAAAGAGAACTGCTTTACAAAGTTTTATTTGATATGAGACAGGACGTTAATGATTTAAAAAATTGGTTAGCGATATTATTCAAAATGAAGGCGACTCCCGTCATTTTCAGGAAAATCATTCCCAGCAAATTCAAAACCTTTATAAAAATTTTGCTCCCGATTCCGATGATGCTGAAAAATTTGAAATTCATCAGGATTTTAGTTCATCTGATGATGAGCCAATTCAACATTCGGAAATACTTGAAGAATCATTATCCTTACAAAAAAAAGAAGTGGACCTTATTAAAAAAGCGCTCGAAAAACATAATGGAAAACGCAAAAACGCTGCAAAGGAATTGGGTATTTCGGAACGAACTCTCTATCGAAAAATTAAAGAATACGATATCCAATAAATACGTAAGGTAAAAAACCTAAGGGGATAAAATGGAGATACAAATAGTAAAATTATGAATAGAACCTTGAAACGACGGAATCATTTCCGATTTTTTAAAAATATAATGTTTTTTACCGCGATTTGCTTCATGTTTACCGGATGTGGTATTTATTCCTTTACCGGAGCTTCCATTTCACCTGATGTAAAAACGGTTTCCATTCAATATTTTGCCAATAATGCCTCGATAGTTCAGCCTACGCTGGCTCAATCATTTACTCAGGCTTTAAGGGATAAATTCGCTTCTCAAACTAATCTGACACAAGTGAAATCAAATGGCGACCTGAACATTGAAGGCGAAATAACCGAATACGTTCCGGCACAGCCTACAGCCATTCAAGGAAATGAAACTTCGGCACTTAACCGGTTTACCGTAAAAGTGAATGTGCGCTTTACTAATAAATTAGACTCCAAACAAAATTTTGAAACTTCTTTCGAACGGTATGTCGATTATGAAAGCAGTAAAAATCTTTCACAAATAGAACAGGATTTGATCAAACAAATTAATGATTTATTGGTCGAGGATATATTTAATAAAGCAGTTGTCAATTGGTAGATGACCATCGTACGAATTACATTTATCAATGAATAAGTTTGAGCTTGATCATTTCATTCAACATCCCGGGCAATTAAACCTTGAAAGTCTTTCAAGGCTCGAAAACCTGATTAATGAATTTCCATATTGTCAAGTTCTTCAGTTACTTTTTGTTAAAAATCTTCACGTTTTAAATCATTTTCGTTTTTCGAACCAACTAAAATTAGCTGCAGCTTATTCCTCCGATCGTAAAAGCTTAAGCAACTCATAGAAGATACATTAAATATTCCAAAATCACTAAAATCAGACTCCTTTCAGCCGGTTGCTTACCGTTTGAAGATGGAACCGGATTTAATTCCGAAACCGGAAATATTGCCGGTTAAAGATGACCAGAAAACTGATTTATTGGAGTTGATTAAAAAACGTCTTTCCGAAATCAAGGAGGAAAAATCAAAGGAAAAGATAACTCAAAATAAATTTAAGGCCAAAAATTCTGAATTAATCAATAAATTTATTGACGAACAACCTACCATTACAAGGGGGAAAGCTGAATTTTTTAAACCTCTGGATTGGGCACGGCAGAGTACCCAGGAAAATGAAGACATCGTTACCGAAACTTTGGCTAAAATATACCTAAAACAAGGTCATAATGATAGAGCCATTAAAATTTATGAAAAATTATGTTTGGTTTTTCCTGATAAAAGCAGTTACTTTGCAGACCAAATTAGAAAAATTCAAAATCTATAGTAAAACAACATAAAATACAACATCATGGGCGCATACGTTTTTATTTCTGTTCTGATTCTTATTACTTGCATTATATTAATCCTTGTAGTTCTGGTTCAAAACTCAAAAGGAGGTGGATTAGCTTCTAATTTTGCCGGTTCTAATCAATTTATGGGCGTGCGGAAAACTGCCGACTTCCTTGAAAAGCTACATGGACGTTGGCCATCATCCTTTTGATATTAAGTTTGGCTTCAATATTTGTAATCCCACGGAATACAAACGTAAAAAGTGCTGCCGATACGGAATTGAGAAACCAACTCGACAAAAACAAGACACAACAAGCCACAGATTATAAAGCTCCTCCAGCTAAAGAAGAATAGGTTTTCGGAATTCAAAAATTTAAAATGTCAGAATGTCATAAAATTCTGACATTTTTTTTATAAAACGACTTTGGCATAGAATATGACAGTGCTTTGTTACAATTAGTATTTATAATTCATTAATGTCTAACAAAAAAATAATTAACAATGACTAAGTTGAACATCAAACCATTAGCAGACAGAGTGTTGGTTGAACCGGCTGCTGCCGAACAGAAGACTGCAGGTGGAATTATTATTCCCGATACCGCGAAAGAAAAACCACAAAAAGGAATTGTAATGGCTGTAGGAAATGGTAAAAAAGATGAGCCTATGACAGTAAAACCAGGTGATACCGTTTTATACGGAAAATACGCCGGAACCGAAATCAATGTAGATGGTAAGGATTACCTTATGATGCGTGAATCGGATATTCTGGCAATTATTTAATTATTTTTAAACAAATAGTATTAATCCTTAAATCATTAAATAATATGGCAAAAGATATTATATTCGAATTTGAAGCTCGCGAAGCTTTAAAAAGAGGCGCAGATGCTTTAGCAAATGCTGTCAAAGTTACGTTAGGACCTAAAGGCCGTAATGTTATCCTCGACAAAAAATATGGCGCTCCAGCTATCACCAAAGATGGCGTAACCGTAGCCAAAGAAATTGAATTGAAAGACCCTATCGAAAATATGGGCGCTCAGCTTGTTAAAGAAGTCGCTTCTAAAACCTCCGACCTGGCAGGCGACGGTACTACCACTGCAACCGTTCTGGCTCAGGCTATTATTAACACCGGATTGAAAAATGTAACTGCCGGTGCCAACCCCATGGATTTGAAACGCGGTATTGATAAAGCCGTTGAAGCTGTTGTAAAACAACTTAAATCCCAGTCAAGAGAAATTGGCGATACCAACGATAAAATAGAACAGGTAGCTACCATTTCGGCCAATAATGATCCTAAAATCGGTGAAATTATTGCTGAAGCAATGAGTAAAGTTAAGAAAGAAGGCGTTATTACCATCGAAGATGCCAAGATTAACGAAACCTATGTTAAGGTAGTCGAAGGAATGCAGTTCGACCGTGGATATATTTCCCCGTATTTCGTTACGGATACCGAAAAAATGGAAACTACTTACGAAAATCCTTACATCCTGATTTATGACAAAAAAATCTCGGTGATGAAGGATTTACTTCCTATTCTCGAAAAGGTTGTACAAACCGGACGTCCATTATTAATCGTAGCCGAAGACATCGAAGGTGAAGCATTGGCAACGTTAGTGGTTAATAAATTAAGAGGTTCGCTGAAGATTGTTGCCGTTAAAGCTCCTGGCTTTGGCGATCGTCGTAAAGCTATGCTTGAAGATATTGCTATTTTAACCGGTGGTACCGTTATTTCGGAAGAAACGGGTTATAAACTCGAAGATGCCGATTTATCATACCTTGGACAATCGGAAAAGATTTCCATTGATAAAGATAATACGACTATCGTAAGCGGACTCGGAAACAAAGAAGACATCAAGGGCCGTATCGGACAGATTAAAGCTCAGATCGAAAATACTACTTCGGACTACGACAAGGAAAAATTACAGGAACGTCTGGCTAAATTGTCGGGTGGTGTTGCCGTAATTTATGTTGGCGCTGCAAGTGAAGTGGAAATGAAAGAAAAGAAAGATCGTTTTGATGATGCTTTGCATGCAACCCGTGCCGCTGTTGAAGAAGGTATTGTACCTGGTGGTGGTGTAGCTTATGTTCGTTCTATCGAAGCATTGGACGATGTTAAATGCGAAAACGAAGACGAAGCTACCGGTGTAGCTATCATTCGCCGTGTATTGGAAGAACCTTTACGCCAGATTGTAACTAATGCAGGTATGGAAGGCTCCGTAGTCGTTCAGAAAGTAAGAGAAGGAAAAGGCGATTTTGGTTTCAATGCCCGTACCGAAGTTTACGAAAACCTGTTTGAAACCGGCGTTATTGACCCAACCAAGGTTACCCGTGTTGCCCTCGAAAATGCCGCTTCTATTTCCGGTATGTTGCTTACTACCGAATGCGTAATTTCTGATATTAAAGAGGAAACTCCTGCAGCTCCGGCTATGCCAAATCCAGGCATGGGTGGAATGTATTAATAGATATTTTGCTCGTTAAGATGAAGCCCTTCGGAGAAATCCGGGGGCTTTTTTTGTGAATGGAGTGATGAAGAGGTGATGAAGTGATGGAAGTGATGGAGTGACATTCCATGTTTAAAATAATAAACTAAAGCTATACCTTAATTTGCAAGAGCCAACAACAATGTTTGATAATCCTAAAACATGGAATGTCTGATATGTTTAAAATAATAAACCAAAGTCGTACTTTGGCTTATAAAAACCAACAATAATGCTTACCCACTCTAAAACATGGAATGTCTAAAACGATCCTAAAACATGGAATGTCTGAAGGAAAGGGAGAAGGTTCGGGAGCCATCCCAAAATCCTCGGGAACCATCCCAAAATGCTCGGGAGCCGTCCCAAAATGCTCGGGAGTCATCCCAAAATGCCCGGGGATCATCCCAAAATGCTCGGGGACTATCCCAAAATCCTCGGGAGCTATCCCAAAAGCTCGGGAGCCATCCCAAAAAGCTCGGGAGCCATCCCAAAATGCTCGGGAACTATCCCAAGATGAAGTGATGAAAGTGATGGAGTGATGGAAGTGATGGAAGTGATGGAGTGATGGAAGTGATGGCGTGATGGAAGTGATGGAGTGATGGGAGTGATGAAAGGGGGAGTGATGGTAACTTTGCGTCATTGCGTCTTTGCGAGATTTACGATGCCAAATTCCCAAAAGCTCGGGAGCTATCCCAAAATGCCCAGGTACCTAAAATAGCCATAAAGTTATCCCCGACAGGGTATAAACCCTATCGGGGATTACTATTTTGTTAAGAAACTATTATGCTTCGGGAGTAGCAGGCGGATCTCATTGCCTGTTTTTTTGGGCGACATCTCTTCTATAATAACCGAAAAAGCAAACATTTTCTTCCGGGCAGGATCTTTTTTGAAGATAGATTGACCCAACGTACAAATATTCATTACATCATCGTACAAGTCGTTAAACAAAACCGTTTGTTCATCATTAAGTATTCCGGTATCGCCTTTTTGCCTTCCTGTTCGGCATCGGCTGTGGCAAACGATTGGGCAAGGTCTTTAATGGTATCAATGCTTCGCCCGGGATTTCTTTTCCGGTTAGTTCCACACGAAGGGGTTCCACATTCTGGTTAAACGAAAAAAGCAGGGCAGCCAATGCTTCCTGGTTCAAACTTTTGGCTTCTTCGTAATATTTGCTGAAACCCAGGGTTTGGCGAACATAGCCGAGTCGTGGTTTATCCTTACGATAAGCCACTTTGAGGTCGGCAGAAAAATCGGTTAGCAAATCCAGAGCCAGCGCTTCTTTGTCAAGCACATTGCCGGTTGCTTCTTTTTGCATCTGGTATTTATCCTTCGATAGTTCATTTGTAGTAGTATCTATCCTTTCAAGCGTAGCATCGGCATATTCCGTGGTGAACGAATGCCGCCGTTTAGTAAAAATCGGGGATAAATTTTTTCATGTTAATAATAACTACCCTCATTGCCTGCAGGGTAATCATTACCGGGTAAGGCGATTTCTTTCCATGGTTTTTAATTTTAAAATTAACGGGGTAAAGTTAATAAAAAATAAAATTAATATGCAAGTTTTTTTTACGATAAATGCAAAAAAAAACAGAAAAAATAAGAATTTAGGAAGTAATTTAAAAACAGAATAATAAACAGGATGGCCAGGCGGGGTAATTTGTTAATGATTAATGGCTAATGATTAATGTTGTTGGTGAATAATTCCGATAAAAAATATTTATTAAAAAATTATCTTAATGCGAAACGTATATTAAATATTATTTATAGATTAGCGGCAGATTCTTATAAAATCACACCTAACCTCCAAACCCCTCCTAACCTCCCCAAAGGGGAGGAACGAGTAAACCGGAAATGCAGGAGAATGCCGGATGGGTAGGGTCAGATAAAATGAAAATATTTAAATCACACCTTATGAAAAATACAATACGTACGGCTATAATAATTACAGTTTTTTTTATTTTTCCGTTATCCAAGACTTTTGCTCAGCTTTGGCCAAAAAATTATGGGGAGTGGTGGAACAATGTTCATGCTAAGGATATATTAGAAGATTATGATAAGGGGTATCTTTTTATAGCAGATCTGTATCCTTCTTTATATAGCGAAGATCCCAATTTTGTATGGTTATTTAAAACCGATGTTAATGGAAACGTTATTTGGGATAGGAAAATTGGCAACTGGGCATATGGTACCATGGGAGTAAAAATTAAAAAAACTTCGGATAATGGACTAATCCTTGTGGACAATCTACGCTTTTAGACCCTTATCCCAATGCTGATCCATGTATTATTAAATTGAATGCTTGTTACGAAATAGAATGGGCAAAAATTTTCTCATTGCCTAATAGTACCAATTATTGTAATGACGTTATTCAGCTTAGTAATGGGGATTATGAAGTATTAATACCGTATTACGGTGATATATTCAAAAACCAGCGAGTTACTTTGGCACACATGAATTCTTCGGGTGAGGTATTATATCTTAAAACATTTAAGAGGGAAAATCCTCACATTATTAATGAAGATATGTACACCATCTTAAAAATGCCCGATAATACACGTATCCTTACAGGTATATGTGATTATCCCAATCCAGAAGATTCAATTTTTTATTGGGGCAGGTCATATTATATCAATTATGATTCACTATTTAACCGGAACTGGGAAACCGTTTGTGGAGCTCAGGATCATTATTACTCTGAGGCGTTTGCTTCAACATTGAGTTCTACAGGAATGGTATATTCTGTGGGGAGGCATACCCAGAGCAAAATACCCCATACGTATTCACCGTCTCTCCTAAAACTATCGCCTGCCGGAGTTCCATTATTATATGCCGATTTGGCTTCTAATGCTCAGGTAGGAATAGCAACAACAATAAATTTTATGGATACTAATGAAATAGCGTTAGGAGTATCTTGGGCTGATGCAAATAATAATAATTTTGTTGAAGTACTTAAAGCCGATACTCTTGGTAATGTCTCTAAACGGAAATTTTTAATAAGTTCGCAATCCACTCTTAGGGGATCATGTACGACATACGATAATAAACTGCTGGTAATTGGCAGCTTTTATGAAAATAGTACAATAATACCCTATCTTTATAAGCTCACATCCGATCTGGAGTATGATACGTTAAACCCGGCAGTATTTACCTATGATTCCTTGTGCGGACATTCCATTACCACCTCGGTAATCGATCCTCAGTGGGATATTATCGTAGGCATAGATGAACCGGAAAAGAACACGGAAGCACAACAATTTCTGCTTTCGCCTAATCCTGCAACCGATAATGTTACCATTACCCTGCCGCAGTATACGGTAGAGAAAACCCAAACCGGAGGCTTTACGGTGGTTACGGCAACCTATCGCTACAACGACAAACCGGAATTGGAAATCTACGACCTTAACGGCAGGCTGCAACTCAGCCGTACGTTGCAGAAAGATGAAAAACAACTTACGCTCGACATTTCTTCGTTACCCGCCGGCATGTATATGGTGCGTCTGGTAGCGGATAAGAAACAGGTGGCGGAGACGAAATTAATTATAACAAAATAACCCCTCCTAACCTCCCCAAAGGGGAGGAGCTAGTAAACCGGAAATGCAGGAGAATGCCGGATGGGTAGGGTCAGATAAAAATGAAAACATCTAAATCACACCTTATGAAAAATACGATACGTACGGCTATAATAATTACAGTTTTTTCTGTTTTTTCCTTTATCCAAGACCTTTGCACAGCTTTGGCCTAAGACTTATCAAGGAAACTATAATAATGTACAAGCAACCGATTTGACAGAGGCATACGATAAGGGATATTTATTGCTTTCTGATTGTTCTGAAAGTAATCTGTATTATGATCATATCTGTGTAACTAAGACGGACGTTAACGGGAATATTTTATGGGATAAAAAAATAGGCAATACTTCGTATTGTATAGAAAGCATGAGCTTTAAACAGACACAGGATGGAGGTTTGATACTCGCCGGTTCGAGGCTTAATGGATCAAACGACTGGGATTCTGATCCCTGTATTATTAAGCTGAATGCTTGTGGAGAAATCGAATGGGCTAAATGGTTTCCGGTAGAGGGGTCTATTAATTTGGGTTGTGGTGTAAACCAGACACCGGAAGGGTATTATGATTTTATGGTTCTGATGTATACCTATGATCCATTTAGTAACCAGCGTATTTCAGTTATTCGTCTTGACCCTGAAGGAAATATGCTAAAAGTAAAAGATTTTATAAAAGATGATCCTAACTTGCATAATGATGAAGCTCGTAGTATACTATCCCTTAGTAACGGAACATCGTTAATCACCGGATTTGCTGATTATCCTAATTCTGGGGATTCATTACTCTGGTTTACCCGTTCTTATTTT
>Ga0268356_10923_pt1 | contig 11490 bp, 13 predicted proteins | sample BioMet10_FD_194415 | JGI IMG/M metagenome (GOLD analysis project Ga0268356, IMG submission 194415) | Sewage microbial communities from Oakland, California, United States - Biofuel 10 (PacBio Assembly) | ecosystem: Engineered > Wastewater > Sewage > Unclassified | place: USA: California | collected...
CCTGGCATCTTTGTATATTCTCGTATTGTTCGTTCCCACATGGCTGATAAATGCACTGTGCAGCTTTTCACATTCCGCTTTGCACTGCCTCATCTGAAAGAACATAATTGAATCCGCTCCGTGTGCCATTGCCTGATAACTCATCAGGCGCATTTCTCCCGGTCTTTTCAGCGTAGCATAATTGTGCCAGTTGGATACGCTTGGTGTCTGTTCCATAAGTGAGAATGGCATACCGGGCTTTAAGCCCCGCATCAGATCATGCTTCATGGCGATCATAGCCTCTGGCTCTCCCGCATTCGGATAATTGTCCCAGGAAACAAAATCCATATTTTTTGCCCACTTGCCATAATCCAGTTCTTTGTAAAATCCCATCAGGTTTGTTGTGATCTTCGCATCTGGAATAATCTTTCTGATTTCAGCCGATTCATCTATAAAATTCTGCAACATACTGTCGGACTGAAATCTGTAATAATCCAGCGTGATGCATGGATACATACTGCGATTATTCTCAAAATGCTCTGTCAGCAGATTCGGTGCAACAATTTCATCCCAATCATAAAAGGTGTGACCCCAAAAATGTGTATTCCATACCTGATTCAGCTTTTCGATTGATCCGTATTTTTTTTGCAGCCATATGCGAAACGCCTTTTCACAGTTTTCACAATAGCAGATTCCGCCATACTCATTGCCGACATGCCATGCAACAATATTATCCTGGTCCCTGTAACGTTCAGCAAGCTTTGCAGCAAGACGGGTTGCATATTTATGAAAAGTATTACTGTTCGGACAGGAATTGTGTCTGGCACCGTATTTCCGTTTCATTCCGCTGAATTCTGTTCGGAGAATATCCGGATAGCGATGTGCCATCCATGCAGGATGTGCTGCCGTTGCAGTTGCCATACAAATCTTCATTCCCTTATCTGTTACCATTTGAACGGTTTCATCCAGTCCTGAAAAATCATAATGTTCTTCATCCGGTTGCAGCATTCCCCAGTTAAATACATTCAGTGTTACAATATTTACGGCCGGCTTCCGGAAGATACTGCATGTCTTTCTGGCGCTCTTCTTCTCCCCACTGCTCCGGATTGTAATCACCACCATACAAAATTTCATGTACTTTATCACTGCAAATCATATTGATCCCCTTTTCTGCATGTTTACATATTTGATTATTTCACAAAATTCCGCTTTGCAATCTTTGTAATAAAAGGTCTGTGCATTGCACAGACCTTCTTTAGTTATTACAGATTATAACCCAAACTTTATGTTGCAATACTAGTATATCGTCCTTTAAATAAATGGACCATATATCCCAACTATGATATAATACCTTCAAGAACATATTCCTGGAGGTTTATCATGGGCAGAACAGCATCATCAATAGAATTATCAATAGAGGACCGCAAATATCTTGAATCTCAAATGCGCGCGCGCACCATTCAGGCACAAACAGTAGAACGTGCAAGAATCTTAATCCTCAAAGCAGATGGAAAACCAATTGATGACATAGCTGCATTGATCGGTATGAACCGGAAAAGCGTTATGCTCTGCCTTAAAAAATATAAAGAGGGTGGTGTTGAAAATGCTCTGTTCGATGCACCTGGTCGCGGACGGAATGCTGAGATCACGGATGATGAAAAGACTTGGATTATAAACATTGCATGTAAAAAACCAACTGACTTCGGGTATGCCGCAGAAACCTGGACATATGCAAAATTAACCGCACACGTGAACCTCACTGCTGAAGCATCCGGTTACACAAGACTATCTACCGTTAATAAGAGTACCGTACATAAAATATTGGATGATGCTGAAATCAAGCCATTCCGCATTAACTATTATTGTGAACAGCGCGATCCTGATTTTGATCGTAAGATGCACAATGTATTGCTTGTATATAAGCAGCTTTCAATGCAGTTCGATAAAAATGGACAGTTGGTTCCGTTTGAAGATGATGAGGCTGTGCACGTTCTTTCTTATGATGAAAAACCTGGCGTTCAGGCAATCTCTACGACATCAGATGACCTCCTTCCGAATGGCAGTAACGGTGCAATACAACGTGATTATGAATACAAGCGTCTTGGTACAGTTTCTCTTTTAACAGCGATAGATCTGCAGACAGGAGAAGCAATACCATTGGTTAGTGAAACACATAACAGCAAGGATTACATAAAATTCCTCAGGATACTTGATGACAAGTATCCTGCCGGGGATAAAATCCGCATCGTCCTTGATAATTTAAAAGTACATACATCCGTTGAAACCCGGCGCTTTCTTGCAACACTACCTGGGCGATTCGAGTTTGTGTTCACCCCAAAGCACGGATCCTGGCTCAATCTTGTAGAAGGATTCTTCAGTAAAATGACCCGTCAAATGCTTCGGGGAATACGTGTTAAAACAAAGGAAGAACTTATTTCCAGAATACACAGATATTTTGATGAGGTAAATGAACACCCTGTTGTATATCACTGGAAATACAAACTTGACGATGTTGATATTACCGAAGAAATTGGAACTGATACGTTGCTACTCGAACAGTCCAGTTAATTATCGGACGTATACTAGGCGTCTTTGTAGGTTCAATAATGTATTGCATATCTCTTGTTCTTTGCAGTTGATGGTCAATTTTTATTTTATTCTCTTTGAAATCAATATCAGATTTTGTCAATCCGCAAAATTCGGATACACGTAATCCTGTTTTAAATAGAATAAAGAACCCATCATAATACTTACTGTAGCACTTATTTGTTTTAGCAAATTCTAGGAATAATCGCTCTTCTTTGTCTTGAAATAGCATCTCTTGTCACACTATCATTTACAACTACTGTTGCAAGTTGGAACTCAAAAGGATTTTTACGTATTAAGTCATCATCTACTGCCATTTGAAAAGCGGGTCTTATTACACCACGTACACTGTGAATTGTTGAATATCCACGCCCATCTCGCTGTAATTTTATCAGCCATGCTTTAGCATCTGACAACTTAACTTTTTCAATTAGTTTGGTACCAAAATCCTCTTTTTTGATTATGGTTGATAACAAATTATAATTGGCTTTTGTATTATGTCTTACACCTGTTTTTTGCTCTATGTACTTTTGTACTAGCGTTAAAACTGTTAGTTTCACATTATTTGCAATGCATCATTCAAATTCTGTGAGACTTTCTTTCTTATCTCTAAGTGCTATGCAATTTCTTTGCCTTGCGGAAGTTTATCTTCTGCTTCCAACTTCCAACTATAAAGAAAATTTTGTTTTCCATTTCCATCAACATAAACATATGTATATCTACCGTCATTTCTTTGGCTCTCTCCGCTCCGTAAAACACGATTTTATTGTCACGTCTTTTTTACGCTCATTTTTCTCCTTTCCCATTGGAAAAGAGCCTCAACACGATTCTGTTTGTATATTACCATGTTTTTGGCTCTTTTTCAACATTACAGTGTACTGGTTTTATTTAGAAAATCCTCGAATTTGCAACGCTTAATAAGTATTTTTGACCCATTTAGCATTGAAAATATATCACCGTTTTCATCAATCATTTTTCTTAATTTTTTTTCACCAATATTAAAGTATTCACTTGCTTTCATTTATTGTCAGAGCAAATTTTTCCCATACTGGAATACTATTTTCTTGTGTATTCATATGTACGTTTTCCCTTTCCTAAAAATATGCATAATAAAAGAGCCATTCTGCGCTTGGCAAAATGACCCTTGAATTTGCTTCTATATTATAATACTCCACCTAATTTGACACTATACGTTGTACTTTTTCCGCCTGACTGCTTCTGCAATCGTATATATCAGATAATTGCTTGCCTAGCGCTTTATTCGTCACTTTAATGTTCCTGCACTATTCGTTATAACACTGGTATATGCTGTAGATGCTACGCCATTTGTATTCAGAGTAATTGTCCACCACCGGAGATGTAATCCCACTGATTGATGCCGTAAACGTTATTGCCTGACCATATAACGTGCTGTAATAAGTGGAACTGTTATATTTAGGCGTAATTACAATATTTCCTATAACACAGGCTGTGTTACCGTTACATTAACACTATCCGTTATAACTGTATCATCATCTGTCACATGGTATGAGCCTGTTATCTTAGTTGTACCCTGTTTTAACGCTGTAATCGTGTTTGTGCTGTCAATACTTGCAATAGAACCATCTGCAACCGTCCATGTTATAGTAGGTGTTGTTTCCATCGTTGTACCATCTTTTAACACTGATACAGTAAGCGTCTGTGTCTTTGCAACATCCAAATTAACATTATCTTCTGATATAACAACCTTATATGTTGCGGGTTTAGTCTCATAACTCCATCTATCCGCTATTCCATTTATTTTGTCATCCGTTTCAAGTGTTGCATTGCGTTCAGCATAAACATAGGCAATACCATCTTTATAATTTATATCCGTTATCTTCCATGCAAGACCATTGTAGCCACAGAAGAAACGCTGATTGACATATAGCCGTTTACTGTTGTCATTTAGTGTAAAAAGAAACTCTGCTGTACTTGCAACAGTGACAATCTTTCCATTGCTGATAGCATCTGATAAATCCTGCATATACACAGGATATGAAACAATATCTCCAACACCATATATCATCTTTATTATTTGTGTGCATTTGATTGCTTCATATTTGCGATATACGGTATTTTCAACGGTGTTTTCCTTTATTATAAGGTAAGTATCGCCATTGATTGTGAATGATGCACCCTGTTTGATACTATCGCTATATGGAGCAAATACAAGGGTATAAGGGGGTAGTTTCACCCTTGTTGTGCGTCTAATAATACAGTATGGTTGATTCCATTTATAACAATTTCTTTGCCTTCTCTATTGATTGATTCTTGAAATACATTTGCTAAAGTGTCCATTTGCACCTCAATTTCTAAAAATATATGAAAGCTATCGACGTGCCACTATTATTATTAAGCGAATTCCAGTTCCTGCTATTTGTTTATCATATGAAATTAATTCGGTCATTAATATAATTCATTGCCTGTGTAGTGGTTGCAAATTCTGTTGTTACAGTACGAAAATAGTCGATATTATTTGCTAATGATTCAAACACAGCTTTTACAGCTTTCAGCAATGACCGTCTATCACTTGTATTATTGTATTCATCCGAAACCATCTGACCACCTTCAACATTATATATACCCGCCTCTACAAGAAATTGCGTGTATTCTGCATCGGTATAATAAACTTTATTATTTAATTCAAGTTTCATTCGTTCTAATATTGTCATTCTTCTGTATCCTCACTTTCATCCGGTCTGTGACCCATTCTGTAATTATATAAAGGACAATCTGTGCAAGCACATAATCTTATTTCTTCATAATCTCCACAAGCACAATCTATACATTTCTTTCTTATTGCCTTAATTGGTGTTAGTTTCATTTTTACATACCCTTCCTTGTCGTTTACCCCCCTAGCTAGCAATAGGGTAAAGCGTTTAAATATATTTAATGGTAAATTGTGCCACAATGAAAATAATATGGCTTACCCCCATGCTAGCTAGGGTTTTTTGACATAAAAAAAGCACCTACATTTTTGTAAGCGCTTTTGAATAAAATCTATCATTTAAAACTTGCTATCATCTTCACCTGATGATAGATTATTCAAATCTTGATACATCAATACTATATGAACCTTATATTCCTCACTTGTTGCCACAAGTCTTATCAAAGTTTTATTTAATTTCCATGTATAGATATACCCAGTATATCCATATTCCAGTGCAGTTCCTTTATCAACAGAATTTGCTTGGTCTTTATCAACAGTATAGTATATCCCATCTATTCCATTGTTATCTGAGTTCTGCTTTCCATATTTCTTAACTAATGAATCGTACCATGAATTTAAGATATTGATATATTGACCACCAGTTGTGCAATCTTCTGCTAAAAGATATCCGGCATTAATCAATTTATCATTTTTAAATGTATAAACCACGTTTACATCATGACCACTTAATGAATCAGTGTAAATAAGCGATGAATCCTGTTCTGCATAAAAATCAGCCGTTTCATATTTTTTTACATCTTCTAGGCTATCTCCCCAACAAGTATTCCTAAAATCAGTATCTTTACGTTCTTCAACTGTTGCTTCTGTAGTAGCAATTGCAGAACTTTCAACAGTCTCATCAGTTGTTGCAATATTTGATTGTTCTGTTGTTGAAGCAGATGTTGAGGCTGTTGAAGCGGTAACTGCTGTTGAACCACAACCAGTTAATAAAACACCACACAGAAACAATGATAATATTCTTACCCTCATAAAAATTACCCCCCTTTAATTGATGAATGAAATTACAATAACAATTATACCACTTTGGAAATTTTTATGAGGGTAAAATTTGCATCAGCCAACGCATCAAAAAAATTTTTGGGAGTCAAACCTTTTATGCACATTCATACACTTATACATTACTTATTCATCATATCAATGTATTTATACACAGTTGTACGGCTTATATTGCATAATCTTGCAAGGGTCTGATACATTTATCTTATGGTCCTGCATACAATTTATAATTTTTCATAAGGTAGATGGTATTCTATCAACAGTTACAACAGGGTCTGCCAATCTTAGCACCTTTGTCTCTTGCATTAGCAATACCACTTTTCACACGTTGACTTATCATATTCTTTTCTAATTCACTGAATACACTCATCATCTGTAACATACCCAGTGTCATAGGCTCTATATTATCCTTCGTACAATCAACTGCAATAGAACCTATTACAAGTTTGATATGATTATCCTTACATTTGTCAATAATCTCACATAATTGTTTCGTTGAACGTGATAGTCTGGACACCTCTGTAACGCATATCGTATCACCCTGTTTGACCTTTGTAATCATAGCATTTAATTGTGGTCTGTCTGTCCTGCTACCGGATTCATATTCCCAAAAGATATTCTTAGCAGATACACCCATATCTTTTAATTCTTTGGTCTGCCTTGTTATATCCTGTTTAGATTCGTTTGTACTACACCTAGCATATCCATATACCATAATCAAACACCACCTTTCAAATTCAATTGTAATACTGTTCAATAAAATATGCAATATTAAAATGAACACATTCTATATTTAAGAATCCACTGTTTATCACGGTTAACAGTATTATAAGTGGTCAATTTAAAAGTGTTCAGTTTAAGAATTGTTTTATTGAACAGTATAAAGTGGTGTATAGAGTATCCAGAATGATAATGTTTAATCCATATAATTAAGATTATCCAGACTATATTATCATTGATAAAAGGTAGCGACATATCAACGTCCCCTTAATATTATTTGTAATACCCTTGTGACTTCGTATTTGACGATTCTAGCCACTTTAGTATTATACAGTGTTAAAGTGTTCAATAAATATAATAAGAGGTCTTAAAAGGTCAAATAGGTGGCATAGTCATATGACAGCGTATAAGTCGATTTAAGACACTTTAATATATTATGGCACAACTAACCATTATCATATATATCATTGCTGTATGGTCAAATTAGGCGGTGTCAGACGTGTTCTAATATGTAATATACCCTTATACATCGTATAAGGTCATTTAAGGCACTATAATATCAAAATAGTATAAATGTCCATATAATATATAAAAGTGTCTGTATGGTCAAAATACGAAGTCATAATGATATTTGCATCTGATACCAATACTACGATGCCTCTGTAGCATCGTATAAGCCGATTCTAGACATTTTTATATCAAAGTAGTATAAATGTTCATTCAATATAATAAATGGTTTAAATGGTCAAATACGATGTGTACAGTTTAATAATATAGACTGGACCATACTAGAATAGTGTTATGACTCTGTATTTGGCGATTCTAGGCATTATATTGTATTGATAGTATAAATGTTCAATAAAATATGTAGCCGTCTAGAATTGGCAAATATAAGGGTTATTCCATTTTGGACGAACCCACTAAATATAGATGATATACCACTAGATATATGTGCATAAAAAATGTATAACTATCCCTAGTGGTATGGTAGGAATTACGCACTACATATAGTGGTTATGATTAGGGTAATCGTGTGATAATTCTAATTGATAATCATTATCAATATTGCATTATGTGAACCATTATTCGACCTTTTCAGCTGTATTATCTTCATTATAGTTAACATGTTTACTATTTATGACACTGTTGTCATTTTTTATCAGCATTAATTCTCGGTCAGTGTCCGTTGTGTATGGACTACATTTTATAATTGTCTCTCTGCTGATAGCACCCATATCCCACTGTGTCTTTAGGTCATTCATCAGACTACTATTGTCTACAGGTCTGCTCATATTAAAGCTGATATTAACATCATCAAAATTATCATGTGCAAGCTTCCCTATATATTCCAGTCTTTTTGCAAGTCCTAATTGCATACCCATTGATACACGTCTAGCCATTGCCATAGCTTGATTATAAATAATTGAAATACTTGTCTCTGATACATTAGCAATATTAGCTTGCCCCATAACTGTAGATGGTACACATGCAACAGCATAGAATTGATTTAACAGGTTATCCAGTAATAATTTAAGTGATTCAACGTCTAATACGGCTGTCGCCCACTTATTGTAAGTGGTAAACTATAACCAGCAGATTTAGGCAAATAAAATCCAGCAACTATTACTGAGCATCATCGAATGATATACTGTCATTCGGAGGTGAAGAAAGGATGGTTAAATGGATGGATTACTATAAGATCCAAGAATACAAAAGAAAGAAATTTAATAAGAGCCAGACTGCCAGAAAGCTGGGAATCAACCGGGAAACGGTTGGTGTTTACTGGGATATGACTCCAGAAGCCTACGCTGCACGAGTCGAATCTGCCAAGACCAGAGAAAAGAAAGCGGATCCCCATAAGGACTTTGTATTAGAATGTCTGCTGAAATATCCAGACATGTCGGCAGCACAGCTTTATGACTGGATCAAGGAACGTACCTGTCTGGAAACACTCGATTTTCAGGAACGATGTTTCAGAGACTATGTGAAATCTATCCGGGAGGAATACGATATCAAGAAGCCGGAAACATCAAGACAGTATGAAGCAATGGATGAACTGCCATCAGGGCAACAGGCCCAGGTCGATATGGGAGAAATAAGTCTGGAAACATTAAGCGGCCGGCATAAAAAGGTCTACTGCTTTGGAATGGTCATGACACATTCCCGTTACAAGTTTATTCTGTGGCAGGAAAGACCATTTACAACAGATACCTTTGTACAGGCGCATATCAAAGCCTTTGCTTTTTTCGGTGGACGTCCACGGGAAATGGTCTATGATCAGGATAAGATCCTTGCAGTCAGTGAGAATAATGGTGACATCATCTATACAGAAGGATTCCAGAACTATGTAAATGAGGTGAAGTTTGATATTTTTTTATGTCATGGGGCAGATCCCGAATCCAAGGGACTGATTGAAAATGTCGTGAAGTATGCCAAGCATGGATTCGCAGAGCACCGCATTTTCAGGGATATCGGCAGCTTCAATGCAGACTGTATCGCCTGGCTTAAGAGAACAGGGAATAAAAAAGAGCATGGGACAACAAAAAAGATACCGGCAGAGGTGTTTACTCTCGAAAAGGAACACCTGATACCAGTATCTGAATACAGCTTCGTTGTGGCTGCTAATGACAGTATAGATTATCAGGTGAGAAAAGACAACATCGTTTTATACAAAGGGAATCGTTATCGGGTTCCTAAAGGAACATACAGTCCCGGAAAACGTGTATTCATGGTCGTTTCAGATGAAACAGTCTCCATCACAGACACCCTGACGGGAGAAATATATGCAACCCATCCGCTGTGTCATGAAAAGGGAAAACTGATTGGTCAGAAACGGGATGACCGGGATAAAAGCAAGTCATTGCAGGAACAGGAATGTCTTATTCAGCAGTTGTTTCAGAAAGACGAACTGGTTTCTCCATTTTTGGAACATATCCATCAGGCAAAGCCCCGCTATTACAGGGATCAGCTTGGCGTGATCAGAAAACTCTTTGAAGAATGGGATGTGGAACTGTTAATTCAGGGGCTTCACTACTGCTCAGAAAAAGAACTGTATTCTGCCGGGGAGTTAAAATCCAGTATTATCTATCTGGATCAGTTGAAAACAGCACCAAAGAAGAAAGAAAATTTAACAGCACTTCCGTCCAAGTATCGGGGAAATACACCGGAGATCCGCAATTTAGGAGTGTATGAGCAGGCAATGGAAAGGAGTGTTGTAAATGGATAATCTACAGGAAATCAGGACCTATGCATCATCGCTGGGGCTGATACACACAAAGAATGGGTTAGAAACCTTGATTCATACAGCAGAAACAGGGGAATCGAGCTATGTGACCTTCTTACAAGATGTGCTTGGCAGTGAAATACGTTACCGACAGGATAAAGCAAAAGAAAAAAGAATTAAAGAAGCTGGATTTCCATATCCAAAGTATCTGAAGGATTTTGATCTCAGCTTTTGTCAGTCGATTACAAAGAAGCAGCTGAACCAGCTGTCAGAACTGACATGGATTGACGGCCTTTATAATCTCATACTTTCCGGTCCGCCCGGAGTAGGCAAGACCCATATGGCAATCGCACTTGCCTATCATGCCTGTGAGGAAGGATATAAAGCCAGTTATACAACAATGCAGTCATTAATGCAGTGTCTGCGTACCTGTGAGATTGATCGTCGAAGCAAAGCGAAAATGAACCGGATACATAAGTCAAATCTTCTGGTTATAGATGAAGTTGGATATCTTCCAATCACTTCTACAGAAGGCAACCTGTTCTTCCAGCTCATATCAGAACTGCAGGAACAAACTTCAATCATCATAACTACGAACAAAGGATTTGAGGAATGGGCTGAATTCCTGGATGACGCAGCATTAGCTACGGCAATCCTCGACCGGCTGTCATACCGATGTGATCGGATACAGATGTCAGGAAAAAGCTATCGGTTGGAAAACCGAAAATCATTTTTAGAGAAAGGACAGACAGGTGATGAAATTTAATAAGCACTTATCTCCTGAGGTGGAAGAATTACTTACCACTCAGTATGAGAAATACATAAAAGAAACTGTTATGACAAAGAAGGAAATGCGTGCCCTGCGTGAATGGGTAAAGGACGGACATAGCGTGTATGAGAATACATGTGATGCCTGGGCGGATGGACAGGTTCCGGTGGAATTCCTGACCGTGTATCGAGATGAAGAATATATCCGCCAGCATACCAAAGGAATGAGCCCGGAAGAAACACGTAAATTTGCAATGGATTATTACGGATGGTCTGATGATGAACCAGTTCAGCAGCCAGATGGTGCCATCTTATATCAAGTAGCACTTTCATCAGACGAAGGATTGCCATTTCAATAAAAAATCCCGCGGATTATTCCGCGGGTGCTATACCAAAAAGTGCTGGATTTTATTTGCCAGAAACTGCTGGAAAATAATTTCCATTTTTTGCCGGAAAGTACTTGCCG
>Ga0268356_10617_pt1 | contig 11472 bp, 12 predicted proteins | sample BioMet10_FD_194415 | JGI IMG/M metagenome (GOLD analysis project Ga0268356, IMG submission 194415) | Sewage microbial communities from Oakland, California, United States - Biofuel 10 (PacBio Assembly) | ecosystem: Engineered > Wastewater > Sewage > Unclassified | place: USA: California | collected...
ACAGAGCGTCCTTCAGCAGCGCCATGGCGCATTCCGATGGCCGTCTGCCGTACCCCGCCCCTGTATCTGCCGGAGGGCGTCCTCAAGCTGGGCAACCGCTTCTTTGAGTTCATTCTTCCGGATACGGTAAAATAATTGCTGGAATACGGGGATCACATCCTGGGGCTTCTTGTCGTAGAACGCCCAATCGTAAACCCCATAAACAAATGCACATTTAAACTTGAACCAAAAGGGCAACGGCTTTCCCTGTTCCTGCATGCTTTCACAGCGATGCCAGGCTCCCAGCGCCTTTTTGGCCGTTAAAAACCGGCGGGTTTTCTCCGGAGCGGAAGCCGCTTTTATGTTTTCACAATGGCGTTTAAAATAATCTGCTTCCAATTCCAACTCGCTGAGTTCCTGACGCTTTGCCGCCAGTGCCTCCTGTTTGATAAAAGAAGCATCCAGATCCGCATCGTACTGGTCGTAATTTTTTTCCTTTTCCTTCCGTTCCGCAGACGGCAGTGAGAATCCGCTCCAGTCCGGATAGCGTCCCGTTTGGTTCTTAAGGAAGGCCTCTTTGTTGTCAGCCTTCCCCAGCATGGCGGCGACAAAGCCCAAATCATTGGAAGGATCTGCCAATTTTTCCTCCACATTTTGGGTGGCTGAATTGTTATTGGAAACCACGATAACCGTCTTCTTCTGCATCAGCAGGTTGGCGATGATGTTGAGGATGGTCTGGGTTTGCCCGTCCCCGGCGGTCCCTGGATCACACTGACCTGATGGGACAGTGCCTGGGTTACCGCGGATTTCTGGCTCCTATTGCAGCCATAAGGGAACAGGATGCGCTTCGGACATCGTCTGCCCGTGTTGGCACTGGGTGAGGGATTCAGATAAGCCGCCAATACGGTATCAGACCCGACAAAATTGATTTTATCGTAACGGTTTTGGAGGATATTGACGTCCTCGGCTGGATCCGGATTTTCTTCAACTTCCTTCTCTTTCTCAACTTTCTCCTCTTCTCCGCCTTTTTTGTTCAATTCCCGTCCCACAAGCTCTGCCATCTGCCTGAGGTAATCAAAGCAGCTGTCCGCGTTGCCGGATGAAAGGGCATTTTGTGAGATTACAAGCTCTTCCTGGGAGTAGGCACGGTCAAAGCCATTGTTGTAAAACAGACGGTACCAGGTTCCAAAACGCAGGATCTTTGTCAAGCCGTATTGCAGCTTTCCTTGCCGTTCAATGCGAAGGGATGCCGGGGCTATTTCAACCGGATTCTCAAAACCGCAATGTTGTCTTCCATGTAAGAGTAGGTCTTCCCGTTTGCAAATGTCACCTGGTATCTTCCCGCTGCGGCGTCCCAGTTAACAGACTGCACGTCTTTTGTCTTATCCGCACCTTTAATGATGATGAGCACCTTATTAATATCCATATTCACTCCTTTCCCCGCTTTTGTAATGCTTTTTCATTATACACATCCTGTCACTTTTCGTCAAATTCTGTTCCTCTACAGCGTGTGTCATCAACTGGATATTCCCGAACAATACGAGTCCATCCAAGTCGATGATTCGAAGTTCTATCTGGGTTCCATCTTTCTGCACAATTACGATCCGCCGGCCGGTTTTATGAACGACGGCTCCCTGTTTTTTGACGTATGCGATACACATCTTCTTTTCCCCCCTTATCCATTTGATATTAATAGCATACACCTGAAACCCGCTGACGCATATAACCGGAAAGTTCAAAAAATAAAAAAAGACCGAATAATCGGTCAGGTATTAATCCCTTCTCTCAGGACGATTCATTCTCACGAACTGGCTGGTTCCCGACGGGTTCGGTGGATTCCGTATTAATCCCTTCTCTCAGGACGATTCATTCTCACTGACAATCTGGATTACGATTGTGGCGGAGTTTATTATTGCTGTATTAATCCCTTCTCTCAGGACGATTCATTCTCACGACAAAGCCTTGAAACGACGGTTCACAAACCACCACATGTATTAATCCCTTCTCTCAGGACGATTCATTCTCACAGTAGAAATTGTTAAAAATTGTATGCCAGCGGTAGCCACGTATTAATCCCTTCTCTCAGGACGATTCATTCTCACGCTGAACGTCATTCCTGGGATATGTCTGATTATGAATTGAGTATTAATCCCTTCTCTCAGGACGATTCATTCTCACAGCGCAGTTCTCCGCCAGGTACGGCTTTGAAATCCATCGTATTAATCCCTTCTCTCAGGACGATTCATTCTCACAGTTCGTGGTGTTCCCTTCTTTGCGTGGGGGATATAACCGTATTAATCCCTTCTCTCAGGACGATTCATTCTCACAGCGGGCCTCTGAAAGCCTTGTTACAGGCGGCTTTCAGAGGTCTGTAAAATGAGCGGGCAAATTTTCATAACCTTTCTCAGAAAAAAAACTGAGGCAAAAACCCTGAAACCCAATCAGGACGCGGGTTATGAGCGATGGAACTTTCACCGTTTATGAATCGTTTTAATTGTAACTCTTTTTTCCTATTCTGTCAATGGCACGATAATCATCATGTCTTCCCATGGTTCCAATTATCCTTTACTCTCCACATCAAAGCTTCCGTATCCAACCGCCGTTTTGGCTCCAACGCCCTGGTATTTAAGCGCATCTTTCATGATTCCGGCAACGCCGTCCAGAACAGATTCACCCTGGAAGAAGGCACCAAAGGCATCATTACCACTTTCCGGAGCTTTCTCCGGCCAGGTCCGCTTGGGGATGCCGATCCAAATGGGAAAATTCACACCTTTTAACGCCCATATTTTCACTGGGTTCGGTGATTCCCTGTCATTTAACTCCCCTCCATCATAATAGTTTTGATGATGGTTATTCATGATATCCTCCACCAATTCAAACTGGGTATCTTGGTACGGATAGGCGTCATAAAAACACACATGACCGCTCCTGGCCATATCTTCACCGTCCCCTTCACTGTCACTTCCAAATACAAAAGCAAACAACGGATCGGCCATGGCTCTGCGTTCCGCAGAATCCTTGGCTTTTTCACTTTTTAATTTATCTCCAGGCAAACGGAAATACTCATTGATGATAAAACTGCGGGTAACCCCTTTCAGCGCCTGGCCAGGGATATATGGAACCCCCGTCACCGTTTCAAGGGTCATGGACGTTCGAGATACGGAGGTGGCGCCCAAACCCACAATCATATGCCAGGACAGTTTGGCTTCCATTTTATTAAAATCATACCAACCCATCAGTTCCTTCACACAAGCATCCATCTGTGCAGCCTTTTTCCCGAGCTGATTGGCCTTTTGAAAGGCCGTGAATAATTGTGCTGGTTCGGCAATTTTACAATGGTTAGTATTTTTAACGCTAATTTGTTTCCCGTTTTTCCAGCGCGTTTGAGGAGGTCGATTATCCAGAAACCGGTTGAACAATTGATAGGGATTATCAGCTTTTTTTACGAGAGCGGCCATATAATCCGGAACCGTGTATTTCATCTTGGCGGCCATATCAATCCCCCGCTCCATCGGATGATTCGACAAAACGGCGCACCCAGGTGAATAGGGCCAAAACCTCCTTTTCCGCTGCCTTGTATCCGCCGGAATCCAAAGCGGCAAGTTGGCCGCTCACATAAGCTTTTTTGTCCTTAATCAGGTCTTTCTGAGACAACCATTCCTGTGTCATTTCGTACAACCCATCATAAGCACCTTTTTTTTCATTTTTCTTCGCCAATTTCGATTCCAAAAAAGCCATGGTAGCAACCAAACCATTCTGCATGACGTAAGCCGGGACATTTTTTCCATAGGATTTCAAATTTTCGTTATCACTTTGTCCGTGTTTTTTTTGAAAGGCCTTAACACGGTCAAAAGCATATTCCGCGCGTTCGCGGTCGACTGATTTTAAGCTCATATCATTCCTCCTATGCCTGGAAGACGGAAACTTCCGTCAATCCTTTGCCAATGGTCGCTCCTGATCCTATCTGAATCACCGTTCTGTTTTCCTTGAGGCCGGAACGGAAAAAGTCCTCAACCTGACCGGCATCCCATTGTTCCAGAGCTGAACCTGCCAAAAATGTGGGTGAAATAAGAGCCAGGGTATACATTACCGTTTCCGACGGCAGGTATTCTTCCGTAAACAGGGCACCGTTTTGCACGGTCCCTGTCGCATTGTTAATCTTTGTACGGGTAATGACTTCCGTGTGCATGGTAACAAAATCCACAAAATCATCATCGCTGACGACGATCAGCCGTTGTGCCAGATGTGGTTTATCGAGCTGTTCAGACAGACGCGTCGCCATACGGTCAACTTCTCCGGAAACTTCCGCTTCAAACGAATAGTCTTCCAGAATGATTTGTCCGTGTTCCTTATTGGTCATCAATACCGATTCAGTTGAACAATAGGCCTTTTGACTGGAGGGCTTTTCTTTAAAATCGAAAGTGGTGCCATCCATCCCACAAATCCCAAGTTCTTCCGCAAAACGCTCCAAGACCCGAGGACAGGTTGCCCAGGCAAAGACACCCTGCAAAGAGCGCACGGGAAAGAGGAGGATACGGCCATCCGTAAAGCCCAGGGCCCCGGCGTATTGGACATGATCCTTAAATTGTTCCTCGACTTTGCTCGCCTTCGCATAATGGTAAAGGCTGTTTTGATCATAGCCGAAAACACGCTGGATGTTGATTTCAGCCTCTTCACTTTCTGCTGACAATTCAAAGGTTTCCCTGAAGCAGCCTTTTAAACCAGAGCTTTCAATCTTCGGGAATCCCGTGTGGCTTTCCCGCTGAATCGGCAAATCCACGATGCCCAAATCCTGTCCGCATCCCACATGCATGGACGAAATCGCCCGCATTAAAACCGGTATTGCCTTCTGATACATTATCTTTCCTCCTTAAAAATGATTCTTGGTTTTGAATTCTTAATGGTATCTCTTTTCAACTTTTCTGTAAATGGCGTTTTTTTCATGTAAGGTATGTGACATTTATCGTGCTCCCCTTCACCGAACACTTTATACAAATACCATTTACCCTCAAATTTAAAACGATAAGCCCTATCTTCCTCATGTCCTTTTTTAAAAACAACATGTCCGTTTTGCTCAGCCTCTGTCTCAAAACCTTCCGGATCACCTGCCAACATTTTCTTCAATTTTCTGCATTTATGGTCCTCAAGATTTTTCCATACGTCATCAGGCATATAATAGATGACGCATTTATCTTTGAATCTTTCCCAAAAAATGTATCCTAACGGATTAAGGGAAACCTCTCCATCATCCGTATCAATCATCGACTGAATGATTTCATCATTACAAAATTCATAATGATCTCGTTCAGTAATGAAATTTTCATCCAAGGCAAGAAAAGTTTCAAAATATTTCATAAAAATATTTTCATCCATCTGCACAGGCAATTTCGGTATTTCAATGATAACATCTGTATTTTCAAACATATAGAAGATTGTACATCCATAAATCTGACCCAAAATTGCAAGCATTGGAATCAGTCCTTTATAACCCCCAGTAATGTTGATAGCAGGAGCTTTATAACAGCTTGATTTAATGTCCAAATACCGATTAACAAGATGACGGATTCCTTCTTTTTGAAATGCTTTGATATCCTTTATTTGCATCCCTTTCAAATAGTCCTGATCCGGATTATAATAGATGGTTATTTCATAAAGACCATCGACCTTGAAACCACTGACAGCATCTGCCAAGGTGGTTGCGATCACGTGCGAAAGCAACGTATCCGACGCAAATAATATTACTTCCAAATCTTCCTTATGATTCTGCGCATATTTAATCAAGCTGGATACTTCAGCAGACGCATGTTCATTTATTCCGCTAGAATTTCTTTTTTCACAATACCTTTTTTCTTCGTCCTGCCACTCATAAACACACAATTTCTGTGAGCCATTCTCCAAGCGCTTTTTCTATTCGACGGATGTCGGTATCCAAATCTTTTGCATCCGAAAGGGTTTTCCCTTCTGTTTTATCAATCCTATGGGATATGTCACTTAGATAATTCTTCAGAAATTTAGAATAATATTTTTTATAATTTGTTGCCAGTGATGTGCCTACAGTTGTAATAACTTTAATTGCCATTGATCCTCCTTAAAAAATCCAATAACCCAATCCGAAACCCTGCTGAGCCAATTCGCTGGGAATTTCAGCTTTCTGCGTTTTTCCAATATCCGGCGCATCCAACAGAGCAAAGCGATAAACGGAGCCGGCCGGCACAGCCAGACGCAGCGGTTTCTGCTTTCCGGCCTTGATGTCATACCCTCCAATAACGCCACTGCCCTGGACACAGGCACTCACCAATTTCAGGTGATGGCCATTCCAATCCCCTTCCATCGTCCGGGGATTGATGAAATCCGGAACCCATCCTTGTTTGAAAATCGCCGGAGTCATCAGGTACAATTTTCCATAGCCAGGACTGTGTACTGACGGTACGTTCTCCGACCAATCTTCTTCATTTTCCAGAATAGGGTGATAGCAGGAACCATTGCCCTGTCCGCCAAGCTTGATGAATCCTTCTTCTGGGACATCCAGTCCCTCAAAACCGACGACCAGCTCAATGCCATCATACCTTTTCTGCTTGATCTGATAAAGCATGCTTTCCCTGGTGGAATGAAGACCATCATCAATCTGGATGCCGATTTTATCCTCGCTAAAAATCTGGCTGCTCAAAAGACTGCCGTTTATTTCAGCCGCTCCTGATGCATAATTTTCCAATTCACCCTCATCCAAAAAGCTTTCCGGCGGCTTTTCAACCAGCATGCCATCCCTCGGAACGGAATAGTATTCATCCGTAAGGATGCCATTGTAGCTGGACGCAATGACGCCGCACCGTTTTTTGCTGATAAGACGGAGCAGCGGCAATTGATTCCCATCTCCATCATCACTTTTATCATGCACCAAATCCGATGGCAGCGGGTAAAAATAATCCCGGCCTCTGAGGATTTTATAATCTGTAATCTTCAAATCCGCGGTGGGATCTCCCGGCCCATTGGCTTTGGCCAATTCCCCGGGGTGGGAAGCAAAGTATACCGTCCGCAAAGCGCCATAAAGGGTGGATGGTGTTGGAAATGTCAAGCTGGAAGCCCGATGGTCCTCCCCTGTGACAGAAGGCTTGGAATCACCAAAGAAAAGCAGATCCAGTGGTTTTATTCGTATTTTCATTCAACGGGCTCCCTTCCTAAGAATTCTGCAATTGACAGGGCCATCATATAGTATTCAAACCGTTTGGCCGGCTGCTTGCAAGCCGTATTTGCCACCACGCGGTACAGCCCCGCGATTCTTGCCTGCATCCGGCTGATTTTTTCCCTGCGTTTTCCCGCGTCAGCCTCCAGGCAAGCCCTGGCGATGAAATGGCTGCTTTCAGAGATGAACAGCTCTTGCTGCTCTCTCATATCAAAATCACCTGGATTGTAAAATTCCCGCATTTCCGCAGACAGGTTGCGAAGGAAGGCATCCGAAAAATCATTGGCTGCAAAAGACTGGCTGATGGCTCCCAGGGTATCAATGAGATAATGACCCTCTTCGTCTTTCCATGGTAAAATAGCCTGATGGATTTCGCCTGAACGTTTCAACAGGGAAAAGGCAACCGCGTTTTTGATTTCTCTAAAGTCCTTGGCAGCGCTTTCCATCTTTTTCGCTTCTTCAAAGACCAGATCCAAGGGCGCTTTGTAATGGGCGATGCAAACCCCTGCCGAAAAAGATAACTCCTGAACCGCGGAATCTTGAAGACGGTCGTTGACGATTTCTCGGAATTTTTCCCGAAGCACCTTTAAAACGGAGAATAAATCCTCCAAAGGAATCATCCCGAGGAAATCTTCGCCCCCGGCATAGATCACGACCCCCGGCTGCTGATCCTCCCGCGGTTATCTGACCTTGTCAGATGACCTTTTACCCACCGGGCATAATCTCCAAGGGCTTGGGATAAGTTCCGCTGCAGTTTAAAGAAATCCGTTCCTTCCTTGAAAAAAGTGCCGGATAACCATTTCCCCATGCTGTCTCCATCGAAGGCGACCAGGGCATAGTATTTTCGAAGAGGAACGGTATCCTTCATCACTGCCTTCAATTCCCGGTTGGTCCTTTCAATCTCTTTATGTTTCTGGGAAAAGGGTTCTTTTTTGATGGCCTGCAGCGTGATGTTTTCGGGATATATGTACTCATCACTGAAATACCCATCAAACAGTTTGCAATATTCCGCCCAGCGTTTCTCTCCGCCAGCCTTCCCTTTTAATTCGCTGATCCAATGGTAGCCAGATACCGTTGCGATGGATGGAAAGCTTCCATTTTCCACTTGTTGTCTCTGCCTTTTGGCCGCACAAAGGGCACACAAATGTTCCCCCTTCTTAAGCTGATAATTCTTTTTTTGTTTATCAATCAATGCATCTTCGACTGCAAGGCGCATGCCGCACAACGAGCAATTTTTTACTTCAGCACCAGGGGCATTTTTATTCTGGCTGAAATACCGGACGTTTTTTACACCGCCCATGAGGCTTTCCAGCTCTTCATAGGTTTCCTTATAGTGGACACCGTCATACTCAACGGCCTGACCAATAAATCTGGAGGTAATCCTGAAGCTGCTTCTCATACACCGCTCTGTCCGGGGAATTCTTCAGGGACTTAGGCAGCATGTGGATGAAGCGCTCCCTTACTGTCTCTTCAGCCGCCCTGCCGATTGCCTGGATATCTTCTGTCTCAATTTCCGCCACAAAGCGATTGGGAAAATTCACTTCCTTATCATCGACCTTAAAGTAGGGAAAGATGATGCGGGCATTGCCGTAGGATAAGACGGTCTTGATTCCACTTTCCGTCAAATCGATAAGCATCCGGCTGCCGGCGTACAGATCCCGCAGCTTTCTGGCTTGTTCAATGAAGGAATGAACCGGGCCAACCGTAAAAAGGAATAGGTATCTTTTTATTTCCATTGTCAGTACCTCTTCCCATCCAGCATATCCATGAATTTTTTCTGGATATCTGCCGATGCTTCTTTTGAATAGACACTTGTCATAATCAATTTCAATTCTTTCTCACCCTCACCTGGTATGGCTGACACAATGATTGGTGAAGCCAAACGCATCCCCAAGGCTGACCCCAATGAACGATCACAAGCCCTCCCATATTCTTGTCTGATTTCATGAGATTTTTCGCCCACAAACCAAACTAATTTCAAGGCGTCATCGAATTTTTTCTTTCCTATTCGATGACACTTATAGGCGGTCTGGAATTTAAATTTAAAATCGTCCTTGGGTTTCTCAATCGTCTGAAGAATCTGGTTCATGGAAAACGCCGCCCCATTCTTTTTTGTGATTTTAAAAGCACCGAAACCCCTGCGTGAACGCATGCCTAAGCCACCAAATAAAGCCATCCGTTCAAAGTACGTGTCAATCATTTTCAATAATTGAATACCAGGCAATTTTTTATTTTCAATCCAAATGGTTTTATTGTTCAGAACGTATAATTCAACGGTAAAAATCACTCCGGGTTTTATTGCATCCGTAATGCCTCTTGATCCCTTATACGGTGTAGGCGAAACAGAAATAGTTTCGATTTTCCCAGGAATGTCCACATGGATACCAAATGGTGATCTTTGTCCTGCCTGTCTACCCTCTCCATTAGTACCGCCAAATAGAATTTCTTCGATTGTCCCGATCATTTATTCTCTGGATATTCCCATGAAAATGCCCGAAACCAGAACCGCATTGCCCCCTTAATGGCCGGCGGCCTGATATCGCAGGTCTTATTATCTCCGCCCCGCAAAAACATCGGAGTGATGACTTCACATTCATAAACTGTTTTATACAATCCGATCACCTTTATCCCTTTCCCACATCTGTGTTTTTTTCCTCTGCTTATCCATCATCATCCGCCTCCATGATTCCGGAAGCCCCCCATCCCCATGGTGGTTTTGGCTCCAACGCCGGTGAATTCCGCGTAGCGCAGCACCAGGATTCAGCTGGGCCAATAGAAGCTCCGGACAATCGTGCAGGCGGATGGAAATCCCCCCGTAAAAGCTATTGATTCCTTCCCTTTGTGACATGATAGTTATAACTTTTCAGATTATAACGATGGATTTCAATGTTGTTATCAATCTGATAAAAACAATCCTTCGGAATGGTGAATTCCTTCAAAAGCTTTTATTTTTGCCAATGGATTCCCCAGCAGGCGGCTCAAATCGAACCAATTGCTGAAGCGATTATCCTTCCTGTACGTGGCTGGGGACAGGAAGTGCAAATCAAACTGGTTTTTAACCTCGTTGGCCGTCAATTCTTCCATCGTCCGCTTTTCTTCCTGCTCCATCGACAAAATACCGACAGGTTTTTCCAATCCGTTGATCTGAATCGATCGACTGTTCAAAAGCACATCCCTCAGGCATAAGGCCCGATCATTCAAAATATTCAAGATCAAATAAGTTTTGCCATCACGCTGATGGGACAAATACAGGCTGTATGGCCGGCTGTCCCCGAAAGCGTGAAACCTGGCCTGCGTCATCCATGGATATCTGATGATTTAAAAATCCATGGATTCTTGCGGCCCATTCGTATTTAAATGGATTCGCTGGAATCCCCGCCAATTCAAATCGATATCGTTCCAACATTCTCCCCTTCCTTCATGACTTTTTCAAATAACAAATATTTAACATTATACCACTGGTGCAAACGAATTTCAATTCCATTTCCAAATACACCTCCCTTATGCGGGCAATTTTCCCCGGAAAAACTGAATGGTATAAAACACAAACGTAAAGGGCGGGCAACATATAAAGCGAACTGAACTTTTGTAAGCCAGACAACCAACCAAAACCAAAGTGTTCCAAATATCAGCCAACCGCTAAAAGTCTCTGCGCTGTACGGCCCAAAATTTGTAGGCAGAATATATCCCCCAACTATCGCTGCAAAAAAACGCTTATAAAAAGGGAAGAACCCAACTGGGCTATCGCTCCGGAAAAGGTCAAACCCGGTGTAGGCATACTTACCATTATCTGCAAAAGATATACCATCATTAATACTGCGGCGATACCAGCCATTACAAAACTCACAATCATCGATTTACGTGTCATTTTCTTTTCCTCTTGTTCTTTATTTTTGAAACAACTTAATTATAAGGCATTGGCGCTTTTGCAAAACCGCTTAAAAGTTCAAATTTTTCCAAAAATAAAAAAAGACCGGACAACTGGTCCGGTATTAATCCCTTCTCTCAGGACGATCCATTCTCACCGTAAAGGTCCTTCTGGAAGATAAGATCTGCCAGTACCGTATTAATCCCTTCTCTCAGGACGATCCATTCTCACAAAAGTAATGCAAATAAAAGCGGTAAGTAAGTTCCGAGTATTAATCCCTTCTCTCAGGACGATCCATTCTCACGTTTAAAACGGTCGATCCAATCAGTGTTCAGCAGATTTCATGTATTAATCCCTTCTCTCAGGACGATCCATTCTCACGAGAGTAGAATTTGATTGTTTTGATAGAAGTGGGAACGTATTAATCCCTTCTCTCAGGACGATC
>Ga0268356_11009_pt1 | contig 11437 bp, 11 predicted proteins | sample BioMet10_FD_194415 | JGI IMG/M metagenome (GOLD analysis project Ga0268356, IMG submission 194415) | Sewage microbial communities from Oakland, California, United States - Biofuel 10 (PacBio Assembly) | ecosystem: Engineered > Wastewater > Sewage > Unclassified | place: USA: California | collected...
TGCCCTATCCTTTTATCCGCCAACTGAGGGTCATTTTATATTGCTTTCTATGTTCAGCTTCATTCCTTCTGCAACTCGTTTGTCAGAATCCTGAATATAACACTTCTGGCTGCTGTTTTTCAAATACATCTTCACAAAAGGTTTCATGAAAATTTTTTTGGCAGTAACTTCCTCGTAAAACTGATTTCTGTCTGTTCACCTCTCTGCACAAAAATTCCTGTCCAATGGCCACTCATATTGTCATTCTCCATATCAAATTCCCATCGTTTGTATGGTTCTGTAACCGTAATCGTAAATGTTGTGGCATATCCCTCTTTTGTATATTCAACAAACTGCCTGTCACTCACGACTTCTATCCTGCTCAGATCACTCCTCCACGCATAATGATCAAGTGAAGTCACTGTTTCCCAAACTTTACTGACCCGAGACTGAAATACTGCTTTTGTATTCGATATTGCCATATTACATTTCTCCTTTGACGTTCCCATACATTCTGCTTTCTTATACAAAATATAGCACAAAAAAGTTCTTGCAATCAATTTTTAATGAATTTATGCTTCTTTGTAAGGATATCCTTTTAAACAAAAAAAGGAGAAAAAAATGAATCAAAAACAGATTGCCTCATTAGAGAAACAAATAGCCAGTGACTATGATAACCTTGCAGGAATGGTCATCCTGCAAAATGGAAAAACAGTATATGAGCATTATTTTCATGCATGTGATGCCTCAAACAGGTTTCATGTTTATTCCGTAACCAAAAGTATCCTGTCCATTTTAATCGGAATCGCACTCGACAAAGGTTATATCAAAAATATTGATCAGAAAGTATTGGATTTTTTTCCTTCCTATCCTGTCAAAAAGGGAGAAAAGGTAATACAGAATATTACAATCCGGAATCTCCTGACTATGACTGCACCTTACAAATATCATTTTGCGCCATATGCATATATCCGCTATTTCATGAGCAATGACCTGCTTACATTCACACTGAACCAGTTGGGTGGAAAGCGGCAAACAGAAGACTTTCGATACACCCCACTGATAGGGCCTGATATTTTGTCCGGTATTCTTGTACAGGTAACCGGACAATCGGTACTGGATTTTGCAGGAGAAAATCTGTTTACACCTTTGGGAATTACCGTTTCCGAATCAATTTTTTTCCACAATGCCAGAGAACAGCAAGCCTTCAACAGATCAACAACTATGAGCGGATGGGTAACTGATGCCTCCGGAATCAATACTGGCGGTTGGGGACTTACACTCTCTCCTGTAGATATGGCCCGGATCGGACAGTTATACCTAAATAAGGGAATGTGGAATGGCAAACAGATCATATCCGCCAGATGGATTGCTGACACTACACAGATGCATAGCTGTTGGAAAAAGCAGGGTCTTTTATATGGATACCTGTGGTGGATTATTGATGAAAAAGAACACGCCTGTGCCGCTATGGGAGATGCCGGGAATGTAATCTATTTCAATTCAGCCACCGGAGTTGTTGTTTCCATTGCTTCTCTTTCTGCCCGCAAATGCAAAGATCGTATAGCATTTATCCGAAATTACATTGAACCTGCTCTTTCAGATCCGGCCCTCTGACTTGCGGTGTACTTCCAGCCTGACATTTGCTGATTCTGTCTCTGTCTTAAATTATCATCCCGCCTTTTTTTCGAATTCGAATTCGAATTTTAAATGCGGGATGATAATTCTGTAAATATAACTGCATATCTGATATAATACTTTTATCCGAATTGATGCTTTTGTAATTGCGTTAAAAATAGAGCGATGAAATTACTGTTTTGCATGCAAACCTGTACAAAATGTCTGATGATCTATATGGCATGGCCGGGAGGCGCAGAATGAGTGATATAAAATTAAACGATTCCTATTATCTGTTGCTGCAGGGTTTGGCAGATGGCATTATCATAACCGATCCGGAAGGGTATATTACTTTCGTGAATCATTCTGCAGAACAGATTCGTAATATCAAAGCTGCGGATATGATCGGGCAGCACATCCTGAAATGCCATAAGGATTCTTCCCGGGAAAAAGTCATGCGTGCCATGAATTTTCTGACTGCGCACAGAGATAAATCCTATCATAGAATGGTCGTTGATCACGAAAATCATAAAGTATATGAAAATACCTATACCGCAATCTTTAATGATCAGGATATTCTGAGCGGAATCGCCGTCATAACAAAGGATCGTACCGAAGAGCGAAAAGCAGAAGAATCCGCAGCCAACTTTCAACGCTCACAGACAATGGCGCTTGAGAATCTGAAAACCCAGTTTTACAATCTGCATCTGGATTCTATGGAAATGCTGTCAAATATCATTGAATCAAAAGACAAATATGCCGATGGTCATTCCAAAAGAGTTGCGGATATTTCCTCCAAAATGTATGAACTGCGCAATGGGATAACACAAGACTATCTTGATATCCAATGGGCAGCCAAACTGCATGATATTGGAAAAATCTGTATCCCGGATCAGATCATCAGCAAACCCGGCAAGCTGAGCGAAGAAGAATATACCGTTGTGAAAAAGCACTGCATCATTGCCGATGCCATGGTCCGAAAACTGGATTACGGAAATCGTGTTGCACCATCCATCCGTCATCATCATGAGCGTTTTGACGGCAAAGGTTATCCCGATGGCCTTTCCAAAACAGACATTCCGACCGCGGTTCCCGTATTATCGCAATTGCGGATACCTATGATGCCATGCACTCCTGTCGCCCCTACCGGAATTCGATTCCATTTGAAGACTGCCTGGAAGAAATACAGAAAAATGCAGGCACGCAGTTTGATCCGGAATGGGTGGATGTTTTTACCGAACTGGCTGAAACCGGAAGTATTGAATAAATTTACACTTTACACAGGAAATGAGGATCTGTCTCCGGGATTCTCGTTTCCTGTTTTTTTGCTCCGCTGTCATTCACAAAAATATCTATCCCTACATAGCATCTACTTTTTATTTACATAAGAGAATGAGGATGGATGATTTCGGCCCCACAGAAGATATAAGCTGACAGATAGAATGTTGGCAAGTGAAAGAATGGCAAACATCCATTTAAAACCGACACCTGCTATCAGAAACCCTGCCATTCCCCCTCCCAGACCGATTCCGATATCATAGGCACAGAGAAAGGTGGAATTGGCAGAACCGCGCCTCTGGAGGGGTGCGATATGTACCGCCATGGACTGCAGTGCCGGCTCCAAACCGCCAAATCCATATCCTGCCAGAACCGCTGCAATCAGAAATGTTATGGTATCCGGTACAAAAGCCATCAGCATAAATGCAGCAAACATGGACGCATTGCAGGTATAGACGAAAATGCCTTCTCCCTTTTGGTCTGCCACTTTTCCAACGGTTGCTCTTGTCACAAAGAGCATTCCTGCCATAATTGTAAAAAAGATCCCGCCACCGGGAAGATTTCTTTCACTTGCAAAAAGCGCCATGAAATTCTCCAATGCACCGAATGTAAACAGAAATACCAGCATGACCGCAGACGCCGGAAGCGCATCCCTATCGATCAGTCCTTTGAAATGAAATGCTGTTTTTTTCACCGAAATAGCCGGAAGCTTCAGAAACTGAAGCAGAAAGAAAACCAGAATCATACTGCCTGTCGCAAACAAAAAAAGTGCCTCGAATCCTAACCGGTTCATGACCCATATTCCCAGTGCCGGTGCACATGCCGTCGCAAGCGCCGTACTGACACCGAACATTCCCATTCCTTCTGCAAATCTTTCCCGGGGAATGATGTCTGTCGCAATTGTACTGCTGGTTGTATTCGAACATGCCAGTGCTGCACCATGTATCATTCTGGCAAAAAAAATCAGCGAAAAAGCAGGTACGAACATATATCCCAAAGGCATCAGTGCCATCCCTGCTATCCCGATCAGTAATATCACTTTTCTTCTGCCGTTATTCAGCATCCATCCGATAAACGGTCTGCAGATAACTGCAACCAGTGAAAACAGGACTGCTGCAAAACCCGCCCCTGCAACAGAACCTCCCCTGCTCCTGATATAAAAGGGAAATGTTGACAAAACCATCATGTGACTTACAAAAACCAGGAAGTTAATCAGGATGATCAATACAAAATTTCCGGTCCACAACTTTGGTTCTTTTCTCATATCATTTTCACTGCTCATTACAATATTTCTCCCATCTTTTAATTTGATCATAGCCCTGAATATAAAATACTTTATGACACCATTTTCATATTCTTTGCACAAAAAACGCGCAAACCCATTCTCTGGATTTACGCGTTTTTTGGCTACTCGATTGACAGCATGTTAACACAATTTTCTTTTTTATGTCAAGAGATAGATACACAAAAAGATGCAGCGAAATAAGAAAAATTTATATGACTTTATCCTTTATCTTCAGCATGCATTTTTCCACAAAATTTTCGATTTTTTTCAGAGAAAATTTTCAGATTATTTCTGACAATTTCAATTGTGATTATGCTATACTGAACACAAAACAAAGGACTGTTTTTTCAGAAAATTTCTGAAGTTATAGGAACAGTATAAATGGAGATTATACTATGAAGGGTACAGTAGTTTTCATCCTGGATAGAGTCATGCCGCAGGCTTTTCGGTGATCAGGCAGTCAACGAAGCCATGGAGGCACACAATGTCCCGGTCAATCGTATTTTTTCACCACTGGAAGATGTTCCTGATTCTGTTGCAACCGGTATTGTCGATACAGTCGGCAAAAAAATTGGCAAAGACCATAAAGAAATATGGGAAATCATGGGACAGGAGAATATTAAGACATTTAACAAGAATTATCCCGGATTTTTCAGACATGAATCTGCCTATCAGTTTCTGAAATCCATGAATGACGTACATGCCATCGTCATGAAGCACTTCAAGGGAGCAACTCCGCCGGTCCTGGATATGACTCCGCTCAGCTCTCATAAAGCAAGATTTACCTATCGTTCCCCCAGAGGAATGGGTGATTATCTGAACGGACTGTTGCACGGTGTTGCGGATCGTTTCCATGAGAATATCGGAATTGAAGTTGTCAATGCACAAAGGATCATATTGATTTTGATCTGACTTTTGAAAAGAGATCCAGACAATAAAATCTTATCCGTTCAATCAGATTGTTTCTCTTGGTTTATCCACTCGATCAGCATTAAAATGGGACTTTTAAACGGTGTTATTCTGGGACTTGTTACACTTCCCATACTTCATAATCCGATTTTGTCACTGACTGTTGCTGTTGTTACATTTCTGCTTGTCAGTATCACGGAGAAACTTTTCCGTATGCCCGAAAAAACAATTGTGGATGAAATAAATCGGCTTGGCGAAGGTGATTATGTAGAATCTGTTCATCTCAGAACCGCTGATTTGTACGAAGATCTGATGCACGCGCTGAACAAAATCAAACGCAATACACAGAAGGATTTTATCAATTTCAATTCCATGGTGGATGAAATGTCCACATTCAACTCTTCTGTTACTACCATCGCTTCCACAATGAGTTCTGCTTCTTCGGATATTACAGATATTCTGAATATGCTTTCCACCGCTGCAACCACACAGGCTGAAGATACCGAGAAGTCTGTTTCAGTCATTACCGACAGCATTGCCAGTCTGAATGGAATTGCAACAGAAAGTGAAGACAATAAGGACAAGATCGAGGCTGCCGTAAATGATATCGATAACAGCTTCTCCAGTGTTACCCATACTGCATCCGAAATTGGATTGATACTCAAGAAATTCGGTGATATTAAAGACAGTGCCTATGTCCTGCGTGAAAAGGCAGAAGGAATCACGCAGATCGTAACAATTGTATCTTCCATTGCCAACCACATCAATCTGCTTGCGCTGAATGCTTCCATTGAAGCTGCCCGCGCCGGAGAAGCCGGAAAAGGTTTTTCTGTTGTTGCAGAAGAGATTCGTAAGCTTTCAACTGACACCAATCAGGCTGTATCGGATATCAATAACAATCTGACCAGCTTTGTTGCAAATATCGGTGGTGTTGTTGACGGTATCAATTCACAGTATGATGTTCTGGAACGTGAAAACGGTAATTTGAAACAGTCCGTGGAAACCTCCGCACTTTCAAATGAAAATCTGAATGCGGTATCCCTGCTGCTGGTTCATACTTCTGAATCACTCAAGGCTGAGGCAACCCATATTTCTTCTCTGTTTGACAGTCTGCAGTCTCTTGCAGCAATTGCAGAAGAAAATTCTGCTTCCACGCAGGAAGCCAATTCCAATGTGGCAATTTATGTCGATCACATTCAGGAACTGACCACACAGATGAGTGTGTTTGAAGGAATGATTCATAATTTCCAGAACGACCTGAAGAAATATAAGATTTAATTTTCATAAAAAAGCTGCTGCATACAACCCAAAAGGAAGTATGCAGCAGCTTTTATGTACAACGATTTTCTTCTTATCTGTCCAGTTTCCTGCGATTGCGTTCCGCATGTTTTCTGTAATATTCTTTCTTATCCGCATACATATTTTCATCCCAGTATCCGAATGAAATCATCAATATTATCTCTTTGCGGAATAAATGTACCCAGTCCGAAAGACAGCGATATTTCATATGACCTGTTTTCCTCCTGCCTCAGTTCTCTCAGCTCTGCATTGATCTTATCCCGGATCTCCCTGAGCGTCCTGTTGCTGCCATCTCTGCTGAATACCAGGAACTCATCCCCTGCATAACGCACAGCAAAGCCATAGTCAATCGAAACACGCTGTAATATGGATGCAATTTCCTGCAATACTTTATCCCCCGAATCATGTCCGAACTGATCATTAATATCTTTAAAGTGATTGACATCGATCATGATCGCACCGGCCATATCTTCGTAAACCTTCGTATTATAGAGATAGGAACGATTCAGTATCCCCGTCAGATTATCCACATATGCCATTTCATTCTGCAGACTCATCAGCAGTCCGCAAAGTGCGATTGCAACGGCAGGCCAGGAAGTTGATATTCCGTAATGAAATTCCTGTGCCAGAAACCCGATCAGAATGGGAATCAGAAACATACCAATTGGAAAAAACCTCAGATGCCCGTTTACTTTCTTATAATTTTCATATATCAGCACACTGTATAGCAGCGAGAGCACCATGAACGTCACAAACACCCATGCCCCCGGTAATCTGTGGTAGCTATTGGAATCATCCAGATAAAAGGCAAACGGATAAAAAACATTCACCAACAACGACACAGTAAGGATTCCAGTAGGGATTGCTTCATATCTGACCTTCTTACGCATTCTGATTACATCCCCATACAAATGATATTTGAGGAAATCAATCCATAACATGCTGACCCAGATATTTCCCAGATATTCGTAGGTATTCCCAAATATATTGATAAAACGCATAAACGGACCCGCATGTCCATCCACCGTAAATACAATCGGATCCAGAATGCAAGCGATCGTTGTCACGAACAGTATGATCTTCAAAATACGGAAGTCGTGTCTGCTGCTCTTCATAATGGCTCTGTTACAGATCAGTGCGGTAACAAGTGCAGATACACCCAATGCATTTGCAGTATAAATTGCCGTTAGATTCATTCGTCTCTCCAACTCTTTGTCAGATCAGTCATTCTGCATCATTCTGAGTTTTTCCGCCTGTTCATATATTCCTGCAAGTGTCTGATCAAAATCTGCAAACTGCATAACCGCCTTATTGGAAGAAGTCAGTCCTTCACTGGAAAGTGCAGCTACTTCCTCGCTCGTAGCCGACAGACTGGATATGCTGTCATTGATTACTGCTGTAGAAGCAACAATTGCTTTCATGCCTTCTCCGATTTCACTGAACCGTTCAATCAGTTCCGACACATTATCATGGATTTCCACGAAATTATCCTGCGCAGTACTGATCATGCCGTTCTGTTCCCTGACGGAAACAACCGTTCTGTCTATGCTTTCCATCGCATGATCTGCATCTGTTGTCAGCTCTCCGATAATCCTGCTGATTTCACCGGATGCGGTATTGGTCTGTTCCGAGAGTTGTCTGATTTCTTCGGCAACAACTGCAAATCCGGCTCCTGCAGCGCCTGCACGTGCTGCTTCGATCGATGCATTCAATGCAAGCAGATTCGTCTGTTTGGAAATAGACAGAATTGATCCCACAATATTCTGAACCTCTCTGACTTTGTCCAGCACCGCTCTGGTTGATTCTACCGTCACCTGACTGTCTGCTTCCACCCCTGCTGCCTGTTCCTTCAGCCGCAGAATTGTCTGTTTACCTTCCGCAACTGTATTTCTCGCATTCTGAGAAGCCTGCACCATCTGCACACGTTTCTCTTCGGTGGCCTGTGCATGCTCCTGTATTTCCTGACATTTCGTTGCCTGATCCGTAATCTCCTGTGCAGTACTTTCCATACTGGTCGCAATATTCTGCATACCGGAATGATTGGATTCTATGACCCCCCTCAGATTTTCGATATTCTCTTTGGCTTTTTCAAAAAGGGAAGATATCTCTCCTGCAACCTCTGTCATTTTGATTCCGGTCAGATTCTGTTTCGCATAATTATCCTGTATGACCGCGTTGTTCTCCGCATTGAACCGGATCAGGAGCTTTACACTCTCTGCTGCAGCAATCCCGGAGAGTACCAGAACAATCGTATAGATATAATCTGTTCCCGTAAATTTTCTTTCCATCAGAATTCGAATGATAGAAATCACATACGCCGTTACAATAACAGCTTCACCCGAATATACAATTCTCAGATTCAGATACACCATACTGGAAAAAAGTACCGTAAGTCCGAATAAAATATATGCCATGTTGTTCTGCAGTATCATAACCAGGAAAAAGACAATGGATGACCCGCCCATGATCATGATTGCACCGGCCTTTTTACCACCCGCCCTGACTCTGCCAAACAGAGCAAGACTGTAGCCTGCTATGCAACCCGCCATTTCAATGATCGTAACAACCGTAAATCCGCCACTGATGCCACCTGTCAGCACCAGCAAAAAAATACTTGCAAGAATAATGTTATTGACCAGAAAAGCCCTTGCATTGGCCTTCCGGTACTGATCTTCACTCATTGCATGCTCCATTTCCAAGCGATTTAGTGCATCTCTGAATGCTCCGGTTTTTGCGCCGCAGTCTCAGGACTCTGGTCCGCTCCTGCCGTTTCTTCCTCTTCTATATGACGATTTTTCATCAGGTAATTCACCAGACGTTCGAACTGAATCTTGAGAAATGCCCCTACCGGCACTGCCAGCAGCATCCCGATGATTCCGCCAATCGCACTTCCGATAATAAGAGATGCGATTACCAGCATCGGATGGATACTGATACTGGCACTTAATAATTTCGGATTGATCACATTTCCATCAATTGCCTGCAGGATCAGCAGAACAATCAACGCGACTACAAGTCTTTTCCAGTCTCCGTTCAGAATACAGACGAGGATCGTTGAAATATAAGCTACAAAAGGACCGACATATGGAATCAGGTTGCCGATTCCTGTCAGAATACCGATGATAACAGAGAATTTCACTCCCACAAGTGATAAGGAAACACTGACAGATACCATCATGAAAAGCGCATCGATGAGCTGTCCCCTTACATATCCTGAAAAAACAGCATCCGCATCCGATACCAGCATATGAAAAATCCGATCAAATCTCTTGGAGGAAAATGCCTTCAGTGCCCGGTTCCAGTATCGCATCAGACTCTTGCCATCCAGCATAAAATAGATACCGAAAATAATCGCAAATAATGCGCTTGTGAAAAAGTCCTTCAGATGATAAATGCTGTTCTGCAGGCCACTCCCGGTATTCTTGAACCATTCTGCAATAAAATCCCCGATATTCTTCAGATATGCGTTTACCTGATCAGAGGAAATATTCAGCTGAGAAAGCTGTCTGCTCACTGTTTCATAGAAACTGTTCATGGTAGCAGCAAGCGATGCAATCATATCTTCCAGATCACTGATCCTGATCACCTGAATACTGCTGGTAATCGTTGATATGATAACCGAGAGCAATATGACAATTGCAACAAGTGCGATGATGGAAGTAATGGCAACCGAAAGTCCCCTTGCTGATTTGCCCTTTTTTTCAAATATCTTCAGATGCTGCAACCGTTTTTCCCAGAACTCCGTAACCGGGAAAAGCAGATAGGATATCACAAACCCCCATCCAAGCGGTTTCATCAGTACATTCAGCCAGTTAAGACCGCTTCCTATCGCAGAGAAGATTCCTCCGATATTATCTGCAATCTTCATCAGCAGGTATATCATCATAAACGTAATAACAACATAAAACGATACTCTTGTATATTTGGGATCCAGATTCTGTTTGAACTTCATGCATCCATCCTTTCATTTCCTTATTCTGTGCAGCATGACAGGTTCAAATAAAGAGACGACTGCATCCTGCTGTATATCAGTATAATATAAATCAGTGCAAATCAGAAATTATTTTTTGTCAGTTCAGCATAAATCCGCCGATTCCGGCAGCCGTTTCGCGGATAGATTCCTGCAGTTCCTGTCTGCGGTCTTTCAGCAACAGCATGCTGTTGTATTTATAATATGCCTCATTTCCGCATTCACTGACGAATTTCAGACTGTAATACCCTGCCGCCAGTTCTGACAGGAAAATAACCAGTTCCTGTCCCTCTCCGAAAGTATGTGACAGAAAAGCAAAGCTGTTCGTCAGATGCTGTCCCGCCTGTGTGATTTCCCTGAGGCGTTTTTGTTCACGCGCTGTAAACCATTCCCGCAGCTGTGTATAATCCGTCTCTGTATCATGTGTATCCAGAACGACCAGTTTCTGAATCAGCTGCGTAACAGCTGTAATCACTTTTCTGTGAACCTTTTCCTGCTGTCTGTCCATCAGTCCTGACAGAAGACTGCGGCGCAGCTCTTCTTCCAGCTGTTTCTTCTGCGCAGTCAGAATGGAAATAACATCTTTTCCGCTTCCCTCTTTGTTTCCGATCTGTTCCTTTACGGTTTTCATCTGTGCATACAATTCCTTTTGTATTCCCAGATCAAGCGCATACTGTCGAAATTCCTGGTTCAGACTGTCGATCAGAAGTCCGATCATGCTGAGTTTTCATCAAACGGTGCAAGCTGTAATGCTGCATTCTCTGTAAACCGACCTTCCAGAATCTCCGGTACTCTGTATATATCTCTGTATTTACGATAAAGTTCATAATAGGTTGCAAAACTCCCGGCAATTTCATGATCCTGCAGGTACTGCACCACCAGCCCGCTATCCACCTGCAGCTGCAGTTCCTCATATACTTCCAGAATTCTGGACAGGTCTTCCCAGCCTCTTGCCGTTACGAAATATCTGCCTTCCGTTTCGGTTCTGATTGAATAGAAGTGTTCCTTATGAATTTCCAGATATGCCATAATCGCACCATGTATCCCTGTCTGATAGGCATATTCCTTCCATACATCATAATCTGCTTCGATATCAATCC
>Ga0268356_10862_pt1 | contig 11432 bp, 15 predicted proteins | sample BioMet10_FD_194415 | JGI IMG/M metagenome (GOLD analysis project Ga0268356, IMG submission 194415) | Sewage microbial communities from Oakland, California, United States - Biofuel 10 (PacBio Assembly) | ecosystem: Engineered > Wastewater > Sewage > Unclassified | place: USA: California | collected...
GCTCTCCCGAAGATCGATGCAAAGCACGAGTACGCAACGACCGTTACCGCAGCTGCATACCCGAGGGCGTCAAGGATGACGATGTCCGCGGTGCGGTCAAGAAACTCGGCATAACCATTGCCGGCGGCCAGGACCACCTCAAGGGCAAGATCTTCCGCATCGGCACCATGGGCGCCGTGAGCGCACCCGAGATCCTCGCGACCCTTGCCGCAACCCAGCACGGCCTTGTCAAGGCAGGCTGGAAGATCAAGGGCAACGGCGTCGAGGCTGCGGCCGAGGTGCTGGGATGAAGGTTGGTGTTGCAGACACCACCTTCTCACGCGTCAATATGGGAGCGATCGCCCATCGACGAGCTCAAGAAGCACGCGAGCGTGGCGATTTTCGAACGGGTGACCGTGCCGGGCGTCAAAGACCTGCCGGTTGCCTGCAAGAAACTGATTGAAGAACGCCGGTGCGAGATCGTTATGGCGCTCGGAATGCCCGGGGCAAGGACAAGGACAAACTCTGCGCCCACGAGGCATCGCAGGGGCTCATCATGTGCCAGCTCATGACCAACCGCCACATCATCGAGGTCTTCGTGCACGAGGACGAGGCCAAAGACGATGCAGAGCTTGCGTGGCTCGCGGAGCAGCGCACCCGGGAACATGCGGAAAATGGCCGTAAACCTGCTCCTCCACCCGGAGGTCCTTACAAGGAACGCCGGCACCGGCCAGCGCCAGGGATTCGAGGACGCCGGCCCTGCCCGGCGGTAGGGCCCGATTGACAGGTTTATGAACCAGAAAACGAGATGATCTGATATGTGCGATACAAAACCGGTAAAACTGGGATTCGTTGTTGCGGAGTTCAACCGTGACATCACCTACATGATGGAGATCGAGGCACGGGAACACGCAGCATTTTTGGGCGCCGAAGTGACCGAGTGCCTGTATGTGCCGGGCGCATTCGACATGCCCCTTGCAATCAAGAAGATGCTTGCCGCAGGAAAGGTCGACGCGGTCGTTACGATCGGCTGCGTGATAGAGGGCGCGACCCAGCACGACGAGATCGTGGTGCAGCACGCGGCCCGGAAGATCATTGACCTCTCGCTCGAATTTGGCAAGCCCGTCACGCTCGGCATCTCCGGGCCCCGGCATGAGCCGGCTCGAAGCAAACGAGCGGATCGATTATGCAAAGCGTGCCGTTGAATCCGCAGTAAAACTTGTCAAAAGATTGCAATGAAGCAGCTCTCGGCCAAGGTTGCGGCGATCGCCCCTTCCGCGACGATCGAGATCACCAACAAGGCAAAGAAGATGCAGCGGGAGGGCATCGATGTCATCAGCCTCTCGATCGGCGAGCCTGATTTCGATACCCCGAAGCACATCACCGATGCCTGCATCGACGCCCTGAAAAAGGGCGAGACGCACTATGCGCCCAGCAACGGCATCCCCGAGCTTCTCGCAGCGATCAGCGAGAAGATCGTGAAGGAAAACAAATTCGCCTGCGAGCCCGACCAGGTGATCGTGACCTGCGGCGCAAAGGACGCTATCTACGAAGGGATGGAAGCGGTGTTGAACCCCGGCGACGAGGTCATTCTCCCTACGCCCGCATGGGTCTCGTACGAGCCCTGCGTCCAGATGGCAGGCGGGAAAACGGTGTTCCACCCGGTGAACCAGAAGACCTTCCAGCTCGACGACTCGATCCTTGAAAAGGTCAATGCAAAGACCAAGATGATCTCGATCAACTCGCCCTCGAACCCGAGCGGTGCGGTCTTCGACAAAAAATCGATGAAGCTCGTGGCCGACCTCTGCGAGGACCACGACCTGTACGCGATGTCGGACGAGATTTACGAGAAGCTCATCTACGGGAAAGAGCACGTCTCGCTCGCGTCCATCGGCGATATGGCAGAGCGGACGATTACCATCAACGGCTTCTCCAAGGCCTACGCGATGACCGGGTGGCGGCTCGGGTACGCGGTGGCCCCAAAGGCGATCATCAAGGCGATGTCCAAGGTGCAGCAGCATTCGGTCTCGCAGGCAACGACCTTTGCGATGTGGGGTGCGGTTGCGGCACTCAAAGGCGATCAGCGCTGCGTTGTGGAGATGCGCACTGAGTTTGACAAGCGCCGGAAGTTCATGATGGCCGAGCTCGGGAAGATGGGCTACACCTGTGCCCCGGCCGATGGCGCCTTCTATGCGTTTGTGAAAGTTGCCGGTGACGATAACAAGATCGCGACTGACTGGCTCGAAAAGGGCCATGTGGCAGCAACCCCGGGCAGCTCGTTCTATGCGCCGGGATGGATCCGGCTCTCGTACGCGGCTTCTATGGAGCGGCTCAAGGAAGCGATGGACCGGATCAAAAAAGTTGGCGGGAAGTAGGATCCCTGCCTACCGGATACTTTTTTTTAAACAATTAGTCATCTGCTCGATCATTTTGAAAAAAGTTCAGCGCTGGTATTGAACTTTTTTCGAATAATATTGTTTGTTTAAGTAAGTCCTTATTATCATTCTCTGATGTATCGAAAACAAAATAATACCTATTTATCGTTTAAAATGGTGAATATACACCAATGAAGAAAATAATCGTCCTCCTTTTTGGATTAGTGCTCCTGTTTGGTACGGCTTCCGCATATGGAATTTATGTGAATTGCCCTGAAACAATACCCATCGGTCAAACTCTTAAATGTTCAATAGATTCCGATTTACCTTCCGGAACAGATTTTGATCTGGTCCTGCTCCCATCGCAGAATACAATGAGTGAGATTGACCGTCAGACCGTAACTATTCCCTCAAACCAAGCGACTCAGTATAAGCTTTTTGACACCTCGGGTCTCAAGGGTGGCCAATACCAAGTAGTGATCCAGTTCAACAGCGCCACCCCTTCGTTGAGATCAGACTCTATAGTAAGCAAGTATGTCACACTTACAGACAGATCAAGCGAACTTACTATTTCATCTCCGATAACTCAGGGGCTGGGCAATGCACTCATTATTTCCGGGACGCTCCAAAATGGGGGAAATAATGGGATCCAAATTCAGGTTGATGGACAATCCGTGGGTCATATCTGGGGACCACAGTATATTACTACAAATAATGGAGGATTCACTCAGACAATCTCGGTGAGTAAACCTGATGACTATATTGTAAAGATTAGTGATGCAAAAGGACTCGTTACCACCGTCACCTTCCATGTAACAGGGGTGACAACCATAAAAACCCAACAAAGTGTTGTCGCGAACTACGTAACGGTGCCCGTAATAGAAACTGTTGGAAATATCTATGGTATGGGTTCCAGTTCAGGGGCAACAAATCTTAATTATATTAACGTGACTATGGCTCTGGTCTCTGGAGCCACATCGGCAGATCTCTCCCAAATGCAGGTATCCTACAACGATGGTGTGACTGACAGAGATAGTATGTCCATGGATTCGAGTGCATGTAGTAATACAATGGCTGGAACAAAGACAAAGTGGTGTATCGCTCAAAAAATTAACGGAAATGACGATGATATTCTCGAACCACACGAGCAATTCATAATTGCTATTGGGATGCCCGCAACGGCGACACCGAACACCCAGTTTACTGTTAATCTGCAACCCACTGCAGGTGCAAGTCTCCCTATCACCAGAACAGTACCGCCATCAATTAATAAAGCAAATGCATTATTTGGAAGTTATCCGAAAACAGTAACAACCACTCAATCAATTATCACCCCCATGAGTACTTCTGTTCAATCCACATCGACTACTCAGGAAATCCAAGAGATTTCCCCGGTAACAACAGTCTCAGTAAATACTACAAAATCCGTGAATGAATTGTTGGAAGAACAAAATAAAAAAATCGAAGAACAAAACCAACTGATTGCCGAACAGAACAAAAAACTTGATGAACAGACTGGTTTATTAGACCAGATCATTCGAATGTTCAAAGGTCTCTTCGGCCAATCATAATTTTTTTCGCTTTATAGCCCCCGGCCGGATACTTTTTTTGGGCTCATCCCGGAAATTTTCTTGCTTGTACAAACTTTCGCGCCGAAAAATTTCAAAAAGATCGCTGCGAAAGTTGGAAAAAGTGTCCGCTGTCGCAGGTTTCACGACGAAGCTGGCGCCGGCATCCCAAAATGGATCCGGCCGATCACGTCCCACCCGCACGGTCTGAAATTTTTTCCGGGCAAAAATTTTGGGTTTGAAATTTTGTGAGCCGGTTTTTTTTCAGCGCGAAATTTGAAAATCGTAAAAAAATTTCCGGTCGAAAGTTGAAAAAAGAAAAAAAAGTTGGCGCGAAAGTTGGAAAAAAAGGTGTTAGTTACACAACTAACTCCCTTCTCTGTCGTGAACCGTTCTCCGGAACGCAGGCTATGGAATCCGGAAACCCGTACTTTTTTTGGCCGCGAAATTCTTTTTGCCGAAAAATTTTTGGCACGAAGTTGGAAATCGTAAAAATTTTTGGAATGAAATCTGAAAAATCCAAAAAAAATCCGGGCGAAAGTTTGTACGCCCGGATTTTTCCGGACGAAAATGAAACTTGCCGAAAAATGTTGGGCCGGATTGGCTTTGGGCGGGAAAATGTCCAGACAGGGTAAGCCGTCTCGCCCCCCTCACGCCAGCCCTGCCCCCGCTGGGGGCGGGGGCGCCATGCGATAGTGTGGTATTACCTGCTCTCAAAGCTGCTCCCGGTACACGGTACTACAGCACTATCGCTAAGCGGTGGATGCCATAGCGGCGGGGGCGTCAGCCCCCAAGAGCGTCATGTTCCGGCTACCGTCGGTATCTCCCATCTCATACCATATTTCTCCGACGTAGATCCGAAAACGGCCCATAGAAGCCACCGGGCGGCCGATCTCCCCCCTCAGATGACCATTCCATCGATCCTAAAACCATCTCAAAAGAAGCCCGCTATTTTGCAGGTTTTCATGGCCTTAAAATCGCGGCATTTTTGAAAAAATTGCGAATAAAGCAGGAATTTCTATGGGCGTGGACACGGTTTCCCCTGGAAACCGGTTTTGCGGGATCACCCGCTTTGGCTCTCCGTCGGAGAACAGCTCCTCCCGGACATACCCTTCAGCATGTGGTACCTCTGTCAGACACTTGGCGTCCCGGGCCTCCATCATAACGCCCCCGGAATATTTCGATTAATTTAAGGCAGTTTATTTGAAACGGTACATGAACCGATGTCCGGGACTCGCAAGAAGGTTACGATACGCGAAAAAGAGCGTTTCGTGCTGAGGCCTGCCGGTAGCAGATTACCGGGTAACACAGGGAATCCCCTTCATCCGCGAGATGATTCTGTAATGCCGGGTCAGGAGAAGAACAGGTTGTATACCAATGGTACTGTTTTTGCACTGCTGTTGATTGCGCTTCTTGCGTTTGCCGCACCCGTAACGGCAGCGACGATCACCATTAATCCGGGGAACCCTATCCAGGCTGTGGTAAATAATGCCACCAGTGGTGATACCATCATCCTGAACCCGGGGACATATTTCCAGAGCAACATCCCAATCTCCAAAACTATCACAATCCGGGCCAACACATCGTATGGAGGCACAGCGGCAAATACCATCATTGACGGCACAAAAAGCGGTTTCCCGATTCTTCGCTGTTTCTTCAGGTAGTGTAACGCTTGACAGCCTGACATTTACGAACAGCTCGGCAGGCAATGGCGGTGCGATTCTATAATAATGCCGTGGGCATGATCTTGTCCATCACCAACTCTGCGTTTACCGGCTGCTCGGCAGGAAACTATGGCGGCGCGATCTATAATGATGCTGGCACGTTCTTGTCCATCACCAACTCTGCGTTTACCGGCTGCTCGGCAGGAAACTATGGCGGCGCGATCTTTAATAGCGGCACAATTTCGTCCATCACCAACTCTGTGTTTACCGATTGCTCGGCAGGAATCTATGGCGGCGCGATCTATAATGCCGGCGGTCCGATTTCGTCCATCACCAACACCACGTTTACCGGCTGCTCGGCAGACTATGGCGGCGCGATCTATAATGCTGCCGGCACCGTGATCGAGTCCATTTCTTTCTCCCGGTTCTATAGCAATACCGCACCAAACGGACCGGCGATTTCCAATTTCGGTAACGTGATTAGTTCCATAAATAACTGGTGGGGCACAAACGCCGGTCCGGGTTCATCATTTTCCGGGTCCGGTGGTGGCGCCCCAGCCACATGGCTGCTGCTTGGGGTAACCCCCAGTCAGACGTCCATTACCCTGACACAGACCGCCACCATCCGGGCGAACCTGACCTTCAACTATACCGGTTACAACACGGTATCCCTCGGCAATGTCCCGGACGGGATCCCGGTAGCGTACTCGGTCAGCGGGATCACCGGCACGTTTGCGCCGGCGCAGGGCAATACCACGACAGGTGCGAATACCACGGTGTTCACTCCAACATCTTTGGGGCCGGAACGATCGCGGTCGCTGTGGATGGCGAGACAATCTCCGTGCCGGTTACCGTCACTGCCATCCCCCTGACCGGAACCGGAGCGATTACCGGAACGCCTCAGGTGGAAGCACCGCTCACGGCCGGGACAGTAACCCCCACACGGTGAACGTACGACCTGCAGTGGAACAGGTCCGCGAGCAGCACCGGACCGTTTACACCGATACCCGGGGCAACCGGTTCCACGTATACGCTGACATCGGCAGATCTCGGGATGTACCTTGAAGTAAATGCAACCGGTACGGGATCCTATACCGGATCGGTCAACAGTACACCGGTCGGCCCGGTTACTGCCATCCCCTGACCGGGATCGGAGCGATCGCCGGGACGCCTAAGGTGGGAAGCACGCTCACGGCCGGGGCAGTTGTGCCATCCGGTGCAAACGTACGAACCTGCAGTGGAACAGGTCCGCGAGCAGCACGGGTCCGTTTACGCCGATATCCGGGGCCAACCGGTTCCACGTATGCCCTGACATCGGCGGATCTCGGGATGTACCTTGAAGTAAATGCAACCGGTACAGGATCCTATACCGGATCGATCAACAGTACGCCGGTCGGCCCGGTCACCGCAGCGCCAACCCAGACACCCCCCACGAGCCATGGACGACAGAATACCCATTCCCGTTCGTCTGGCGGTTCGGCAGATGTCGGTTACACCGGCCCACAGCCGACGGTGATGGGATACCAGCCCACGCAGATGGCAACCACGCAGCAACCAACCGGCGGAATATCCACGGTACAACAGTTTTCCCGGCCCACTGCTGTTGCAGCCGTAACACCGGGCACCGGCACATCGGCCGGGTTCCCGGTCACGATCGTTGCCCTCATCAGCGGCGCCTGTGTTGTCGTGGCCGGCTCCGCATGGTACATCCGCCGCTGGTGGATCCACCGGCAGAACCCGGCGCTCTTTAAGAAATACGATTAATTTTTTCCATCCCGAGGCAGATCGTGCCGGGATATCCCTCGTAAAACCAGGTGGGAATGTCAGTACGGCTTGGGATTTTCGGGCCAAAAGTGGTGTGCCGGAAATTTTTGCATTGTACTGACGTCCGTGCCAGATATTTCTTACATGATCGATAAAGGAGATAAACCCAAACAGAGAAGATAGTGGTAATGAAGATCAAGGTGCAGGTTGTCCGGGAAGAAGATGGGCGTTTCTCTGTCTTCGTGCCGGGTCTGCCGGGCTGCATGGCTCAGGGGAATACGGAAGAAGAGGCTCTCCAGTCAATGAAGGATCTTATTCCTGAATACCTTGAATGCATGACAGAATCGGCAGCAAAAGCACTCCCTCATGTCCGTGAGATTCTGGTTGTTGCATGAAACAACCGGTAGTTTCGGGTCTGGATATGGTAAAGATTCTCCACCAGCGTGGGTGGACGGATGTCCGTAAAACCCTAAAAAGGCAGTCATCTCATCATGAAAAAGAAGGGGTATTTGATAATCTGGCGATCCCCCTTCACGATGAGCTGACGGTCGGAGTAATCCATCATTGTATCGTAATCGCCGGGCTGACCGAAGAGGATTTCAAATAAGGTATGTTCTCTTTTTTGGGAGTTGATCTGCCACCAATAGTACTGGAAGCACTCCCTGTTTTGGCTCTTTCGTCGGAGAATCGGACCTCAGAACCATACTCTCCCAGATGGAGGGCTGGACCTCCCGCTCCCCGGAACAGCTACCCCCATCATAATTCACGTGTGCCGGGTATATATCGGGAAAGCCCGGACATCACCATTATCATGACCGATAATTCCCCGTGCAGTCCCGGATCCGGAGGCTCTCCCCCATGACCAATATGGTGGGCGTGGGTCTCCTCTTCCTTCTGCTCTTCCTTGGCCTGCCGCTCGTGCTTCTCGTGATCGCGGCCGGGTATCTCATCCACCGGCGCCGGTCCCGCCGGCCCGCGGAAACGGACGGTGCCCCGGCCCCGGCCGAGATGCCCTTCGGGAAAACAGCGATCAAAAACCTCCTCCTCCAACCGGATCTCTTTTTCCGGCAGGCAGCGGAAAGCCGGCCCAATCTTTTTTGCCCGTTCGTTCTCATTGCCCTTGGCAGTCTGGTCCTGTGTATCGGCTATGCCACTCTTCTCTTTCCCGTGATCCTGTACGGGAATCTCCCGAACCTGTTCCTTATCGTGTTCGGGACGTATCCCGTGTTTGTCTTCTCGTTTTGGCTTGGGTGGCTGGCGCTCTCGGCGTTTCTCTTTGCCGTCTCAGCGATATTCAAAGGTACCGGCCCCTTTACCGCAGCGCTCCAGAATACCGGTTACGGTACGGCATTCTTCCCGCTCCTCTCGGGCCTGATCCTGCTTGCCGGTTCCGTGGCAAACGCCGTGTACCTCGCGATCACCGGCGGCGTCAACTTCGGGCTGTACATGGCCGGCCAGCCGCAGCTCTTCCTTGCGGCAGTCTGCGGTATCGGGTTCTGTATAGCGCTTGCGTGGGGCGCATTTCTCTGGGGCCACGGTCTTGCCGAAGCGAGAAAGATCCCGCTCTCCCGCGCAATGATACCGGCAGCAGTTGCCGCTCTTGCCTGCCTTGTCCTGATGAACGGGATGTTCCTTGCGCCGCTGGCCGCAGCCTTATCCTGATCTTCCCGTTTTCTTCCACCAGACCTTCGCATACGTCGAGCTGCCGGACACCACGACCTCGCCGTTTTTCTCGTGTACGAGCGGGGCGAGGTACGCATCGAGGATTTTTTCCTGCTTTTCGGTCGTCACCTTAAACCGGCGCTGGAAAAACCCGGTCATCTCGTCGCGTGAAGCAAACCGGTATTCCTTCGGGAGCGGCATCATTGCAACGTTCGCATAGATCCCGGCCCCGTACAGCACTTCAAAGAGGCAGTCGGTCTTTGGCCCCGGGTAATACGTGCACCCGTGCAGCGGTTCCCAGAGCTCCACGTACATCTTCTCCCAGAACGGCATGTCCACGAACCAGTACAGGCAGACCTCGCCTTTCGCCACCGCGTCCATCTTGAGGAGCGCCGCCCGGATGTCCTGCATCGTCAAGGAGAGCGAAGCGATCACGAGATCGTATTTTCCGTCAAGGTCCCGGGCCGGGTCGATATCCTCCCAGAGTTTTTGTATGCACGAGATATTTGCGATCCCCTGCGCCCGGCACTGATCCACAAGAACCGCGGCCATCCCGGCGCCGGGTTCGATGGCGGTCACATCCTTTACGAGCGGCGCAATAGGGATCGCAAGCGTTCCCGGCCCCGGCACCGATATCGAGCACCCGCATATCCTTGTTCAGCGTAAGGCCGGCGATTGTCCTCTGCACCCGGTCGTCGAACTCGCCCCGGGAATTTTGTGCATAGCGTTTCGCATTTGCCGGATCGTCCCAGTTATGCGACGCATCCTCGAAGTGTTTCGAGGACTCCTGGAGGCGCTGCTGCCGGGCCCAGCGCTCGTTTGGATCGCACTCCCCTCTTTTCCGGATCCCGTACCTGTCCTTCCATGGAAAAGTACTGGCTCCCTTGCCGGATAAGAGCGTTTCGCTTCGCCCGGGAACAGGGCGTGATAATACTAAAAACAAAAAAAGTGTTGGAACCCGGGGCCGGGGAGTTACTCTTTGTGTTTCTTAAGGTAGAATACCCAACCAGCGGCAAAGACAATCAGGGCAAGGATCCCGACAACCTGCGGGAGCAGGGAAGACCCGCTGCCTGACTTTTCCTGTGCCGCGAACCGGGGCAGGGTCACGTTCTGCGTGGACGTGACGATATTCCCGTCGGTGTCCTTAAAGACACCATCAGGGGGACCTCGGTTCTGGTTTTGCGCGGTAAACGTCACGGTGAAACTGCCAAAATCATCGGGCTTGAGCGCCCCGATCACGTACGAACGGTAGGGATCGGCTGGCTCTGCCGGGGGAAGGGATGTCACGGTCACGGCATTTGCCGTGGAGAGGCCGGCATTGGTGATATCGCCGGTCACCTCGAACGCTCCCCCGGTGGTTTTCACTTCGAGGTTGCTCACTATGGGCGTAGCGTCCATTTTGTCGGAGAGAACGATATCGGGATCTGCCGGTAGACGCTGTGGTGGTTGTCCCCGTTATCGTAATTGAGGGTCACGTTCAGGGTCGTCTCTTCGTACGGTGTCACCGAGAAGTTCACGAGCGTGTTGCCCCAGGCCGGAAGGGAACCGATGTACGGCGATGCCGGAAGGATATCCGCACTGGCCGCTCGGAGATATCGAGACGGCATTTTTCACTGCGGCTTTTCGCGGGTTTGCGATCTGGAGAGCGATGGTGCTCTTCCTTGCCGGGAAGTATAGAATCGGAGCTGTCGATGACTGCCAGCACGAAGCTGCGTATTATCCACCAGACCGCCCGCCGGGTAAACAGGCTGCCCGCCATCGCTGTAATAACTCAGGGAGAGCCGCGGGGTAGTAGTGCCGTCAGGAACGTCGGCCCCGCCAGGAGAAGGTGTAGCCGGGTCCTGGAGCGGCCGGATGCGGATGGCGACATTTCGGCGATCGCCAATGAGTTTGTATCCCGGTCAATCGCGAACGTGACTTGGATCGACCTAACCACGCTCTGGTTCCGGTTCCGTTTGTCACCGAGATGCTTGCTGACGTTCCCTTGTCCCCGGTAAAAAAGGCGCGGGTGGGTCATAGGTGACGCCCGAGACGTACACGTTTCCTGCGGCTGCAAGGGAGTCCGGTGTAGTATAGGCAGATACCGATCCGATCCCGGCGAGCAGGACTGCGACTGCGATAACAAAAAGGTACAGTGTCTTCATTCAGGCTCCTGCCATCGTTGCGATAGCATAGACGACGTATATGAGGACCGGCACTCCCACGCAGATCGCTGCATTGCGCAGGGAAAGTTTCCGGACCTGTTTTAACCCGAAGATCCAGGTGTTCGCACTCCAGAGTAAAAAGACCACGGAGACAACCGCAGCGGTCTGGGTGTATGCCATCATGGCCGGATCCTGCATCAGGGCCTTTGTAGCCTCGGTAATGACGGTCGGGTCCTGAAGGGCCGAGGAGGTGAGCTGCGGGACAACGACCTTGGG
>Ga0268356_10596_pt1 | contig 11324 bp, 12 predicted proteins | sample BioMet10_FD_194415 | JGI IMG/M metagenome (GOLD analysis project Ga0268356, IMG submission 194415) | Sewage microbial communities from Oakland, California, United States - Biofuel 10 (PacBio Assembly) | ecosystem: Engineered > Wastewater > Sewage > Unclassified | place: USA: California | collected...
CGATGTGTAACGTTCTCATGCCCTCCATGCGGGAAATTCAACGCGCATGGATTGCCCTGCATAGAAGAGAGACTCGTGCGGTAAGATATGAAGAAGCAAGTGCACTCAATTGTTGTCGGGCTACCGGGGAGTGGCTTCGGTGGCCATCCGAAAGGAGAAAGCATGGCAGTAAAGGTGCTATCAACGGCTTTGGTCGTATCGGCCGTTCTGGCTTTCCGTCAGATGTTCGGTCACGAGGGCTCTGAGATCGTCGCCATCAACGATCTCACCTCCCCCCAGATGCTTGCCTATCTTCTGAAGTATGACTCCACGCAGGGCAACTATGCACGCGCTTCACACTGTCGAGGCCGGCGAGGACAACATCGTGGTCGACGGCAAGAAGATCACCATCTACAAGGAGGCCGACGCCAAACAACCTGCCTTGGGGCGAGCTCGGCGTCGACGTCGTTCTCGAGTGCACCGGTTTCTACACCTCCAAGGCCAAGGCTCAGGCTCACGTCAACGCCGGTGCCAAGAAGGTCGTCATCTCCGCTCCTGCCGGCAACGACCTGCCGACCATCGTCTTCAACGTCAACCACGAGACGCTGACCGCCGATGACAACATCATCTCCGCCGCCTCCTGCACCACCAACTGCCTCGCCCCGATGGCCAAGGGCCTCAACGATTTCGCCCCCCATCGTCTCCGGCATCATGACGACCATCCACGCCTTTCACCGGCGACCAGATGATCCTCGACGGCCCGCAGCGCAAGGGTGACTTCCGTCGCTCCCGTGCCGGCTCCGAGAACATCGTCCCCAACTCCACCGGTGCCGCCAAGGCCATCGGCCTCGTCCTCCCCGAGCTCAACGGCAAGCTCATCGGTGCCGCTCAGCGCGTCCCGACGCCGACCGGCTCCATCACCAACCTCTACGCCGTCGTCGCCAAGACCGTCACGGTCGCCGAGGTCAACGCTGCCATGAAGGCATATGCCGAGTCCATTCCCGATACCTTCGCCTACAACGAGGACATGATCGTGTCCAGCGACATCATCGGCGAGACCCATGGCTCGATCTTCGACTCCACCCAGACCCTGGTCCAGGACCTCGGCAACGGCCAGAGCCTCGTCCAGGTCACCGCTTGGTACGACAACGAGAACTCCTACACCTCCCAGATGGTCCGCACCATCAAGTTCTTCGAGAAGTTCGTCTCCTAGTCTCGGGAGCCTCGTGGCATCTCGCCCGAAGTAAACGAAGTAGGGCGCGGCGTGCGGTTGTTCAGCCGCCGTCGCGCCCTTTTCTCTGGCATCCCAACCTATTGAGGAGGAACAAGCATGGCCTTTACCAAGAAGACCGTCCGCGACATCGACGTCGACGGCAAGCGCGTTCTCGAGCGCGTTGACTTCAACGTGCCTCTGAAGGATGGCGTGGTGACCGATGACACGCGCGTGCGCGCCGCCATCCCCACGATCAAGTACCTCAAGGAGCACAACGCCAAGATTATCCTCATGAGCCACCTCGGCCGTCCTGCAGGCACCGGCCCCGAGCCCGTGTTCTCGCTCAAGCCGGCCGCCGACAAGCTCGCCGAGCTTACGGGCTACGACGTGAAGTTCGTTCCCGACACCTATGGCGACGTGGCCACCGAGGCCGTCAACGCCATGCAGCCCGGTGACATCGTCGTTCTCGAGAACGTCCGCTTCGACAAGCGCGAGAAGAAGAACGACCCCGAGATCGCCAAGAAGCTCGCCAGCTACGCCGACGTCTTCGTGCTCGACGCCTTCGGTACCGCACATCGTGCCCAGGGCTCGGTCGTCGGACCCGACGCCTACATCCCCGCCGTCGCAGGCTTCCTTCTCGAGAAGGAGGTCGACACCCTGACCAGCATCTTCGCCGATCCGGCGCGACCGTTCGTCGCCATCGTCGGTGGCTCGAAGGTGTCCTCCAAGATTGGCGTCCTCGATCACCTGATCGACTCCGCCGACACCCTCATCATCGGTGGCGGCATGGCCTACACGTTCTTCCTGGCCAAGGGCTACAAGGTCGGCACCTCCCTTCAGGAGCCCGACTGGGTCGAGCGCGCGGGCGAGATGCTCAAGAAGGCCGAGGACAAGGGCGTCAAGATTCTTCTCCCCGTCGACAATGTCGTTGCCGATCACTTTGGTGAGGACGCCGTGGGCGAGGTCGTCTCCTCCGACGCCATCCCCGACGATCGCATGGGCATGGACATCGGCCCCAAGACCGAGGAGCTCTACTCCGACGCCATCGCCGCCGCCAAGACCGTCTTCTGGAATGGCCCCATGGGCGTCTTCGAGATGGATCAGTTCGCGCACGGCACGCAGGTCGTCGCCGAGGCCGTCGCGGCCAATACGGAGTGCACGTCGATCATCGGTGGCGGCGATTCCGTCGCGGCCGTCAACAAGTTTGGCCTGGCTGACAAGATGAGCTGGATCTCCACCGGTGGTGGCGCCTCCATGGAGCTCGTCGAGGGCAAGGCCCTTCCGGGAGTGGAGGCTCTTCTCGATGCGTAACAGGATGATTGCCGGCAACTGGAAGATGAACAAGACCTATGCCGAGGGCGTCGAGCTCGCGCAGGGTCTCGCTGACGAGCTCAAGGACGGGACCGGCTCCGTCGACGTCGTCATCGCCCCGCCCACCGTCGACCTCAAGGGCGTTTCCGAGGTCATCGAGCAGACCACGGCTCCGTTCGCGCTCTCCGCGCAGAACGTCTACTTCGAGGAGAAGGGCGCCTATACTGGCGAGACCGCTCCCGACATGCTGACTGCGGTCGGCTGCACCTTCTGCATCATCGGCCACTCCGAGCGTCGCGGCTACTTCGGCGAGACCGACGAGGACATCAACAAGAAGGCCAAGGCCCTCATGGCCCATGACATCGTGCCGATCTCCTGCTGCGGCGAGTCCCTCGAGATTCGCGAGGCTGGTACGCACGTCGAGTTCGTCGTGAACCAGATCAAGGCCGACACCGAGGGTCTCGTCGTCACCGACCCCTCCAAGTACGTGGTCGCCTACGAGCCCATCTGGGCTATCGGCACCGGCAAGACCGCCACGGCCGATGACGCCGAGGAGGTCTGCGGTGCTATCCGCGCGACCCTCGTCGAGGTCTTTGGCGCGAAGATCGCCGACGGCATCCGCATCCTCTACGGTGGATCCGCAAAGCCCGAGAACATCGCTGGTTTTCTCGACAAGGAGGACGTCGACGGCGCCCTCGTCGGTGGTGCCTCTCTGAAGGCGGACTCCTTTGCCGCCATGGTAAGAAGCGCGATGGTGTAGGTCGCCGCAGCATTGACGCCACGCTAGCCAGGGGCTCGAGCAAACGCTCGGGCCCCTTTGCGTGCGCAGAGCAGGCGGGATTAGTGCGCATTCTGCCTGAGCTTCGAGACAAAACAGCAGGTCGAGCAATTCGCGCGGCGCAGAATGTGCATTAATGGGGCACGAGGGTTGTCTCGGCATCCGTGCCAGAGACCTTTTCGCATGCTCCATCGAGAAGCTGTGGGGAGGGGAGACAAGCCGTGCAGCAGGTAAGATGCTGTGGTAACCTATTCAATCGGTCAATATGCGGCTTTGTGCCGGTTGCAAAGGAGATTGAACGTGAGTGTCCTCAACGTCATCTTGCTCGTTCTGATGTTCCTCTCGGGTGTGCTCACCGTTGTTCTCGTGCTGATGCACTCCGGCAAGGGCACAGGCGTCTCCGACATGATTGCCGCCTCGATGTACAACGCCAACTCGGGTTCGGGCGTCTGGGAGAAGAACCTCGACCGCCTCACCGTCATCACTACCACGGTGTTCATCGCGAGCATCATCGTCATGGCGCTCACCTTCCCGCTTGGCACCATCTAGTCCGAGGCCATATTCGTTGCACGCGAGAGGGAGCAGACGTCCGTCTGCCCCCTTTTTCGTTGGAGCTCCCTTCGGTGCGATCTGTGGCCATGGTGTGGACGAGCGGGCTCCGTTAGAGACCCATCGTCTTCAAATCTTGCGGGAGAAGGGTGTGCCCACCTGTCCCGGACGGCCGATTGCCTGTTGTTAACAGTCTGGTAACCAACCCTACTCATCGTATTTTTGCTCCCGATAGTCATTTAAGATACAGTTATCGTTGAGTTTTATTAAGGGATGCGTCAGCTCTTCGGCGTATCCCGGGGAAGTCCGAAGCAGGGGGCAAACCGGTTGTCCCACTTCGGAAAAACAGGAGGAGGATCTATGTTCGACAAGTTTGGTGGTGTCACCCGTCGCAACTTCGTGAAGGGTGGCGTGGCCGCCAGCGCCCTCGCGGGCCTCGCGGCGTGCTCCAGCTCCAGTACGGGCAGCAGCTCAAGCACCTCGAGCTCTACCAGCGATACCGGCACCTACACGGGCGGCACCGTTTCCTTCTACATCAACGACCCCGTCGCCATCGACCCCTATAACTGCCAGGAGTCCGAGGGCACCCAGGTCGTCAAGTGCCTCTTCGACCCTCTGACCAGGTATGACTGGGCAGGCCAGGAGCTCCTTCCAGCTGCCGCCGAGTCCTGGGAGGCCAACGACGACGCCTCCGAGTTCACGTTCCACCTGGTCAAGGATGCCAAGTTCCACAACGGCGACGCCGTCACGTCCGAGTGCTTCAAGCGCGGCTGGGAGCGTATGTGCGATCCGACCATGGCCACCCCGTCCGAGGTCTCTTACCACCTCGACCCCGTCGTCGGCGCCAAGGACATGGTCGCCGGCACCGCCAAGGAGATCTCTGGCGTCACCTGCCCCGATGACAACACCCTTGTCGTCAAGCTGACCGCCCCGATGGCCGACTGGCCCATCGTCTGCTCGCACCAGGCCCTCGATCCCGTGCCTCAGGCCGCGACCGATGACCCTGCGTCCTTCCTCCTGGCCCCCATCGGCAACGGCCCCTTCAAGATGGACGGCAAGTGGGTCTCTGGCCAGTACATCAACGTTGCCAAGTTCGATGGCTACTACGGTACCGCGGCCAACATCGACGCTGTGAACTTCTCTATCCAGAAGGACCCCGACACCGCCTTCCTGGAGTTCACCGCCGGCAACATCGACTTCACCTCCATTCCCTCCGGTCGTTTCGCCGAGATCAAGAGCCAGTACGGCGAGTCCTCCGATGGCTATACCGTCACCCCGAACGCTCAGGTCCTCGACGGCGCCGAGGCGTCCACGTACTACCTCTGCCTCAACTGCAAGGACGCGACGATGAGCAACGTCAACGTCCGTCGTGCCATCTCTCTGGCCATCAACCGCCAGAACATCTGCGACACCCTGTTCGAGGGCGTCCGCAAGCCCGCCACCAACATCTTCCCGCCGATCATCGACGACGATTCGTCCAACGACTGGCAGGACTGCTACTACGACAAGGACGCCGCGCAGAAGCTCGTTGACGACAACAACCTCGCCGGCACCAAGATCACCCTCTCCTGCAACTCCGGTGGTGGCCACGAGGACATCATGGCCTGCGTTCAGGGCGACCTTCAGGCCGTCGGCTTTGTCGTCGACATCCAGACCCAGGAGTGGGCAGCCTATCTGACCGCGCTCGGTGATGGCAACTTCCAGGTCGGTCGTCTCGGCTGGATCGCCGACTACCCGACCATGGACAACTTCCTGTACCCGAACTTCTTCTCCACCGCTGACAACAACTACTCCAAGTGGGTCAGCACCGACTTCGACTCCAAGATCGAGGCCGCCCGTCAGATCGTCGACGACGACGAGCGTCGTACCGCCTATCGCGAGATCAACCAGATCGTTGGCGATGACATGCCCGTCATCCCCCTCATGTGGTACGCGCACAACCACGTGGGCTCCGAGAAGTTCAAGTCCATGTACTACGACGCCGCCGGCATCGCGCATCTCGCCACCTGCGAGCTCAACGTCTAAGGGCCAGCTTGCGTCTCGCTTGTTAGCTCATTAGGTGGGACACCGGACTCTACTCCGGTGTCCCACATTCTTTGCTATTATCGGTATGTTAAATCGTGTTTGAAAAACGGGCCCCAAGTGCCCGTCTGACGACTGTTGCGCCGGGTCAACCGCTATACTCACGTAGGTTGTGCAGCTCCCTGCCTCACAACTTGCGCATCTCGGCAGACTTAGGGAGTATCCATGGGAAAATACATCCTCAAACGAGTGCTCCAGTTCATCCCCGTGTTTCTGGGTGTGACACTGATTCTCTTCGTCATGGAGAACGTGGTTCCGGGTGACCCGATCAAGCTCATCGCAGGCGAGAAGAAGCTTGACCCGGTCACCGAGCAGAATCTGCGCGTCTCGTTCCACCTCATCGAGACGGACTCGGACGGCAACGTCATCTACGACGCGAACGGCAACACCATCGAGACCCCGCTGTGGAAGCGCTACGTGCTCTACATCAACGGCCTTCTTCACGGTGACCTGGGCGTCTCGTACCAGAAGGCCGGCCAGTCGGTCTCCGACATCATCGTGTCCAAGTATCCCTACACGGTGAGGCTCGCCCTCGTGGCCATCGTCCTGGAGGCGGTGCTCGGCATAGGCGCGGGCATGATCTCGGCGATAAAACGCTATTCCTTCTGGGATATTCTCGTGACGCTGCTGTCGGCGCTCTTCGTATCGATGCCGGCGTTCTGGTTGGGCATGCTCCTCCAGCTATTCTTCGGAATATTCCTCAAGAACGCCACGGGCGGTGCGTTCTATCTGCCCATATCTGGCGTCGGTGGTCCCTACGCCACATTCCCGGGTTGGGTCTACTACATCTTGCCCGCCTTCACGCTGGCTGCCATCTCCATGGCGTACACCGCCCGAATCATGCGCTCGCAGCTCCTCGAGGTCCTCAACCAGGACTACATTCGCACCGCCAAGGCCAAGGGCCTCTCCAAGCGTGACGTCATCCGCAAGCACGCCCTCAAGAACGCGCTCATCCCCGTCGTCACCTACATCGGCATGGACTTCGGCGGCATGCTCGCCGGCGCCATCCTCACCGAGACGGTCTTCAACTGGCCCGGCATCGGCTACGAGACGTATCGAGCCATCACGCAACGTGACTGGCCCATCGTCTTGGGCTCCGTCACGGTCATCATCATCGTGGTCATGATAATCAACCTCGTCGTCGACGTGAGCTACGCCTTCCTTGATCCTCGCATCAGGTTCGGCGCGCCCAAGGACAAGAATTAGGAAGGGGGGAGAATCAATGGCTGAGAACGAGGGCAATACCCAGAACAACGACGACTTCTCTCCGGACAACCTCGGCGTATTCTCCGAGAAGGCCGCCGCGGCAGCCGCCAACGCCCCCACTTCGTCGCGCACCCTCTGGGGAGACGCCTGGAAGAGAATCAAGAAGAACCACCTGGCGATGATTGGCGCGATTTGGATTATCGTCATTGCCGCCATCGCCATCTCCGCCGACCTCTGGGTGCCCCAGTGGCTCGGCAACCCCACGGACATCGACTCCATGACCATGTCCACGGAATCGAGGCTGCCGCCGTCGCTCGAACATCCCTTCGGCACCGACACCCTCGGCCGCGACGTGCTCTGCCGCGTCATCTACGGTTCGCGCATCTCGCTTGCCGTCGGTCTTCTCGCCACCGCCATCTCAACGGTCATCGGCCTTATCGCCGGCGCCCTTGCGGCCTATTACGGCGGGTGGCGGGACACGATAATCATGCGACTGGCGGACGTCTTCCTGGCGTTCCCGTATACGCTCTTCGTCATCGTCATGCTCGCCGTCATCGGGTCGGGCATCCAGAACGTGTTCATTGCCATCGGTGTCCTCGGCTGGCCGTCCATCGCCCGCGTCTTTCGCTCGGCGATCCTCTCGGTCAAGGAGAACGACTACGTTGATGCCGCTCGCTCCATGGGCGCCTCCGACGCCCGCATCATCGTGCGCCACATCTTCCCCAACTCGGTGGCGTCCATCGTCGTCTACGCCACGATGAACATCGGCTCCGCGATCCTCACCGAGGCGGCGCTCTCCTTCCTGGGCATGGGCGTCACGGCTCCCAACCCGTCGTGGGGCCTTCTCATCCAGGATGGTCAGACGTACCTGGCAACCCAGCCGTGGCTCATGATCATGCCCGGCATCGCCATCCTCACCACGGTGCTCGCCTTCACCCTTCTTGGCGACGGCCTGCGCGATGCACTCGACGTCAAGATGAAGGACGCGTAAACCATGGCAAAGAAGAGCAAGAGAGTGCAGATGAACCTCAAGGAGCAGCCGGTTCCCGAGGACTCGCACCTGCTTGAGGTCGACAATCTCCAGATGTACTTCCATACGCAGGACGGCGTGGTCAAGGCCGTCGACGGCGTGTCCTACACGCTCGACCGCGGCGAGACGCTCGGCGTGGTGGGTGAGTCCGGCTCCGGCAAGTCGGTCACCGCCATGACCATCATGGGTCTCATCGACATGCCTCCGGGACAGATCGAGGGCGGCGACGTGCGTTATCGCGGCCAGTCGCTCCTCAAGATGAGCGAGCTGCAGATGCAGGACATCCGTGGCAATGACATCGCGATGATCTTCCAGGACCCGATGACCTCCCTGAACCCGGTCTACACGATTGGCCGGCAGCTCGGCGAGGGCCTGCGCCTGCACCGCGGCTACACCAAGGAGGAGGCGCTCAAGCGCTCCATCGAGCTTCTCGAGATGGTCGGCATCCCCAACCCCGAGCAGCGCGTGAAGGACTATCCGCACCAGTTCTCGGGCGGCATGCGCCAGCGCGTCATGATCGCCATGGCGCTCGCCTGCGACCCTGACATCCTCATTGCCGACGAGCCCACCACGGCCTTGGACGTGACCATCCAGGCCCAGATCATCGAGCTCATGATAAAGATGCAGGAGCAGAACGGCAACGCCATCGTCATGATTACGCACGACCTCGGCGTCGTTGCCGATATCGCCGACAAGATCATGGTCATGTACGCCGGTCGTCCCGTGGAGTTTGGCTCCGCGGAGGAGATCTTCTACAGCCCGATCCACCCCTACACCTGGGGTCTGGTTCGCTCGATCCCCGATCCGATCATGACCGAGAAGCACCCGCTCACGCCCATCAACGGCAATCCGCCCTCACTGGTCAACGTACCGACCGGTTGCTCCTTCTCGCCGCGCTGCCCGTACGCCACCGACAAGTGCCGTGCCGAGCGTCCGGAGAAGTACGTCACCGAGACCGGCCACTATTCCACCTGCCACTACAGCATGGACCCCGACTTCGTGGCCAAGAACGCCCCCACGACCAGCCGCACGCACAAGACGCTGCGAGAAGAGGCCGCCGAAGCCGCCGCCGCGAAGACCGATGCGGTCAAGGAAGGGGGCGAGGAGTAATGGCTGAGCCCCTGCTTCACGTCGAGCACCTCACCAAGGAGTTTCCCGTCGACTCGAGCGTCTTCGAGCGCGGCAAGAAGAAGGTCAGGGCCGTCGAGGACGTGAGCTTTGACATCTACCCCGGCGAGACCCTCGGTCTTGTCGGTGAGTCCGGCTGCGGAAAGTCCACCACGGGCCGCTGCATCATGCGACTCACGACACCTACCTCGGGAACCGTCCTCTTCGGTGGCCATAACGTGGCCAAGATGAAGAAGAGGGAACTCAAGCAGATGCGCCGCAACATGCAGTACATCTTCCAGGATCCGTACGCCTCGCTGAACCCCCGCATGACCATCGGCGAGATCGTCTCCGAGCCGCTCGTCATCCACGACCTCATGCCTGACAGGGAGGAGCGTATCCGCTACGTGGCGTCGCTTCTCGACATAGTCGGACTCAACCCGAGCACATCAACCGCTATCCGCACGAGTTCTCCGGCGGTCAGCGCCAGCGCGTGGGCATCGCGCGCGCCTTCGCCCTTCGCCCGAAGCTGATCATCTGCGACGAGCCCGTCTCGGCCCTTGACGTCTCCATCCAGGCGCAGGTGCTGAACCTCCTTGCCGACCTTCAGCAGGAGTTTGGTACGGCATACCTGTTCATTGCCCACGACCTCTCCGTCGTGCAGCACGTCTCCAACCGCATCGCCGTCATGTACCTCGGCCACCTCATGGAGGTAGCCGACTGGAAGGAGCTCTACGCGGCTCCCAACCACCCGTACACGCAGTCGCTCCTCTCGGCCGTGCCGGTGCCCGACCCAGACATCCAGCACTCGCGCAAGCGCATCATCCTGAAGGGCGATCCCCCTCGCCGATCGACCCGCCGTCGGGATGCCCGTTCCACACGCGCTGCCCGATGGCCACCGACCGCTGTGCCCAGGAGGTCCCCGAGCTTCGGGAGGTCGGTCCGGAGCACTACTGTGCCTGCCACTTCTCCGCACCCAACCCCATCAAGGTCGCCTCGATCGAGCTGTAGGTGCAACGATAGACAGTCTTAAAAGTCCATTCGCAGGTTGCGGGTGGACTTTTCGCTGGTACGGGCAGGTGCAAGCTGGAGTCAACAGCTTCTCCGCAAAAATGGGCTGCGCTGGATTTCTCGCTTGCATCGCTCGGAAGTGTGTTAGTATTTCCCTTGCCGTAAGGCGCATGTCGGAGTGGCGGAATTGGCAGACGCGCTAGCTTGAGGTGCTAGTGACCGACTAAAAGGTCGTGCGGGTTCAAGTCCCGCCTCCGACACCATGAGGTGTCAGAACCCCCAGAGATGGGGGTTCTTTTTTGGAAGCTTTGCCTGGCGATGCACCATTCTCGTGTGCGACCGTCTCCGGCAGTATCTCGCCCGCTAAAGAAACCAATCTTAACCAGACGAAAGCAATGCATGGCTCGGTGATACTCTTGGCAGGTTAATGGGGCTGATGAAAATGCCTGCTCGGCTACGAATAGGGGAGTACACATGCTTGTCAACATGAAGGAACTGCTTGCCATTGCAGAGGTCAACCACTTTGCCGTGCCAGCGTTCAACATCAGCAACTACGCAATGTTCAATGGAATCATGGACGTCTCCGAGCAGAAGTGCGCGCCGGTGATCATCGAGATTCATCCAACGAGCTCAAGCACATCGGGACCGACGTCATCGCGGGCATGGTCAAGCGTGCCCAGGCTTCCACGGTGCCCGTCGTGATTCATCTCGACCACGGCGCCTCTTTCGAGAACGTCATGGTCGCCATCCGCGCCGGCTTCACCTCGGTCATGATCGATGCCTCCGCGCTCCCCTTCGAGGAGAACGTCGCCGCGTGTCAGAAGGTCGTCGAGGCCGCGCATGCCGCCATTTCCTACGTGTCCTGCTCGGATGACGATGACCCTCGCCGCGCTGAGGTGTCCGACGGCAACGACTGGCACTATGTGCCGTCGGCGTTTGCCCGCGACGTCTCGGTGGAGGGGGAGCTCGGAAACATCGGTACCACCGAGGTTGACAAGGCCTTCGACCAGGTCATCCACTACACCCAGCCCGACGAGGCCGTGAAGTTCGTTCGCGAG
>Ga0268356_10176_pt1 | contig 11281 bp, 14 predicted proteins | sample BioMet10_FD_194415 | JGI IMG/M metagenome (GOLD analysis project Ga0268356, IMG submission 194415) | Sewage microbial communities from Oakland, California, United States - Biofuel 10 (PacBio Assembly) | ecosystem: Engineered > Wastewater > Sewage > Unclassified | place: USA: California | collected...
TTCTTGGCTCTGCCGGCACCGAGCAGCTGTGCTGCTGTCCCAATCTTCTCTGCATTCATAGAAGAAACAAATCCATCTTTATCAGCAGTCACTTCAATATGCTGTTTCACTGCAACAAGTTTCTCCATGTTTTCAACTGTCAGATAGCTGCTGTCGCCGCCCTGCAGAGAAATCATCTTCTGCAGTCTCTTCAGGCCGGAACCATCCTTGATTGCATTCTGCAGTTTCTGCTTTGCTTCTAATTCATTGTCAGCTAGATCTGCAAGCATCATCATATTTTCACCCAGCAGCATGCATACTTCATACAGAGGATCCGTCTCAGCTATTTCTCCGCTCAGCAGCTGCACTGCTTCTCTGACTTCCAAAGCATTGCCTACCGCCATACCTAACGGCTGATTCATATCCGTCACCAGTGCTCTGACTTTACGGCCGACCAAGGTGCCGATGCTGACCATCAGCTTTGCCAAACGGAAAGCTTCTTCTTCCGTACGCATGAAAGCACCTGTTCCTGTCTTGACATCCAGCACAATTGCATCAGCTCCGGATGCCAGCTTCTTCGACATGATGCTCGAAGCTATCAGCGGAATAGACCGTACTGTTGCTGTAACATCACGAAGTGCATACAGCTTCTTATCGGCCGGTACCAGATTGCCTGTCTGGCCAATGACAGAGACACCGTTCTCTCTGACAATTTCTTTAAATCGATCCATGGACTGTTCATTGATGTACCAGGAATAGATTCCAGCTTATCAAGTGTACCGCCTGTATGGCCAAGACCTCTGCCGCTCATTTTTGCAACTGTACCGCCGCATGCAGCTACCAATGGTGCAACAACGAGGGTTGTTGTATCCCCAACGCCGCCGGTGCTGTGCTTATCTAATTTGACGCCCGGAAGATCAGAAAGATCAACAACATCTCCTGAATGCATCATTGCCATTGTCAGATTCGCTGTTTCCTGCGGCGTCATGCCCTTCTGCAGAATAGCCATGCACATCGAAGACATCTGATAGTCAGGAATGTCTCCTTTGACATAGCTTTCAATCATTTCATGGATCTCTTCCTTGCTCAGTTCACCGCCGTCAGCTTTCTTTTCAATTGTGTCAACAAATCTCATATAAAAAACATCTCCATTTCTTGCATATGATTACTGGAAAATCCGAATCAATATAATATTAGTATGCTTCTTTTCATAGCTCTTTTCAAGCAAACAAAAGCAATGCTGTTATGCATTGCTTCAGCAAATATCAACGTTTGTATAAAACTGAATTCTATATCACTGACCGTCAGATGAATTCAAGTGATCCAGGGCATAATTTACTGTATACATCGTAAACTGATAGTAGATGCGCTTGACTTCAGAAGGATCCATCTGCAGTTTTTCTGCACATGCATCAGCCGATTCATGCCGGCCGTAGCAGTTCATGACTTTTACCCATTCAGCTGCACTTAGCTCCTCTGTCTTGGCAATAATCTGCTTTGACACATATTCTGAAAGGACCTTATGCAGCTTCTCATTCGACATTTTCGCCGTAATATTATCCATGCTTCTATTTTAAACGAATTATTCTTCTTTACCAATATGATAAATCGGTTATCAGAAAGCTTTATTGACGTTTTAAATAGCTGAAATAGAATAAGGTCATGGAAAATAAAGTGATCAAAGATAAATTAGATGCATTTGAGCTTCCTGCATACGAAGAGATTCCAGATGTTGGACTGTACCTTGAGCAGGTATCAAGATATGTCAACGGGCCATTGGAAGAATTCCCTGAGATGAAAGTCACCCCTTCGATGATTTCGAATTATGCCAAAGCCAAATTATTCTCCAGAGTCAATAAAAAAACATATTCCCGTGAACAGATTGCCATCGTCTTCTTTATTACAATTGCCAAATCCGTTCTTTCCATCGAATATGTCAGAACAGCGCTGGTGCTGTTCCGTTCAAAGAATTATTCGATTCAGAAAGGATATGAATACTTCCGCAGGGAACTGCAGTACGCAGTATCCGTATTCTACGAACCGTCTGAAGCAAAGAAAGCTTCTGCAAGCCTGACTGAAGATGAAAAAATGCTGAAGAATGTATGTACAGCCATTGCACATAAGATGTATCTGGAACGCTACTTTGAGACTCTGCAGAACACTCTGCCGCCTGAGACACCTTCCAAGCATAAGAAGAATGAAAAAAAATAAAACAGCCATCTGGCTGTTTTACTTTAATTTTGTACCGCAGTGTGTGCAGAACATCTTGTCATGCTCGCCTAATTCTGCACCGCAGTTCGGGCAGAATTTCAAAATCTTTTCTTTCTTTTCAGCTGGAATTTCCGCTGCCGCATTCCTCAGGTTTTTCTTCATCAGCAGGCTGTGGAGCAGCAATCTCTTCAGCAGCTGCAGGAACATCCTGGACTGCTGGTCTTTCTGGCTCTTCTGTTATTTCTGCTGGTGTTTCTGCAGCTGACGATGCCATCACTGGTTCGGCAGACACTGGCTCATTGACTGCAGGAACAGGTGCTTCCGGCTGTTTGATGACCATGCCTGCATCAATCGGCTGTACATATGTTTCTGTAAACAGTGCTTTTCTCTTACCATAATAAACGGCATTCAGGATCAGCATCAGGGCATTGATCACTAATACAAAGATCTCAACGGAAAGCAGAATGCTTCCTCTCTGCACAATGTCTGCTGACATGCCATTTGCCTTGGCATAATTGCCAAGAAGATCTGTCAGAACCGATGGAGACTTCAGATAAAGCATAAAGGATTCATATGCAATCAATGCTGCTTTCAATTGTATTTACAAGCAGGTAATACAGCCATCCTCTGCGTGCATTTTCCTTCCAGGAGAAGAAGCCGAAGCAGACATAGACAATCAATATTGTCATGCAGATCCTTACGCCAAAATATGCAACAACATACCAAAACGTACTTCCTAAATTTGAAATGGTCGCACCAAATGCTGCCAGCACTGGTTTCAGGACTGCTGTTAAATGCGGAATCTGCAGGCCGAACAGTTCATTGACCAGAGAAAGCAGTTGATACACTGCCATGATCATCGATACAGGCAGACAGAAGTATTCCAGGAAACGATGCCACTTTAACGGTGTTTTTTTTCGATCAGTATATTTCATATCATCCCTCTTTAAATATCATGATTATTATAAAACGAATCACTGTGAATATTCAAAAAAGAAGGCTATATTCTTCCTTCTTTTTGCAGTTTCTTCATGATCTTTTTCTCTTCATCTGTGAACTCATGTTTTTCAAACAGATCCGGTCTTTCCTTCTTTGTCAGAAGAAGAGACTGTTCAACGCGCCATGCACGGATCTTGGCATGATTTCCTGAGAGCAGTACATCCGGTACTTTTCTGCCTTCATATTCAGCCGGCTGTGTATACTGCGGATATTCCAGCAGACCATTCTCATGAGATTCCTCGTCGGTGCTTCCTTCTGTGATACTGCCTTTCAGCAGACGGATCACTGAATCCATGATGACCATGGATGCCAGTTCGCCGCCGGTCAGAACGTAATCACCGATTGACACAAGTTCATCGACTTCATCATTTATGCGCGCATCCAGGCCTTCATAGTGACCGCATAAGATGATCAGATGGTCTTTCTGAGACAGCTCATGCGCCTTCTTTTGAGAATATGGATGTCCGGCCGGAGACATCATCAATGTATAGCTGCTGTCCGTTTTTACCGAATGCAGTGCATCCAGCACCGGCTGACACTTCATGACCTGACCGCAGCCGCCGCCGAACGGTCTGTCATCTACATGCTTATAATTGTCATGGGCAAAATCTCTGATCTGGACAAATTCGACTTCCGCCAGTCCACGGTCAATCGCTCTGCCGATGATTGAAGTTTTAAGAAAGTCCTCATACATTTCCGGAAAAAGCGTCAATACAGTGATTTTCATAATAGTCCTTCTTCCCTGTGAATGACAATGAGTTTCTTCTCCAGATCAACCTGTTTGATAAATAGTGGAATATACGGGACCAATGCATCATTTTCTCCTGCACGTTCAATGCGGAGATGTGTCTGCCCTGCATATGTTTCTTCAACTGCGGTGACTGTACCGATCTCGCTGCCTGCTTCATCTACAGCTTTCAGGTCAATCAGCTGATCACGGTAGTATTCACCATCCGTCAAAGCCTGACGGTCATTGGCATCCATAAAGACAGAACATTCTTTATATTTTTCAACATCATTGATATTCTGCGCACCAGCGAACGATACCAGCGGGAAGCCCTTGTGTACACGATAAGAAAAGACTTTGTAAGGAAGATACTGTCCGTCCTTCTCAATATATACTGTTTTCCCATTCTGATATCTTTCAGCATCAAAGTCAGAACAGCTCTGAATCTTGAGTTCTCCCTTAATACCATGTGTATTTACAATTTTACCTATCTTGATATATTCCATGCATGATTCTCCTAATGAAAAGGATGCTTACGCATCCTCGTTAGATCTGTTCAAACTTGATTGTGACTTTCTTGTCTTCCGTGTGGGAAGCAACACTCATGACCTGACGCAATGCAGAAGCCATGGAGCCCTTTCTGCCAATCAAACGAGCAATGTCATCATTCTTTGCATATACATGTAAAAGAACTTCATTGTCATCTGCACTCGGCATGATCCTTACTTCAAGGCTGTCCTTGTCTTCGACCATTGGCTTGACGAGGTCAAGAAGCACCTTATCCAGTTCTGCCATAATCTATTACTTCTTTGCCTTAGCGGCTGCCTTAGCATCGTGGAACTGCTTCATGATGCCCTGACGTGAGAGAATATCACGTACAGTATCAGATGGCTGTGCACCATTGTTCAGCCAGTATAATGCCTTTTCAGCATCAACTGTAACTGTCTCTGGTTCAGTTGTTGGATTGAATGTACCGATTGTTTCAATCTCACGTCCATCTCTTGCAAAGCGGGAATCCGCTGCAACGATACGATATCTAGGAGCCTTCTTAGCACCCATTCTCTTTAAACGAAGTTTAACTGCCATATTTACGATTTCCTCCTGTTCAACAGGAACTACTATAATACTGAATATACCAGCTGTCAAGGGAAATCCCTTGACACTCTTTAATGCCTGCGGAAGCCGTTGCGGTTGGATAAATCAGGCACCTGCATATTCCGCATGTTCTCTGCCATTTTATTCAGCTTTTCCTCACTTAAACCGCCATTCTTCTGCATCATGCCCAGCTGGTCAACAGCCTTCTTGGTGCGGGCGAACTGATTCATCAGTTTATTGACGCTCTCTACAGAAGTACCTGATCCCTTTGCGATTCTCTTCTTCATCGTGCTGCGGATCTTCTCCGGATGCTCCCGTTCATAGTTTGTCATCGACTGAATGATTGCCTTGGTCTGCTTCATGGCAGAACCAGTCTTGGCTTCATCCATCATATCGGCATACTGATTCATCCCAGGCAGCATCTTCATAATGCCGCCAAGAGGTCCCATCTTCTCAATCATTTCCATCTGCTTCAGCATAATCGTTCAGAGAGAACTGGCCGTTCATCATGCGCTCAGCCATCTTCTGTGATTCTTCCTGATCGATCTTTTCCTGAGCCTTCTCTACAAAGGAGACAATATCTCCCATGCCGAGGATCCGGTCTGCCATACGGTCTGGATGGAAGACATCCATATCATCGATCTTTTCACCTTCACCGACGAACTTGACCGGCACTTCGGTGATCTTCTTAACAGACAGGACACCGCCGCCGCGGGAATCACCATCAAACTTCGTAACGACTAAACCGGTCAAAGGAAGTGCTTCCTTAAATGCCTGCGCTACATTGACGATATCCTGACCTGTCATTGCATCGACGGTCAGCAGAATATCATCTGGATGCACAAGTTCATTGATATCCTTCAGCTCATTCATCAGTACTTCATCAATATGCAGACGTCCTGCGGTATCGATAAAGACAGTATCATATCCCTTTTCAGCGGCATACTGCATGCCCTGCTTGACTGTTTCCAAGGCAGCCGTATCCGGACCTAAGGTAAATACTTCGGTGTCAATTTCTTTTCCCAGTGTCTGCAGCTGTTCAATGGCTGCCGGGCGGATGACATCGGCCGCAATGAGCATTGGCCTGCGGTTCATCTTTGTCTTTAAAATCTTTGCAATCTTGGCAACAGATGTAGTTTTACCAGTACCCTGAAGACCGACCATCATAATGACCGTGATGCCTTCACTCTTGAAATTCAGACCAGCTTCTTCATTGCCAAGCAGATCAACAATCTGATCATGGACAATCTTGACCAGCTGTTCACCAGGTTCCACTGATTTAAGGACTTCTTCACCTCTCGCCTTTTCACGGATCTCATTTAAAAAGTCCTTGACGATTTTGTAGTTCACATCCGCTTCTAAAAGTGCCAGACGCACTTCCTTCAGCATATCTTCCATATTGGCATCGCTTAATGTACCCTTGCCGGCCACATTGCGCATTGCCTTATTTAAACGTTCACTTAATGAGTCAAATGCCATAACTGTTCCTCGCTTTATCAAACGAGTTTATTTTACCATAGATTTCAGTCTTTCGTTTTCGTGATCACATTTCTTCGATGCGGATACGTCACGTGTTCGGCAATAATATGGCAGTCATACAGACCTGTTCCGTTCATTTTTGAGACCATCCGTCCTTTTAAGGCAACAACTGTACCTGGTTTGCAGCAGTCCCGGACCTCTTCTGCAATCCCCCGCCATACTTCAACATAGAAAAAATCTTCATCCAGACTGCCATCCTCATTGCGGAACATTCGATCTGTCTGGACAATCATGAAACATGCATTGCCCTTCTCACTGCCGGTGCTTACCCGCGGGCTTTCCATCACCGTTCCAACTAGAAAACATCCATTCATCATACTTCCATCCCCCTCGTCTACAGTGTGACAGAAAGCATCATTCGCAGCAAAGAATCATATCTGTATCAGAGTCTCAAAAAATGCAGATATGCCTTTGACATATCTGCACTGGATTCTCATATCTTACAAAAAAGGGCAAAGTTACTTTGCTTTGTCCATGTGCAGAAATGCACGAATTCTTTTCTTTCTGGCAATTGCTTTCTTTGCCTTATTGACATCGCCGACCCATTTGCACCGACCGCTGCAGTGTGAACAGTTCCCACCGCAGGAATCCAGTCCATGATTGGCAATATACATGATATCCAATACCGCAAGAATAACGATTGCGACAATAATATTCCAAGTTGCTGTATTCATATTCCACCTCTCATGAGTTAACTATAACTAACTATTTCCTATGTGCAATCAATATGCATAAAAAAGAAGAACATCTCTGTTCTTCTCACTCATATCTTTCGCCGGTCTCTGTCTTCTTAACACTCTCATCCGGTTTGATAAATACTTCTCTCTCGGCTTGGAACCCTGTGCCGGTCCAATGACGCCTGCTTCTTCCAATGCATCAATCATTCTTGCCGCCCGGTTTGTAGCCAATGCCAAATCTTCTCTGAAGAAGACTGGTAGAAGCTTTCTGCGCCTCTACAACATATTCTTTGACTTCCTGAAAGAGCGGATCATCATTGACTGTTGCGACAGGTGATCCATCAGCATCATTGATTCCCTCCAGCATGATGAATGAATCGTCATACATCGGTATTGCTTCCGCAGATACATAATCCGAGATGCGCTTGACTTCATCATCTGTAACAAAGACACCCTGAACACGTGTTGCGGCATTCTGTCCAATCGGCATATACAGCATATCACCATTGCCCAGCAGACGTTCCGCACCGATATGATCCAGAATTGTTCTGGAATCCATTCCGGAGGAAACAGAGAATGCAATACGGCTTGGAATATTTGCCTTGATGATGCCGGTAATGACATCAACAGAAGGCCGCTGTGTAGCGACAATCAAATGGATGCCGGCAGCTCTGGCCAGCTGTGTAATACGCTGTACAGAAGCTTCGACTTCCTTGCCTGCAACTACCATCAGGTCAGCAAGCTCATCGATAATGACAACAATATAAGGCAGCTTCTTTGGACATGGGGAACCATCTTCATTCGGACGTCCGTCCTGCTCCATCACCTTCTGGTTATAGACTTCAATATTGCGTACGCCTGCTGCTGCAAACAAGTTATAGCGTTCATCCATGATGCGGACGATGACCTTTAATGCATTGCTTGCCTGAGTCGGATCATTGATGACCGGTCCAATTAGATGCGGAATATGCTGGAATGGTGTAAATTCAACCTTCTTTGGATCAATCAGCAGCATCTTGACATCTTCCGGCTTGGTGCGCATCAGAAGTGACGTGATGATGGAATTCATACATACAGATTTACCGGAGCCAGTTGCGCCGGCAATCAAAAGATGCGGCATCTTATCCAGCCGGCAGGTAATTGTTCTGCCAAGCAGATCTTTTCCTAAGAAGAACAGCAGCGGCTGATTCTTGTCCTTGGGTGAGACATCATTGAGCAGATCTCTCATCTTGACCGGCGTGCTCTCTTCATTCGGCACTTCAATACCGACTGCATTTCTGCCGGGAATTGGTGCTTCAACGCGGATATCTCTCGCCGCCAGCTGCATCTTGATGTCATCCGTCAAAGCTAAGATCTTCGATACTTTGACATTGACATCCGGGCGTATCTCAAACTGAGTGACAGCCGGACCAATATGCGTATCAACTAGTTCAGCTTCAATATCGAAATTCTTAAGGATACTGATGAGCAGCTGGCCTTTTTCACGAGCCGCCAGCTCATTGGCACCATTGGCATTCTTCGGCGGAATTGGATCAAGGAGGGCTGGTTTTGGCAGACGGTATGGACGGTTGGAATGCTTGACAATCGGTACTGGAGCCGGCAGCTGCTTTCCTTCTTCCTCTGCCAGCGGTTCGTCTGCCGGCATTTCTTCCGCAGGCTCTTCTTCGATATGCTTTTCAGCAGCATCCTGCAGATCATCGACATTGATGAACACAGAATCTTTATCAGAAACAACTTTGCCTGGAATCTTAACGACTGGAATCTCTTCCGTCGGACCATCAGCACGGATATTTAAAATAGAAGATTCTTTCGGCTTTTCTTCTTCCTCGTTCATTAAAGACAGCTGTTCCGGCTGCTTGACTTCTTCGGTCAGATTCTTCAGCTCTGCCGTTGATTCCTGATCAGCTTTGATCTGACCAAGCTTTGCCTGTTCCTTCTTTTCCTTATGCTCTGCAAGCATGTTCCAGAGGTTGGCCGGTTCTTTTTCTTCTTCTGGTTCTTCTTCCGGCGGTTCTTCCTTCTGATGATCAGGTGTCTTGAAGAATGCTGCAATTGTATGAAAAGCATCCTTGTATGTATCTAAAGATACAAGCAGAAGCGCGGTGATGATAAACAGGACAACAATGACCAGGATGACGCCTGGTCTGCCAAAAGCCATGGACGTCAAGGCGTACAGCAGACCGCCGATGATACCGCCGCCGACGGCTGTGACAGGCTCTTTGCTGAAGTAGTCTGTAATATGGTCAACATACGGCATAATGGTCGGAATGCCGGTATCTTTTGTATTCAGATAGGCACAGAGCAGAAGAACAGCGCAGATGACCAGAATTGCCGGTGTCGGGTTCTTCTCTTCATTGCCATGATGCCTGTTCATGACATTGATCAGGATCACTATGACAACAATAGAAAGGACCAGCCAGAAAAGATCTCCAAGCAGATATCTCTGGAGATTATATAGGAAGATGCCGATGATGCCGTATCTCAATAATGCGACAATCGCCAATGCAGAAAGGATCACTATCGTGATCCATTGTCTTACTTCTTCCTGCTGTTCCCTTTTTCCTGTGCTTTTGATTTTCTAGCCACTTCAATCCTCTTAATCCTTTGTATTGATCTCTACAATTGCCGGCAGGATCATAGGTCTCTTGCCTGTCTCATGCAGTACATAACGGCTGATCTTGTCACGTGCTTCGGCACGGCAGCCCATATTCTCATAACGGTTTTCCTTGACAGCTTCATTGATCGTCGATTCCATCAGATCACCGATCTGCTTGACTATGTAGTCAGCATCTTTTCAGATAAATGACACCGCGCGACTGAACATCCGGACCGCCGATGATTTCTTTGGTCGCATGGTTCATGACAACACCAACGATGATGGCACCGTCTGTGGAAAGTATCTCTCTGTCCTTCAGCACCATGCCGGAAGAATCGAGGTTCTCATTGCCGTCGACCATGACATCTTCAGCTTCCATAGAGTCAAAGTTCTTTGCCAGTTTACCATCTTCAAAGGTGGCAATCTGACCGTTGTCCATGACAATGATCTTATCTGCAGTATAACCCATGTTCAAGGCAATATTTGCATTCGCAATCAGCTGTCTGTATTCACCCTTGACCGGCATATAGTACTTCGGTTTGAGAAGGTAGATCATCATCTTGATGTCTTCAATGCTTGCATGCATGGAGAAGGCACGCTTTGCATCAACACTGATGACTCTGCCTGCTTCACGGTACAGATCATCTTCCATGCTTGCTTCATCACGCTCTGTCCCAGGCACTGCCGGGGATGCGATGATCACTGTATCGGAAGAACGGAGCTCAATGTTCTCATCTTCCTTGATGGCAATCTTGTGAACCTTACGGAAGATCGTCGAACCTGTCCCGGCAACCAGTACCAAAACATTTTCCATTTCATTCAGGAAGCTGCTCGGGGCAATCTCCAGTCCAGCCGGAATATGATAGTAACCAAGCCTAGCCATATCAGCCAATACATTCCGCAGTTCATCATCATAAATCATAACTTTGCGGTTGTATTTGTTCGCCAGTTCAATCAGTTCGATGACACGGTAGATGTTCTGATTATATACGGTGACAAAGATACGCCCTTCAGCATCTTCAAAATACTGTTCCAGTTGAGATGAGATGCGGTGATTTGGAGCACTGTGTCCCTCTCTTGTTGAACCGACGGATTCACACAGCAGTGCCAAGACACCGGCATTGCCAAGATCTGTAATATTGGTAATATCGAACTTGAATGCTTCATTCATCGTATCGTAGTCAACGATGAATTCTGATGTATAGGACAACGTATCCGTCATCTGTCTTCAGGGCAACTCCAAACCGTCCGCAATCGACTGCGTTGTGCCAAAGGTGCGGATCTCTGTCCTGCCAATGGTAAATGTGCTGTTCCTTCTGATGCGGTGAATATTGACGTCCTTCAAGCCAAGCTTCTTCGCTCTTCTTTCAAAGATCATTGCGGTCAGCGGCGCCATGTAGACCGGCACATTCGGAATCTCCTTTAAAAGATTCGGCAGTGCAGCCATCACATCATCAT
>Ga0268356_10535_pt1 | contig 11263 bp, 11 predicted proteins | sample BioMet10_FD_194415 | JGI IMG/M metagenome (GOLD analysis project Ga0268356, IMG submission 194415) | Sewage microbial communities from Oakland, California, United States - Biofuel 10 (PacBio Assembly) | ecosystem: Engineered > Wastewater > Sewage > Unclassified | place: USA: California | collected...
AACTTCACGAGACAGCCGATAAATTTTTTAAGGATTACAACGAATCCACCGACCGGAAGCTGATGGCTGCCATGCTTGAGATGTATTATAAAATGTGCCTTTCGACCAACAACCAGCCCAGATGGCAGATATTGTGAAACGTTGTAATGGCGATTTCGGCAAATATGCTGAATGGGCATTCAAAGAAACTTTCTTGCTTGCCCGGTAATGGTCAATGCTTTTTTGGATAAGCCTTCATTAAAAACCCTGGAAAAAGACCCGGTATTTTCTCTATGGCTTGCTTTTTTCGGCTAACAATAAAAAGTTTAGCGATATAAGCGATAAAGCCAACGAGCAGCTCGACCGTGGCAATCGTTTGTTTGTAGCCGGCTTACGCGAAATGCAACCCGACAAAAAGTTTTATCCCAATGCTAATTCCACGATGAGGCTGACTTACGGACAGGTGCTTGATTATTATCCTGCCGATGCTGTTCATTATGATTATAAAACAACATTGAAGGGCCGTGATGGAAAAGGAAGATTCCACCAACTGGGAATTTGTGGTCCCGGCCAAGTTAAAACAACTTTATAAAACAAAAGATTTTGGTCCTTATGCCGAAAATGGCGAGCTGATGACCTGTTTCCTGACCAACAACGACATCACCGGTGGCAATTCTGGAAGTCCGGTTATTAATGCTGATGGTCAATTGATAGGCCTTGCGTTCGATGGAAACTGGGAAGCCATGAGCGGCAACATTGCCTTTGAACCGGCATTGCAGCGTACCATCTGCGTGGATATCCGTTATGTGATGTTTATCATTGATAAATATGCGGGAGCTCGCAACCTGGTGGACGAATTGGTTCCTAAGGTAAATCAGAATTAGTTAAAAGTAAAAACCCCAGGGTTTAACAACCCTTGGGGTTTTTTCATTTCACCTTTTTCAGAATCATCCCCGATAGCGTAGCAAGCCGGATTTGTTTCCTTTCACCTTTGAATTATCGAGAAGATTGATAAAAGTACCCTTTTCGGGGAGCGTAAAATCTTTACCGGAAGGTTCCAGATTAAATATCACATAGATACAGTCGTTTTTATCATACCTTTTATACATCAGCATTTTGCCTTCGGTAATTATAAATTCCATTTCGCCGGTACTCAGCACAGGATTGCTGCTACGGATATGAACCAGTTTTTTATAAAAATCGAAATATTCCTGATTGAAACTTACCGAGTCGTAGGTTTTGATTCCTGGCTGGATATTATTACGGGTTTCCGGCTGAAATGTATATTCCTTCCACCACAAAGGCTTGCGGTTGTCAGGGTCAACGCTGCCCCACATGCCCATTTCTTCTCCATTCCAGATATTAGGCGCACCGACATTGGTAAACTGATGGATGAGATACAATTTTACCCTCTGATAAGTCTCTGCATCGGGTTTGCCGGTTTTATAAGCAGGATTTTCGTAAGGATTTGCTTTGTCTTTGTATTTGCCATGATTATAAAAACAGCTCAATAATCTGGGTGTGTCGTGAGTTGACGACACATCCATCATCGAATAACGAAAAGGCATTTCCAATCCAGACCATTGGTAGCGAAGACTGTCGGCTAACTGATGCGCATTGATGGCATTGTCGGCATGTGAAAAAAAACTACGAGCCGGACGGTACAGGTGATAAAACATAACTGCATCAAACACCTCGCTATTGGCATAATATTCCGGTGGCATCATTTTATCCATCCACCATTGAATTTCGCCTACAAGATAGGCATCTGGTTTAATGTTTTTTACGAAAGTGCGATAATCGCGCCAAAATCCCAGGGGAATAAAATCGGCAACATCGAGCCGATAACCGTCAATTCCTTTGGAAACATCCCCATCGGGAGCCAGCCAGCGTTTAGTTACGGCAAAAATATGTTGTTTGGCTCCGTCATCCATATTGCCTTCATACGGATGGAAAAAGTCTTTAGCTGACGATAAATTGGTCTTCCGGATTTCGGGCATATATTTATTATTGAACCAGCCTAAATAGTCAAATTCATTTTTCTCCGTAACCGGATCATCATAAGCATAAATAGTATACCAGTTTTTGTATGCCGATTTTTCCCGGTTTTTAATGATATCGCGGAAGGCCCAGAATTCCACACCCGTGTGGTTCCACGAATAATCCATGATGATCCGGATATTCCTTTTGTGTGCTTCATTTATCAGTTTCAGAAAAAGTTTATCGGCAGCAGTCCATTGCCAGGTAGCCGGATCACCGGGATTTTCCAAAGCGATAATCTTATTGTCGCCCACCGGATCCGGACCAAAATTTACATCAATATGATGGTAATTCCGGGCATCGTATTTATGAAGCGTTGGCGCATCGTTCACCGGATTAAGATAAATGGCATTGATGCCAAGGTCGGCAAGATAATCCAGCTTATCTAATACTCCTTGCAGGTCGCCGCCAAAACGCCTGTCCTGAAGATTATCGGCAAACGATTTCCCGTTTTTAGCAGCCCATGGTTCTATTCCATACCAGTCCTGCGTCCAGGGAGTAATTGTCCAGTCTTTTGCCACCATTCCCGACAAGGCATTATACATATTTTCCGGTTTGGGATCGTTGGAAGAATCGCCGTTGTAAAAACGTTCCACAAAAATCTGATACCAAACGGCTTTCTTTGCCCAGTCGGGAGGTAGTTTTGAATTTTGCGCCATGCTGTTCCAGGGTAAAAGCAGTGCAGTAAAAAGCAGGATAAGAAAGTTCTTTTTCATGTGTTAATGGTTTTTTATCAAAAATTCAGAATAATAATCCTGAATGCCGGTTAAAACTCTAATTTTAATTGACCTTTGAAATGAAACGAAAGGCGATGGTATGGTGTAATTCCATGGATATTTATAGCCTGGCGGTGTTTCAAGGTAGGGTAGCCTTTGTTTTTTGCCCAATCGTAAATGGGAAATTTTGTATGAAGGTTTTCCATAAAATCATCGCGATAAGTTTTGGCAAGCACCGAAGCGGCAGCGATGGACAGGTAAGTGCTGTCGCCTTTTACGATACAATGATGTGGAATTCCGCTTTCGTTTTTGAACCGGTTGCCATCGATCAATAATAATTGAGGTGTAAACGCCAGGTTTTTAATTGCCCTTCCATTGCCCGGAAGGAAGCGTTAAGAATATTATTTCATCTATTTCTGTATTGCTTACGCTTGCCACCGCCCAGGTAAGCGCTTCGTTTTCGATGGTGGGTCTCAGCGATTCACGTTGCTTGCGTGTGAGCTGTTTGGAATCAGTAAGTAGTTCGTTTCGGAAATCTTTGGGTAAAACCACGGCTGCAGCATACACCGGTCCGGCAAGGCAACCACGGCCCGCTTCGTCGCAGCCTGCCTCTGTCAAATCATCGGTGTAATAAGGTAAAAGCATCGTTAAAAGGTAAAGGAAAGGTATCGTTCAATCAAAACGGAAAGTATCAAACCGATAAAAAGTATTTCCGGAATAAGTGGTTTTTTTACCGAGGTTAGAAATATGGCTATGTAGACCGATAACGGAATAAAAAGGATACATATCTGAATCTCAAAATTTTCACCCGAAAATATCAGAGAAACAATACCTGCAAACAAAAAATTGAATAATATGGTAAACCGTTTACGAATGCTTATTATTTATCCCTGACCTCCGACATGGCTCTGGGAAATGAAATCAAAAAAATCAGGCCAAGCAAAGCATAAAAAATGATAAGTATTGTATCTGGATGAAAAACAATCTGTCTGAAATGTCTGAAAAAATACAAATAATCGTCTGGTAATAATGGCTTGTCGAACCAGAAGTTATAGACAATCAGAAAAAGGTAGGGCGTAATAATGCCCAAAAGCGAAATTGCCCATTCGCGCCACGAAAGCAGCCGATAGGTAATATAGCTGAACCATATAAACACAAGAAAAAATATGGCCGACAGATTAAAAAGGGAAGCTATTCCGACCCAAAAGACCGAACTGTATATTTCGGTAGAAGCATCATCTTTATTGAATGCTTTGAAAAAATCTCGTATCGAAAAGAGTAAGAAAAAATTAGATAATAAAACCGGATGAAATGTCAGGAGGTTTCCCGAATGGCTCATTAAAATCAGATAAATAAAAGCTACGAAAAAAGTTGAACGCGGCAGTATCCCGTTTTCAGAAATAATCAGGTTTAAATAGATGGCTTCAAATAAAATAAGCAATAAGGCGACTAATTTACTGAACCAAACCATCCCGGAAAACCAATCGGGAGAAAAGTGGATAATCGAAATTATTTTGGGATAAACCGCTTGCGGAGTCTGGGGCAAAAAAGCTTCAACCCAAAGAATAAAAGCGGCTAAAAAGAGTATGAAAAACTGAAGCGCAAGATTTGACTTAAATATCCGTGTAAACATCAGGGTCGAGTTTTTAAGGTAACTGCAAAAGTATAATAAAATTATCATACTTTTTGTTCGCTTTCGTACAAAATCAAGCACGGAACTGAACAAGTTAAAACAGGAAGATAATCCATTGAATTTATAATATTCTCATAATCCGTTTTTTATATTTGTGGCACAATATTAGTAAGTTATAAATTTACTAAAAGAATATTTCCATGGACCGAATCATAGAAAAAAAGAAATGGACGACAAAGAAAATTATAACGATTGCAGCTATAGCAGTTTTTGTGTTGTTTGTTATTTATTTGGTGTTTTTCCGCGATAATTACAGTCGCTTGTACGTCAATCAGAATGAGATAACTATTGCCACTGTTGAAAAAGGTAAGTTTCAGGAATTCATACCGGTGGATGGAATAGTATATCCTAAAAATACCATTTATATCGATGCCGTTCAGGGGGGCATTGTAGAACAGGTATATGTGGAAGATGGCGCTATGCTTAAAAAAGGTGACCCGATTTTAAAATTGTCCAACGCCGACATGGAATTGAATTATATGGATCAGGAAACCCGTATGTACGATGCTATCAATAATCTGGCAAATACAAAAATCAGTCTCGAACAAAATAAATATAACCGGCAAAAGGACATTACAAGCATTCAGTACGATATTGATAAATTGAAACTCGATTTTCAGCGGAAACAAGGTTTTTATAAACAGGATATGATTTCAAAAAAGGAATTTGAAGATGCCCAACGCGATTATGAATATGCCTTGAAACAACTGAACATTTCCTTACGGCTTCAACGTCTTGATTCTATTTCAAATATTACACAAGGCTCCCAGATTGCCTCCTCCATGGATCGCATGCACAATAACCTGGGATTGCTGCGAAAAAACCTGGAAAACCTGATTGTGAAGGCTCCAGCCGATGGCCAGTTGTCTTCGTTTCTGGTTGAAATAGGTCAGACCAAAGGTGCTGGTGAACATCTTGGCGAACTGAATATCCAAGGTGGCTATAAACTCCGGGCCAACGTTGATGAACGTTATATCTCCAGGGTTTTCAACGGTCAGGAAGCCGAATTCGACCTTTCGGGAAAAACCTACGAAATGCAGGTTTTTAAAATCTACAGCAATGTTACCAATGGCTCGTTCCAGATTGACCTTAAATTTAAAAATGAAGAACCACAGGATATTAAACGTGGGCAGACTTTGCAACTGCGACTCAAATTCAGCAGCCCTACCGATGCTTTCATCCTGAAACGTGGAGGATTTTTCCAGGAAACTGGTGGCAATTGGGTCTATCTTCTTGATGCTTCCGGAAAAACGGCAGTAAAACATACAATCAAAATCGGACGTCAGAATACCGACTATTACGAAGTGCTGGAAGGTCTGCAACCCGGCGACAAAGTTATTGTTTCGTCCTACGATTCCTTTGGAAATAAAGATAAATTAATTTTAAAATAACTCATAACGGACGAAAAGAGGATAATTAGCCTTTTCGTTTTTTTCAAAATAAATTTCAAAAATCAATCAATAATTATGATCAGGACCGTTAATTTATCAAAAATCTTTCGGACGGATGAGGTGGAAACCACCGCTTTAAATAAAGTATCGTTTGAAATTCAGGAAGGCGAATTTGTAGCCATCATGGGGCCTTCGGGATGTGGAAAATCAACATTGCTCAATATCATAGGAATGCTCGATAATCCTTCGGGCGGCGAATATTATTTTCTGGACAAGGAAATATCTCATTTTACCGAAAAGCAACGGGCAAACCTCCGCAAACAAAATATCGGGTTTGTTTTTCAGAACTTTAATCTTATTGATGAACTTAATGTCTTTGAAAATGTTGAGCTTCCATTGATTTACCTCGGTTATAACACCAGCGAACGCAAAAAACGCGTGGAAGAAGTGCTGGAGCAAATGCAGATTATTCACCGGAAAAAGCATTTTCCGCTGCAATTGTCAGGTGGTCAGCAACAACGGGTAGCAGTTGCTCGTGCTGTGATTTCCAAACCACATCTTATCCTTGCCGACGAACCTACCGGAAACCTTGATTCGGCTAATGGCGAGGAGGTGATGAATCTGCTGGAAACCCTAAATAAAAACGGAACAACCATCATCATGGTAACCCATTCCCAACGCGATGCTGAATATGCCGGACGTATTATTCGTCTGTTCGACGGACAAATCATCAACGAAAACATAAATGCTTCGAAAATGGCAGTATAAAGCTGGATAAATGAATTCGAAATCAGGAAAAAGATACGATGCTTAAAAATTATTTCAAAATAGCCATTCGTAATTTGACCCGCCAACAGGCATATTCGTTAATTAACATTATCGGACTTACTTTCGGCATTACCTCGTTTTTGCTGATAATGATGTATGTGCAGTACGAGAGTAGTTTCGATAAACAGATTCCTGATTATGGGCAGATTTACCGTATGGTGGAAATTCAGATTGAAGAAGGTGTCGGCGAGCAACATGTTGCCATTACCATGGGGCCATTGGCTCCTGCATTAAAAGCAGATTTCCCGGAAGTGAAAGATGCCGTGAGACTTCTGATGCATGGAAGAGTTCCGGTAAGGTATGAAAATAAACAGTTTAACGAAGATAACTGCTTCATAGCCGATCCTTCGGTGCTTGGTTTTTTGGCATTCGGATGTTGTCGGGTAATCCCCAGACTGCACTCCTGGAAAAGCAATCGGTTGTGATTTCGGAAGATATGGCGAAACGCTATTTTGGCTCGGTGGAAAATGCTATTGGCAGAACCCTGGAAATAAGCAAACGACCGGGAATGAAAGTATCCGGTGTAATGGAAAATTTCCCAAAAACATGCATCTGCAATGCGGCATGTTTATTTCGATAGCAACTTTCGAAAATCAATGGGATTGGCTGAAAAATGATTGGGGCAACAATTCGGTTGTAACTTACATTTCACTTAAAAAAGGTGCGGATTACAAACAATTGGAAGCAAAACTTCCTGACTTCATAAAGCGTCATATCGACCGTAAAAAAGCGGAATACGGCTATCTTTCCATGTATTTGCAGCCATTGTCCGACATTCACCTAAAATCAAACCATATAAAATTTCAGATACAATTTTACCAGGGTAGCATCATTTTGTTTTACCTTTTTTTGGCCATCGCCATTATTATTTTATTGATTGCCTGCGTAAATTTTATCAATTTAGCTATTGCGCAATCCGTTAAAAGAGCCAAGGAAGTCGGGATACGAAAAACACTGGGTGCCAACAGTTCCAACCTTATTTACCAGTTTATAGGCGAATCGTTTATTGTTACATTTGTTTCTTTGATATTGGCTGTTGGCTTTGTAGAATTGCTTTTGCCCCTTTTCAATTCCATTTTGGAAACCAATCTACGAATCGATTTTATGGGAAATCCGCTATTCAATGTTGGGCTTTTTATTATTTTATTGGTAGTAAGCTTGTTGTCGGGAAGCTATCCGGCGTTTTACCTTTCCAGGTTTCAGCCGGTGGTAGTTTTAAAAGGAAAATTAAACGGTAAAAGCAAACAGGTAAGCTTACGCAAAACGCTGGTTGTATTCCAGTTTACCATCTCGGTAATAATGATATTTTCGGTAATGATCGTGTTTGCTCAGATAAAATATGTGGTAAACAAAAATCTGGGGTATAATTATGATAATCTTATCTGTATTCCGGTGTATGATAAGGAGACACTTAAAAAATCGGAAGTCCTGAAAAATGAATTGCTGAAAATCCCTTTGGTAAACGATGTTGTTTTCTCTTCCGGCGCTAACGGTGCAAGCGGTTCGCAGGGCGGAATATGCGCATTTGATTCTACCCGAAAACGTTGTATGGTACGTTACGGTTTTGTGGATTACAATTTTTTCAAAATAATGGAAATACCGTTAGTGGAAGGAAGATATTTTGACAAAAAAAATGGTACCGACAGCACAGCAGCGGTGATTCTTAATCAGGCTGCCGTAAGGGAATTCGGCTGGAAGCAGCCCTTGGGGGAAAAAATACAGTTTATTGGTGATACTAAAGTGTTTACGGTGGTTGGTGTTATTCGCGATTATCATTATTATTCCCTGCATTCCAAAATCGAACCGGCAGCATTTTTTTTATTTCCTGAAAATTATAACACGTTATTGATTAAAATAAAAGCATCTACCGGTAAGCAAATTATTCCGGAAATAGAAAAAGTTTGGCAATCGGTTTTTCCGAAATCGCCCTTTGAATATGAGTTTGTTAAACAGCAGATAAAAATCAGTATCGTACCGAAGAAAACGTTTTGATTATTTTCATCTATTTTACCATACTCTCGCTGGTGATATCATGCCTGGGTTTATATGGGCTTACGTCATTAATTGTGGAACAACGAACCAAGGAAATTGGCCTCCGTAAAGTGATGGGCGGATCCAATTTAAGAATAATAAAAATGTTGAATAAAGAATTTATTCGCCTGGTGTTTTGGGCCGGAATTATTTCTATACCCTTAACCTGGTATTTTTCAGGGGTGCTTCTGAATAATTTTGCATATCATATTTCTGTAGGATGGTATTATTTTGCTGTTTCCATTTTGACGGCTCTTTTCATTGCAATATTTACGGTAAGTTTTAAATCGTTGAAAGCAGCCAATGCAAGCCCTGTAAAATCGCTCAAGTACGAATAATTGAATTTAAAATGGATGCTTAAAAATTATTTTAAAACGGCTTTTCGTAACCTTTGGAGAAATAAAGGCTATGCATCCATCAATCTGCTGGGGCTTGCTATCGGGTTGGCAGCATTCATTCTTATTTCTTTGTATATCAATGATGAACTAAGTTACGACCGGTACAACATTAAGGCAGACCGTATTTTTATGATGGAAGAAAATGCGAACTGGACCGGCAAATGGGAAATATGCAGCATGACTTCGGCACCTATGGGGCCAGCTTTGGTTCGCGACTATCCAGAGGTGGAAAACCAGGTACGCATTGTACCTTCATTTAAAGCCACGTTGAAATATAAAGATAAGGCTTTCAGCGAATACCCCAATTTTGCTGATGCCAGCATCTTCGATATTTTTACCCTTCCGCTGGTGTACGGACAACCGGCAAACATGCTGAAAGACATCAATACCGTTGCTCTTTCCCAAACCATGTCCCGAAAACTTTTTGGAAATGAAAATCCTGTTGGAAAAGTTATTTCGTTTAATGGCAATATTGATCTGAGGGTGGACGGAGTGTTTGAAGATGTACCACACAATTCATATATTCAGTTTGACATACTAATTTCCTTTGAAACGCTTACCAATGAGAGTATTGGTTGGAAAGAAGAAATTAATAATTGGGGTCCACATAATAATTACACTTATCTTTTGCTTCGCAGTGCTGGACAAGCTAAACAACTTGAAAAGCAGTTTCCTGCATTTATTAAAAAGTACATGGACAAGGAAGACCAGGCGAAGTTCCGTCCCTTTCTTGAGCCATTGACTTCTCTCCATCTGAAGACGGCTTCCACTTCATTAAAAATATTTACGATTGTAAGTATTTTTATCTTATTACTCGCCTGCATCAATTATATGAACCTTGCCACTGCCCGTTCAGGAAAAAGGGCAAGGGAAGTGGGAATGCGCAAAGTAGTTGGTGCCAACCGGCGACAAATCATCGGACAATTTCTCGGTGAATCTGTAATTCTGACATTTATTGCTTTTTTGATTGCTCTTTCGCTGGCTGAAATTTTTCTTCCTCTTTTTCGGAATATTACGCAAAAGCCTCTTTTTATGGCTTCCATTTTTCAATGGAAGTTTTTACTTTTTTTAATTGGTACTACCATACTTGTTGGCTTGTTATCCGGATTTTACTCGGCATTTTACCTTTCCTTTGTTCAGCCGGCAATTGTATTGAAAGGCAAAATATTATCGCCCAAAGGTCAAAATGTTTTACGAAAATCGCTGGTAATTTTTCAGTTTATTGTTTCTATTTTTCTGGTTATTGCTTCCATTACGATTTACCGCCAGGTGAATTATCTGAAGAATTTCGATCTGGGTTTTGATAAAGAAAATGTTATTTATCTGGAACTTAATTCTCCCAACATTCAGGAAAAAGTACAGGTTCTGAAGCGGGGAGCTACTTCAAAACCCGGAAATTTCAAATGTTTCGGCAAGTTTTTATATCATCGGCAAAGGCGGTGGTGGCTGGGGTGTTAAAACCGATCAGATGACAGAAGAAACTACAATGACGGCTTACCTGGTGGATCCGGATTTTTTATCAACTTTCAACATTAAACTTAAATCCGGAAGAGATTTTCTGAAAAACAGTCCGTTAGAATATCAAACGGCATTTTTACTGAACGAACTGGCAGTTAAAAATTAGAATTAGGAGAAGGCGTTGGCAAACAAGTGGAACTGCAGGGTAAACGGGGAATTGTTGTCGGGGGTGGTGAAAGATTTTAATTTTGCTTCGTTGCACAATGAAAAAGAACCGCTGATTATCTCTCTCGACGATCGCCCGTTTATGTTTCATTTCCTTAATCTGAAAATCAGAACTAATGATTTCAATAAAACCATTTCATTTATTGAAAAAACCTGGAAAGAGATGGAACCGGTTCAGCCATTTAACTATCGCTTTTTGGATGAAACCCTCGACAAACAGTATGCACAGGACAGCAGGATGGCAAAAATCATTCTTATTTTTACTGTGCTTGCCGTAATTATTGCTTGCCTTGGACTCTTCGGACTTACCATGTTTACCATCGAACAGAAAAACAAAGAAATAGGGATACGTAAAGTTTTTGGAGGCTCCATTTCTTCCATTTCGCGTTTGCTGGCCGGTGATTTTTTGAAATGGGTGATTATTTCGTTTGTCGTTGTCCGGTCCGGTTGCATGGTTTGTAATGGATAAATGGTTTGCAGAACTTTCCTTACCGGGAAAAAGTT
>Ga0268356_10084_pt1 | contig 11224 bp, 13 predicted proteins | sample BioMet10_FD_194415 | JGI IMG/M metagenome (GOLD analysis project Ga0268356, IMG submission 194415) | Sewage microbial communities from Oakland, California, United States - Biofuel 10 (PacBio Assembly) | ecosystem: Engineered > Wastewater > Sewage > Unclassified | place: USA: California | collected...
CCTATAGGTTTATTATTAGTCCCGACAATCAAGTAATTCATTTACTACTTTGTTTATTACCTCTTTGTTGTATTTAATTTATACTTACTGGGAGAGGATGTACTACATTAAAATGAAAGATGAATCGTTTAAAATAAAAAACTTGCTCAAAAGAAAAAGTAAAAATTTAAGTATGATGATATAAAGAAAATAGCATTTGGTTCCAGTTTAGGAAAAGGAGCTTTTCTTTATATTGAGATCCTGGATAAAAACTATAAATATTATCAGTTCCCTTTAGATATGCTTCCTAAAGAGAAATCAAAGAAATTGTTACAATATTCAAAGAAAAAGGGATAGATGCAACTTCCGAGTGCTGTTGATGGATATTTAATCGTTAATTATTATATAACTTTACACTTTTTCGACCTGCTTTTCTTCTCAAAAAGAACTATATTTGCGCTTATTATTCACTAAAATAAGAGGAAATAACCGTGGCAAATGATATAGTTCTTACCCCAATGATGAAGCAGTTTCTTGACCTGAAAGCAAAGCACCCCGATGCTGTGATGCTTTTCGTTGTGGAGACTTTTATGAAACTTATTCAGATGATGCAGTAATTGCTGCTGAGATATTGGGAATTACCTTGACTAAAAGAGCTAACGGACAGGGGAAAACAATAGAGATGGCAGGTTTTCCGCATCATGCACTTGATACTTATTTACCAAAATTAATCAGAGCGGGCAAGAGAGTTGCTATTTGTGACCAGTTAGAAGATCCTAAAACTACCAAGAAACTGGTAAAGCGCGGCATTACCGAACTAGTTACTCCTGGTGTTTCCATCAATGATAATATTCTCAATTACAAGGAAAATAACTTCCTGGCAGCTGTTCATTTTGGAAAGAATGAGTGTGGTATAGCTTTTCTGGATATATCAACAGGGGAATTCCTTACTGCCGAAGGCCCATTTGATTATATAGATAAACTTCTTAATAATTTTGCTCCTAAGGAAGTACTTTACGAACGGAGCAAGAAGGGGATGTTTGAAGGTAATTTCGGAAATAAGTTCTTTACTTTCGAACTCGAAGATTGGGTATTTACTGAATCTAGTGCCCGCGAAAGACTACTGAAAACACTTTGAAACAAGTAGCTTGAAAGGCTTTGGAGTGGAACATTTAAAATTCGGAATCATTGCTTCCGGGGCAATCCTTCAGTATCTTGATATCACTCAACACACACAAATAGGGCATATAACTTCGCTTTCAAGAATTGAAGAAGATCGTTTGTCCGATTAGATAAATATACGGTTCGTAGTCTGGAGATTATTTCAAGCATGAACGATGGCGGGAAAAGCCTGTTGGATGTTATCGATAAAACAATAAGTCCGATGGGAGCTCGAATGCTAAAGCGTTGGATGGTATTCCCGTTAAAGGATGAAAAGCCAATCAACGACCGACTCAATGTTGTTGAATATTTCTTTCGCGAGCCGGAATTCAAAGAACTTATTGAAGAACAATTGCATCTGATAGGAGACTTGGAGCGAATTATCTCTAAAGTTGCTGTTGGGCGCGTTTCTCCCCGTGAGGTTGTTCAGCTTAAAGTGGCTTTACAAGCCATCGAACCAATAAAAGAAGCTTGTCTGAAAGCCGATAATCCAAGTCTGAATAGGATAGGAGACCAGCTGAATCTCTGTCTTTCTATCAGAGATAAAATAGAAAAAGAGGTTAATAACGATCCTCCGCTGTTGATAAATAAAGGCGGAGTAATTAAGAATGGCGTCGATTCAGATTTGGATGAACTACGTAAGATTGCTTATTCCGGAAAAGACTACTTATTGCAGATTCAGCAACGCGAGAGTGAAATTACGGGTATTCCTAGTCTGAAGATTGCTTATAATAACGTTTTTGGTTATTTTATTGAAGTGAGGAATACTCACAAGGATAAAGTACCTCAGGAATGGATTCGTAAACAAACGCTGGTCAATGCTGAGCGCTACATTACTCAGGAGCTTAAGGAATATGAAGAGAAAATTCTGGGTGCCGAAGATAAGATTCTGATTCTTGAAACGAAAATATATAATGAACTGGTTCTTGCTCTGACAGAATATATCCCGGCTATACAGATTAATGCCAATCAGATAGCACGTATAGACTGTCTTCTTTCATTTGCCAACGGTGCTGCCCAAAATAAATACATTCGTCCTGTTATTTCTGATGATGATGTACTGGAAATTAAGCAGGGAAGGCATCCGGTTATCGAGAAGCAACTGCCGCTTGGTGAGCAATACATAGCCAATGATGTGACAATAGATACCGAGCATCAGCAGATTATTATAATTACTGGTCCAAATATGGCCGGTAAATCAGCATTGCTGCGCCAGACAGCCTTGATTACTCTAATGGCTCAGATTGGTAGTTTTGTACCTGCCGAGAGTGCACACATAGGTATTGTAGATAAAATCTTTACCCGTGTGGGAGCAAGCGATAACATTTCGGTAGGAGAGTCTACTTTCATGGTAGAAATGAATGAGGCTGCCGATATATTGAATAATGTTTCTCCCCGCAGTCTTGTGTTATTCGACGAACTTGGACGTGGAACTTCTACTTATGATGGTATTTCTATTGCCTGGGCAATTGTGGAATATATACACGAACACCCCAAAGCAAGGGCAAGAACATTGTTTGCTACCCACTATCATGAGTTGAATGAAATGGAAAAGTCCTTCAAGCGAATTAAGAATTATAATGTTTCTGTGAAGGAAGTCGACAATAAAGTAATCTTTCTTCGTAAGCTCGAACGGGGTGGGAGTGAACACTCTTTTGGTATTCATGTAGCAAAGATGGCGGGTATGCCAAAAAGCATCGTTAATCGTTCCAATGACATTCTGCATAAGCTTGAATCCGACCACCGAAAGAAAGGAATTTCTAGCAAACATTTGTCAGAAGTAGGGGAGAACCGGGAAGGAATGCAGCTCAGCTTCTTCCAATTGGACGATCCTATCCTTTGCCAGATTAGAGACGAAATCCTGAATCTTGATGTTAACAATCTTACACCTCTCGAAGCCTTAAATAAACTGAACGATATAAAGAAAATCCTGAAGGGTAAATAATTTAATCAACCAAACATATACTATGAGAAAAGGCATTTTATTGTCATTGTTATTACTTGTTATTTTCTTTTTTTCAGCTGGCGCCCAGGAACCTTGTCCGCAGGTTATTCCTTCTTTGAAGGAGTGGAAGGGTGGAAACGGCAAACTGTCTTTGAAAAAGAAAGGAAAGTTAGTGATTCCTCCGGAATACAGATCAAAACTTGTTGCCGGAGTAGAACACTTTAAAAGTGATTTGCTGGAAATGTCCGGCATGAAGTACGAGGTTAAGTATGGTAAACCATCCAAAGGTGATATTTATTTCACACTGAATTCCAGCCAAAAATCGCTGGGAGAGGAGGGATATCAGATTAATATTGGTGATTATGTCCGTGTGGAAGCTCCTACAAAAACAGGAGCATTCTGGGCAACCCGAACTCTTCTTCAGATGATTGTGTCTGGTGGAACCGATTTTCCGAAAGGTGAGATACGAGACTATCCGATTATGCGAGAAGAGGATTTATGCTTGATTGTGGACGTAAGTTTTTCCCTCTTCAATACTTGAAAGATTACGTGCGTATTCTTTCTTTCTACAAGATGAACGAATTTCAGATTCACCTTAATGACAATGGTTTTGTGGAGTTTTTCGATAACGACTGGAGCAAAACCTATTCAGCTTTTCGTCTTGAAAGTACCAAGTTTCCTGGTCTGACAGCAAAAGATGGGTCTTATACCAAGAATGAATTCAGAGATTTACAGCAAGAAGCGCAATATTTTGGAGTTAATATAATCCCCGAAATAGATATTCCAGCTCATTCTCTGGCGTTTTCTCAGTTCAAGCCAGAGATAGGAAGTAAGGAGTATGGAATGGATCATCTGGATCTTTATAATCCCGAAACCTATAAATTTGTAGATGCCTTGCTTGACGAAATATTGGAGGCGATAATCCTGTTTTTATTGGCAAAGATGTGCATATCGGTACAGATGAATATAATAAAAAAGAGGCTGAAAAATATCGTTATTCACTGACAGATATCTCAAATTTGTTGAGTCATATCATAAGAATCCTCGTATGTGGGGCGGTTTAAAGTGGCTTGCTGGTAAAACTCCCGTTAAATCCAAAGGCGTTATTGTAAATGCATGGTCGGCAGATTGGGTAGACCCTGTTTCAGTCGCTGAAGGATGGCTATGAATTGATTAACACTTGCGACGGTTTTTCTATATATTGTTCCCGGTGCGGGATACTATCAGGATTTTCTGAATACAGAATGGATTTATAATAACTGGAGTGTAACTAAGCTTAGCAATGATATAACTTTGGCAAAAAACGAGCCCGGATTGAGCGGAGCTATGTTTGCCGTTTGGAATGATCACTGTGGAAACGGAATCTCTCAGAAAGATGTTCATTTGCGCACGCTCCCGGCTTTGCAGACGCTTGCTCAGAAAATGTGGAATGATGCCGGCAAACCTACCGATTATGCTGCTTTTAATAAGCTGTGTAAAGGTATGATTGAAGCGCCGGGACTGAATCTTTCCGGACGAGTAAACAGTAAAACTGACGTTGTTTTAAAGTATGATTTTGTAAAGCCGAAGGCAAAAGATCTTTCCGGTAACGAATTTAATGTAAAGAAACGCAAGGATAATGTTATAGAAACGCCGGTTTACGAAGTAGGTTACCCATATTCTGTACAGTTCGATTTAAATCTTTCTTCGAACAATGATAAGGATGTTGTTCTTTTCGGGAATGATTATGCCAAAGTATATGCTAATTGGAATGGAACGGGTAAGATAGCTTTTTCACGTGAGGGATATACTTTCAACTTCGATACAGTAATTCCTGCTGGCGAATGGGCTAATTTGCGTATTGATGCTACTGTAAATGGAATGAAACTCTATATCAATGGAAAACAAGTTGAGGAGCTTACACCTAAGAAACGTGAATGTACTAAGTTAAATGGTGGTTCCAGTAAAATGTATTACCAGTTTACATCATTCTTTCCTTTGCAGTTTATCGTTGATAAAACAACCGGATTTAAAGGTGAAATGAAAAATCTGACTGTTAAACAGGAAAAGTATCTGAATCTTCTTTATAACCCTGCCAGATTTCTTAAATAGGTAGTGATTCGGTATAATATATTACAATAAAAATGGGGTTTTCAATACATTTGAAAACCCCATTATATCTTATTTCTTAACTGTTGCTCTAAATTCTAAACCGCCTGCTGGAGTAGCCTGATCGGTATCAAATGTACTTCTATACTTTCCATCAGGTAAGTCGAATAGAGAGAACGTATTACAACTCCTTGCCGCTACAACTTTATCGGTTGATGCTGTTGCGATAGCCGATGCTGCCATGTCTACCAAGGCGCCCAAAAGACCACCGCTGCCGGAATTAATACTTAAATCTACCGTTAATGTACCTTTTCTGTTAAAGAGTATATCATTGCTTGTTGTCGATTTAAGCAGATATTCAATCTCTACCGTGATTGTGTTTCCTAAGGTAGATTTCTGCCATCGGTTAATGGTTGTAAAGAGAGCTGCGTCTGCTCCGAAAACTTCATGAAACTTTTTTAAATCGCCATTTATAAACATTTCCGAATCATAGGCACTTTCGCTTTTTAATGTTTCCATTGAAAGGAAAGGAGAGATTACATAATACCCTTTTTCACACAAAGGAATAGCCAATGATGTGTAAAGTACTCTTTGGCTTCCACATTAACAGTCTTGTTTATTGGAGGCATGATAAGAATACTTGTAGGTTTTGCTTCATACATTTTGGGATAATTCTCTCCACGGGTGAAGTTCTTTGTTTCTCCGCACGAAGTAAGTAGCAGAACAACCAGACTTAGATATATTATTTTTCTCATTTTTCCAACATTTTAATGATTCTTTCAATAAATACTTTAGATTCAGGATATACCTCGATTTCCTTTTTCATCATGGAAATACCTTCTTCCTTTTTCCCTGTTTGAGCAAGGAGAAAACCATATTCGGCATAAGTTCCCGGAGGCACTACCTTGCGGGTTCCCTGATCTTGTTTTGCAATTAATGCTGCATAGGTATTTAATAAAGCTTCTGTGCTTTCCGGTGTTTGTTTTTGTAGTAGTTATAAGAAGTTTTTTCGTAGTTTTTCCACGAGTAAAGTGCGCTTTGCTGAGTTGTACATGAACTTAAAAACAAGGCAAAGCAAGCCACACAAATAAGTTTTATTTTCATGGTAATTGTATTTTTTTAGTTTCCTGAGCAGATACGAATATTACTTTTTCATAAATTATATTTCCATTGTAATACACCTTAAGGTTTCTTTTTCCCTTAGCAATGGCATATACATCTCTCTTGATTGTTCCTTTTTTCTCTTTAATAACCTTTGCGTTAAACGAGGTATTATTATCTACAGATACCTGAACCTCGCCATCATAATTCTCATTTGCAACGAAATAAAGATAAGCCTGATCGGGTAATCCTCTTTCCTGACTGTAGTTTCCTACTTTACAGCTTGTAAAAAGTGCACAAATGCACACTAATAGCAGAGCAATATATTTTTGTTTTCATTATTTTATCTCCTCAATGTAATAGTTTGCTAGATTTGTTTATCAATTCCCCCTTCGGTAAAGTTTACTACAGAGTATTCAGATTGGGGAGTGTCTCCTCCAACCATGGCAATAGAAATTTCACCTACCTTCTTTCCAGGAAGTTCTACGTTCAGTCCTGTCTGTGGATTCTTAACAGTTTTTCCTTTTTCCTTTACTATAAACTTGTCTCCAACAGCTAATCCCTGGCTTTTTCCGCCCGAGATAAGAATTGCATCGTTATCGTAAGCAAGGAAATAAGATTTCCATGGTCTGTCCATGCAGTTATTTATGATATTTTCAACCAGTTTAGAGATTGCCATTGAAATAGCTTTATCACTTAAAGTAGCATCATAATCGGCTCTACCTCCCACTCCCATGGTTTGTTTGGTTTTTTGTTCGGCAGTTTCCTTTGGCTTCTTCAGAATAGATAATCAATCCTGTAGAACGTCCTACCAAGCGTACACTTACAGCAGCTTCTAACAATTTGAGTTTTTGTTGTTGAAAACACTTTTACATCACCCACATTTTTGCGTCCAAACTCAGTAATGGAGCCAATAATAAGATAATCTGCTCCAACATTTTGGATAGGAGTTTCCGGAGTTTGATGATTCACTCAGTAGTTGGTTAAGATCATTGCGCTCAAGTAAAATGAATTTGGTCTGAAGCAGCCACTTTGCTGATAAAATGTCTAACGCTTTGTTTACCCATCGGATCATTGTACTTTGTCGTAAAAGAGTCCTTTGGCATACTGTGTTTCGTTAGAGAAACGAGAAATAGCTACTTCCTTTTTAGTGACTTACCAATTTGTTTTACAGATGATTCGGGTTCAACCACAGTTACTTTATTTTGCGCGTAAAATTTCTGTCTGCGAGCAAATAAGTAACAGAACCAAATAGATGATTTTTTCTCATGATATTTTGTTTTTAATACATTTTAGTTTTAGTAAGTCATAGCCTTACTTATAACAAAAGTATGTATTTTTCTGAAATAATACCACTTTTAGTATATTTATTTTGTTTTGTTGCAGAGGGAAGTGATAAGTGAATAATTTTTATATATGCCGCATGGGTATTACGTGATATTAATCAACACATATGGAATGTTTTTTTAAATCATCCCTCATCCCTCACTAAAATTATCTGAAAAAGCCCTATAATAAAGAGTTTTGACGGGTGAGGGATGCTTTTTATCCCTCACTATTTTGGGTTTATCCCTCACTTTTTTAGCATCATAAAGCTTGAATAGTAAATGATTTTGGTTTACGGAAATGTTGTATTGACTTTTGGAAAGCGGATAAGTAGGGGAGACTAAACAGAAAAATGCCGAAAAAGATTGAATTTCTTTTTCGGACATTAAATAATTAGAATGTTATTGAGTTTTTATGACTATCTAAACTTTTCAGCAACCAGTCTTTAAGTAGGCATATCAATTCCAAGTTCTTCTCCTTTAGCTATGAAGCTGAAAAGCAGACCGTCTACTTCCGATTCGTGACCTTTGCTGATATCTTTTGCATGGATGCTGTACTGGCGGGATCTAGCTTATCAAGAACTTTGAGATTGTAGGTTACCGGATCTTCCACGAATGTTATTCCAAGGGCATTACCTATGGCAGCACTTTCACGTGAAAGTCCAATAAAAGTATCTCTTTTGGTTCCCTCTTTTTGCAGCTCTCCCATTGGAACATCATAGTATGCACCGGTGCAAGCCATGGCGGAAATGAACGACCATTTCACGAAAGTATCGCGGTTTATATCCTCTGAAATAGGAGCTTTGATGCCGCTTTCCTGAAGATCTTTCTGCACAGCCAACAATCTTTCATAAGCTACATTGTCTTCCTTGCGGGCACCAAATACCAGGCGAAAGATGGTTCCCATCTGAGTAATCTCGCCCGGAGCGAAACGAATCCTACGATGTAGATGCATCCGTCGAGAACCGTCACGTTTTCGACCTTGCGTTTAATCTTGGCCCCGTGCCGTATACGTTGAGAATCGGTATTACGATGGTGTCTTTGTGTGAAGGCCCTTTCAATCAGTTCGGTGATGGAATCAATAGAATAGCCCTTTACACAAACAAAAATCACGTCAGCTTTGTCGTTATACTCCTCAGAGAGGCATGCGTTAACATGAACGGTATGATCACCTTCAGTCCGGATTTCAGCTTCAGGCCGTTCTTCCTGCATAGCTTTAAGTGAGCTCCGCGGGCAATACAAGTCACATTGTGGCCTGCAAGGGCAAGGATCCGGCAATACTTCCTCCTACGCCGCCCGTTCCAATAATCAGATACTTTGTCGCCATTTATTTTTTATGAATAAAAGAGGGATGAAAATGCTGCTTATGCAATTTTAATCCCCATACTTTTGTTTTGTCTATTTTTTGAGGAATATCTATTTGTCTGTAACAGATTTACCTCTTAGTTTACTGTGCTTTTATACGTTAAAGCGGAAGTGCATGATGTCACCGTCTTCCACCTACATATTCTTTTCCTTCAACACCTAGTTTACCGGCTTCTTTGATGGCTGCTTCCGAGCCATATTCAATGAAGTCATGGTATTTAATTACACCTCTGCACGGATAAATCCTTTTTCAAAGTCGGTATGGATTACACCAGCACATTGAGGAGCTTTGCTGCCTTTCAGGTAAGTCCATGCGCGAACTTCCTGTACACCTACTGTGAAATAAGTTTCCAGATTAATAGTTTATAGGCAGATTTAATCAATCTGGCAACACACCCGATTCTGTTAATCCAATCTCGCCAAGGAACATTTCGCGTTCTTCGAAAGTTTCGAACTCTGCAATTTCCGATTCAATCTTGGCAGCTACAACAAGCAACTGAGCATCTTCGTCTTTAATTGCCTCACGAACCATTTCCACGTATTTATTTCCGTTTACAGACCTGCCTTCGTCTACGTTACAAACGTAAAGAACCGGCTTACTTGTAAGCAGGAATAGTTCTTTTGCTATCTTTGTTCGGTCTTTTGTTTCGAATGTAACTGTACGGGCCGACTTGCCTTGTTCCAAAGCCTCTTTGTACTTATGAAGCACTTCATAAGTCATCTTGCAACTTTATCGCCACCAGTCTGAGCCTGCTTCATGTACTTTTTGAATGCGGCTGTCAATAGTATCAAGGTCTTTCAGCTGAAGTTCGTAATCAATGATTTCCTTGTCACGAATAGGGTTTACATTTCCGTCAACATGCACCACGTTATCGTTGGCGAAAAACAGCGAAGAACGTGAATAATAGCATCAGTTTCGCGGATGTTTGCAAGGAACTTATTCCTAATCCTTCACCTTACTGGCGCCTTGTACCAATCCGGCAATATCCACAATTCTACTGTGGTAGGTACTACGCGGTTAGGTGTGAACCAGCTCGGCAAGTTTTGTTCAAGCGTTCATCGGGAACAGTGATTACACCTACGTTAGGTTCAATCGTACAAAAAGGGACAATAGCAGACGTGCCTTTGCGTTAGACAAGCAATTGAAAAGAGGTCGATTTTCCTACGTTAGGAAGGCCGACGATACCACATTGTAAAGCCATTCTTTATATCGTTAATTTGTTTCTTATTCAAAACGTTTTTCAGCTTGCAAAAGTACAAATTATTCGGGTGGAATACAAAGAATTAGCAACTTACCTTGAAATATAATATAGATATATAAAGAAAGATTTACCATTTTCCGGTTATATCTTTTTTGTTTTGATGTACATCAAACGTATGCTTAGATATACATCAAAAGGGTGCTTTGATATACATCATAATTATCTGTTTGATATAGGTCAAAGAAAAAATATTCTTAATAACTTTGAACGTTTTTCCCGGCATGCGTGTATACTATTCCGGACCGTTCCTATGATTAGTATGCACTTAAATGAAATGAAAAAATGAATATTAGAAAATTGAAAGTATATTTCTGCGATTGTTGCCTGTATGGCATTCCAATCTTCCTTTGCCCAAACACCTCAGAAAGTAGTCTCTTTTGTCAAGGAATCGCATGATGTGAGAGTGGTATAAACAGCAGGCAGAAGCGTGGAAGAAGGTTCTTGATAAAGACAAACACAACGAAGCTGCCTGGGAAAACTATTATCACGGGCCACGCGGTATACGGTATTTAACGATACCAATATGAAAGATTATAATTCAGGCCAATGCTCGTCTGGAAAAGATAATGCAGGATATGAAAACAAAGCAATACCAAATTCATATACCTATAACGTGCTGATGTATTATCATAACGGGAACGATTTGAGGAAAAGTGCGTACATAACTAAAGCTATTGCAATGCGTCCTGACGAAGTGGGCTTTTTCCCTGACTATGTATCCTTTGCGATATTGTCCCGGAACGATTCACTTCTTACAAGCACCTGCAAGAAATGGTACGAAAGCGGGGAATATTCAGCAGGATTGTGAATATGATTTAACGAGATGGCTGGAATGGAGAAAGATGGCATTATATTTGCTTATGGAGATAATGCAATCTATCCTAATTGCTGCTCTCAATGTGGCAAGATCTGTTTAAGGATAAAAAAGTTAATCTGTCTCCCTTTTTTGTATGAGCAGAATTATCGGGAGCGTGTTCTCGAAGAATTGGAGTTCCTCC
>Ga0268356_10878_pt1 | contig 11207 bp, 12 predicted proteins | sample BioMet10_FD_194415 | JGI IMG/M metagenome (GOLD analysis project Ga0268356, IMG submission 194415) | Sewage microbial communities from Oakland, California, United States - Biofuel 10 (PacBio Assembly) | ecosystem: Engineered > Wastewater > Sewage > Unclassified | place: USA: California | collected...
AAATTCAGAAATGAAAAGTATTCTCCTTATATTATGCTTCAGGGCGGATATGAAATCCCAATTGATGATTCTCAATTAGCATATAATGATATTGTTCCTAATAATGTAATCAATTATAATTCATACTATTGGTCGGCAAATAAGAAACTTGATCCTAAAGGTGGCTTTTATTTAGTCCGTCGATGGGATTACTTGTTCATCTGAAGTCTCAGTTCGGATTGAATATGTCTGTCGGATATCAGTATCACAGGCAGCATTATACATCTTCTGATGATTATAAGCTTGATATTGATTACAACCGTCTGTTAATAAACTAGGTATCACTATTTATTAAATCTAATGATATGAAAACCAAATACTATATATTACTTTTATTGTCTATGCTCTCTTAACTGCATGCATGGATAAATATACTGAGACTTCAACTGTAAACTCTCCCATATATATGAGTTATGAGACTTTAAGAAGTGCAGTAAAATCAACTTCACCTCAAACTTTGGCAAATCCAGGAAAAATATATTTTAAAGACAATTATTTATTTGTTGTAGAAAGCTCAGAGGAATACATATTCTTGATCTCACTACTCCGGCAAATCCAAAGAATATCGGTTTTATAGAGGTTCCCGGATGTATTGACTTAGCAATAAAGAACAATATTTTGTTTGCTGATAGTTATGTTGATCTGGTTGCAATTGATGTTTCGGATATTAGCAAAATTAAAGAAGTAAACAGAGTAAAGAATGCTTTAGCTTATACTGTTCCTCAGATAAATGACAAATATCGGGTGAAAGAAGTGGATAAGAGAAAGGAGTTGTTATAGGCTGGGAATTGGTAACAGAAAAGCGTGAACTTGAATATAATGAGACTCCTAATTATCCGATGTGGGATGCTTACTATACGTCAAATAGTTATGCTGAACTGAATGCTGCTGCAGGTGGTATTTCCGGGAGTGGTTTTGGAAAAGGTGGCTCTAATGGCACGCTTTGGATTGTATGATAAATATTTGTATGTCGTTGATAATAGTCAACTAACAATGTTTGATGTTGGAACTCCTGGTTCTCCGGTAAATATTGGAAAGCAAACAGTGGGATGGAGTATAGAAACGATGTTTATTTATGACGATCATCTCTTTTTTGGAACTACAAATGGAATGTTAGTTTATAGTCTTAATGTTCCAACAGTTCCGGCTTATGTCAGTATGTTCTCTCATGCAACAAGCTGCGATCCTGTTGTTATTCAGAACGGATACGCATACATCACTCTTCGCGGAGGACAAGCTTGTCATGGAGATATAAACCGTTTGGATGTCGTTAAGCTTTCGTCCGATTATAAAACCAATCAATTGGTGGGTTCATTTAATATGACCAAACCTTATGGAGTGGGTATTGAAGGAAATACTTTGTTTGTTTGCGATGGAGAGGCAGGACTTAAAATATATAATGCTGCTGATAAGACAAAGATTACTGATAATTTGATTGCTGCTTTCCCAGGAATTAAGACTTATGATGTGATTCCTGTTAACGGATACTTATTTATGATAGGAGAAGGCGGCTTTTATTTATATGATTATTCAAATATAAATGATATCAAGCAGATTAGTAAAATTCCTGTAACACCATTCTATGCCGACTGATAATGTTCTGAATAGATAGGATTTGCATATATGATTCTAATAAGCTCCCTTTGTTTAGTAATACCCCGATTACTAAGCGAAGGGAACTTGGTATTTAAATATGCATAAACGAATTTATTTGCAGACTGACAAACCTTTAATTGGATACAATTTCTTCTACTAGCTTGAAAACAGCTGTTACAGATTCAGCATTTGCCGGTAATAAATTCGATTTTTGACTATAGATTCTTTTTGCCCGTTCAATAGCAAGATCCTGTCGAGACCTTTTTGTTGCAGGATCTTTGGATTGTAATATTTCAAATAAATGTTCAGTAACAATTTTACTACCTTTACCGGCGTAACTTGCACCAAATATCTTGATATGTTTGTTGATTATTTCATTGTATTCATTTCTGTGTAGCAGCCCACCGTGATGATCTACAAAATGCAATATAAGCCAATATTCAAAGGCTTGATTTGAATAAGCGCAGAAAAAGTTATGTTCGTTTGCCATTGAGATGGCCTGACTAAACATTTTGTTTGTGAAATCGTCTTTATCAAACACACACCACACTTCATCCGGCTTATCTCCATCAGATTTTGAAGAGTAAATCTCAATGGCCTTATGGACCAAAGAGACCGTATTGTAACCAAGACCCACAGTTTCAATAGCTACATTAGGCCTTCTGAATTGGTTGAAATAAGACGTCTCAGTATTTTTACCCTCACATACTATAAGAAACTTCTTTAATGTAGATCGGGTAGGAGCTTTTCTTATTAAATCGGGTGTTTCACCTCTTCTCCGTCTAAGCGATGTTTGCGGTTCGTGCTGATCGTTGTCAAGAGAAATGTGTTTTATTCCATCTCTAATCTCTATTTTCATTATCTTCTTCTTTTTTAGAGGTGAATGATTTATTCATGTTTTTCAGATAAGGAACCGCTCCAAATCTTCCTTCCAGATATTTTTTCTGCAGATTTGCTCCCGGTCTCAACATGAAATCGGCAGCAGACGTTAGAGATGCTTCTCCGTATCTGTTTTTTGATACGAAATAAATCTGGTCTTTTCTGAAAAGATCACTCGATAATAAATTAGTATTTTGCGTATTGAATATCAATTGTGCATTATGTGGATTTGTTTCTTCTGAATGAAATAACTTAAGAAGAGCAACGATAAGATCGTGATGCAAACCGGAATCAAGTTCGTCAATCATTAATATTTTGCCTCTGTCCAGTGTATCGAGAATAGGTGCAGTTAATGAAAGAAAATGAATAGTGCCGTTCGATTCATCTTCGAGCATGAAAGGAGTTTCATCCACCCTTAATTTATTCTCGTCGTATACGGTATGAAGTGTCTGAATTTCATCTCTGTTTATAGGATGGCGCACAAAATCATTAATGCTAAAATCGGCATCTTTCATCAGACGAACAATCTTTTGCTTCATCGGTGTAGATAATTTGTCAAGCGTATAGCTTTGCACATTGCTGCCATCGGCAGAGAGCAAATTTACATGATGAAACCATTTCAGTATTTTCTGAGAAAGCTGATCGTTAAACTGAGCCAGCACGGTTAGCAGAAGGCTATCTTCACGTATCATGTCTTCTTCTACCAGGCTTTTAACTCGTTTCAGCTCAGAAGAATCATATTCAATGACTTTCCCTTCACGATAGAATAGTTCTTTTTCTTTCTTTTCTTTTTTGTACAGCCATTCTGCCAAAATATTCTTTTTGGTCAGTTCGAATCCGTACCGATATTGTATTTCATCTAGAATAAATACAACTTCGAAGAAGCTTGGGCTTTCTTTAGATTCTGTACTTAGTCTGAAGTTATCTATGCTATACCCTCTGTCTACAGCATTATTGGTAGATCTTTCAACCATTAAGCGCATAAACTGGAAAGCATTTAGCAGCTTTGTTTTTCCACTGGCATTTGGACCGTAAATTACAACAGATTTAAGAAGATTAATATTATCTGTCTTGATAACATTATCTACATTATCCTTAATATGATTGGATGCGACCAAACTTAATTTAGTCTCATCTTTAAAGCATTTGAAGTTTTCAAAATGAAATTGTACTAACATAATTTTAGGTATTAGTTCTACAAATATAATAATTGTAGGATACATTCAGGTTTATAAACTACCATTTATTTTTCATTGGTCAATAGTTTTATTTTATTCATGAATAAATTAAAATCATTGGCGAATAGATTGAAATTATTGACCAATGAATTTTAGCTTTTTTTCCAACACATATTCTGTCTGTGTTAAATAAAGGAAAATAAGATTATATATATAATAACCTTCAGGCCGAAGCAGCCAAAATTCAAACAATTGCTCTTTCTGGTTTGTTTTTTAATATATGAGATGGATGAACGTTTAATGAAATTATTGAACCATTTATTTAAAAAATTAGATTATGAAAGATTCGAGCAAATCAAAAGAAGAAGTAGCTGAAATCATTAAAAGAATAATGAAGAAACTAGAGAAACATGAAATCACTATTGAAGAAGCTAAAAGACTTTCAAAGAAAGCTAAAGAAGAAATTGATAAAAATGTTGATGAATTGGAGTCTTTAATTTCAAAAGCTATAGATGCTTATAAAAAAGAGTGCGATGAACGCATGAATGAGTTTGATGAGCCTTGTAAAAATGCTACTATCATAGGGCAAAAATATGTTCATCTATATAATAAAGAGCGATTGCTTGCAAAATATGATATGTTTTCCGGTGAAGTTATTCTTTCATAAAGTGAAACTAATTCTTTGATGAGTGTTTATGAAAAAGCAAAGCCGACCCTAACAAAGAGTCGGCTTTATTAATATATTGAAATTTCTATTATCTACTTGTGCCTATCCAAGTCAGTTTATGCCAAACTCCTTCCAACACTCCATACCGATGATCTTTTTGCCAGTATTTACAGAATGTCCATTGAATAATCATAAGCATTAAGCCTATTAAAAGAGAATAAGTAGCTCCTGTATATTGGTATAAACCTAATCCAAATCCATAATAAATGCACGAACCTAAAATAGATTGCATAACGTAATTACTCATACTCATACGACCTAAAACTGAAAATTTATCAAGCGCATTTCTTAAATTAGTATTTTCGTACAGTAATACAAATCCTGAAACAAGGAAAACAAGGAAGGCAAAGTTGGTCCATGATTTTGTAATTAACTCCAAAGATCTAAATACTGCTGTATTAGTAATTGATTGGCTTGTTACACTTTTACTCACGAAATATAAAGGTATAAATAGTATTAATGAATATATTAATGCCTTTGTCCAGAATTTATTGTTTCGGGAGATTTAACGAATTTCTGTGTTCTTCCCAATAACATACCAAACATAAACAATGCCGGAGTCTGAAATACTCGTCCAGCTTCCCACGTCCACAAATAAACGGCTGTTTTACCATTCGTTAAGTTTCCCGTAAATGGTATCTATAAACGAATTTTTTGGAATATATTCACCCATTTTACCAAAATATTCCCAGGATGCCGGGATTTGGAATTGCTTGTTGTGGATGTATAATAGCTGATAATACTTTTATCCATTCATATGGTTGGAGAATAAGTATAACTGCAATAAAAAGAACTGTTTTGGTATTTAACTTTGCTACCGGAATAAGAGTGAAACCTAAAATGGCATATATTGTCAATATATCGCCTTGATAGAAGCTTGAATTAATCATACCGAATCCGTATAGTAATACTAGTCGCCATGCAAAACGTGCACGAAAATCTTTTCCTTTTAATTCCTGATTATGTTGTTGGATATAAAAAGTAAGACCAAACAACAAGGCAAATATTCCGTAAGCTTTTCCCGCAAAAAGAAAGAACATTGTATCCCAAATAGTTTTATCGAGACTCACTAACCATGCCGGTAAACCTGTGGGTAAAAAGTAATAATCAAAATGCTCAAGATTGTGTAACAATAATATTGCTACAATAGCAAAACCGCGTAAAGCATCAACGCTTTGAATTCGTGGAGATTTAAGGGATGTCATAAGTGTTTGTGTGTTTTTAAATTGTAAATTAATAGTGCGCAATTTACAAAAAGATGTTGAATGGACAACTAATTTTTACTTGCAAATTCGCATAATATTAAAAAGTAGCTTTTGTGTTTTAGTATAGACTTTCGTTTTTTTTGAATTCTTTTAATTTGTTTTTAATTTAATTATGAAATAACATCCTATTCCCTTGCATCATAAGTCTAATTCAAGTATTTTCGTGACTTAAATTTATGTATAAAAACGGAATTATATGAGTGGTTTTTTTGGCAGTATTTCAAAAGTTGATTGTGTAGCCGACGTATTTTATGGCACAGATTATCATTCTCATTTAGGGACGAAAAGGGCTGGTTTAGCTTTTTTGTCTAAGGAAAAAGGTATTCAAAGAGCGATCCATAGTCTTGAAGACGGATATTTCAGAAATAAATTTGAAAATGATATTAAGAACTTTTCCGGCAACAGTGGAATTGGTGTAATTAGCGATACCGAGGCGCAACCTATTGTGGTAAATTCACATTTGGGACGATTTGCTGTGGTTACAGTATGTAAAATAGTAAATTACGATGAACTGGAAAAATATTTTCTGGATAAACATCATACCTTTTCCGAGACTAGTCAGGGTACAGTAAATCCTACTGAATTAGTGGCTATGCTCATTGCAGAAGGGGATAATTTTCTATCGGGAATCGAGAATGTTTATAAACGAGTGAAAGGATCTTGCTCAATGTTAGTTCTAACGGAAGAAGGTATTCTGGCAGCTCGAGATAAACTAGGCCGTACACCAATTATTCTCGGGAAAAAAGAAGATGCTTATGCAGCTGCATTCGAAACTTGTTCTTTCTCAAATCTTGGATATGAAATTGATAAATTTATGGGACCCGGCGAGGTTGTTCGTATTACTGCTGATGGATATGAGCAACTACGCAAACCAAATGAAAAAATGCAGGTTTGCGCCTTCCTTTGGGTTTATTATGGGTACCCACCTTCATTTTACGAAGGAATAAATGTAGATGAATGCAGATACCGTTGTGGCGCTGCACTTGCAGAGAATGATGATGTTAAAGCAGATTTTGTAGCAGGTATTCCCGATTCTGGTATTGGACATGCAATGGGATATAGCCACAAAACAGGAATCCTCTTCAAACGTCCGTACTCAAAATATACACCTACATGGCCTCGTAGCTTTATGCCTCAAAGCCAGAATATGCGTGAATTAGTGGCAAAGATGAAACTGATTCCCAATAAATCAATTATTTATGGAAAAAGCGGAGTGTTCCTTGACGACTCTATTGTGCGTGGTACACAATTAAAAGATAATGTACACGATTACATGAAGCTGGAATTAAAGAGGTTAATATGAGAATTGCTTGTCCTCCATGAACTTATCCTTGCGAGTTCCTTAATTTTAGTCGTTCACGCTCAAGTCTTGAATTGGCTACTCATAAAGCAATAAAGAAACTAGAAGGTAATGAGGGCGTTGCTTTTAAAGAATATTCGGATAGTAATAGCGAAAAATACAAAGCTATGGTCGATGTAATAAGAGAGGAACTTGGACTAACAACACTTACTTTCCAAACACTGGACGATTTGGTGAAAGCAATTGGACTTCCAAAAGAAAGGTTATGTACGCATTGTTTTGATGGTTCTAGTTACTTTGAATAGTTATTTAAAAAAGTAAGAAAAGTCTGTCAAATGCAGACTTTCTTACTTTTCTTCTATTATATTTGAAAAATAGTTCCAACCCTTCAGCATTGGAATAATCATCGTATGTGCCATTCGGAATATAAAGCCTGCACATGGATGCATCTATTCCTTTAAATGTATCAGTTCCGCTTACTTTAGGAGAAACAGAACTATTACAGTATATTTTTTGTAATCCGCTACAACCAGTAAAAGCATACTCACCTATAAAAGAAACATTGCTTGGCATAATAAATGAAGTCAATCCATAACATCCGGTAAATCCATAATTCCCGATTGATGTAATGCCGTTTGGTATTGATATTGACTTCAGACCAAAGCATCCTGCAAAAGCAAAATTTCCAATGGCTGTAACATTTTTCGGTACGATAAATGTAGTCAGGCTGAAACATCCAGAAAAAGCTCCATTACAGATTGAATTTATATTGTTTGGTATAACCAGTTTCGTTAGTTTGAATAGCTCTGCAAACATATAATCTGTAATCGAACTATCTTTTGTCAGAAAGTCATTGAAATATTTATCGCCACCTTCAACAATATTAGCATTAGCCAAATCAAGTTTGGTTAGCATGCCTTCAGTCTTAATGCTTTTTAGACTCCCGCCTCCGGCCATTTCTCTAATAAAGGTAATATCTGTACCATTCAGATTGCCCGACAATGTGAGATCAGTAATTGAATATTTATTTTTTGACTTTATCAGGGTAGACAATGTTCCAGCTTTCTCTACATGAATAATTACTTGTGAATCATCTTGCGCACGGAATTTGAAGCTTAAAAACAAGCAGATAGTTATTAGTAATGAAATTGTAATTACTAATAATTGCCTAAAAGTTGAACTTGGTTTCATAATCAATCAACAGCTAAGGATTAATATTGAAAAACGTGTGCATTTTATATAACAATTAATACTATTATTTGTTTTTAATGTATATTACATGCTTTTTATATGGCTGTGATTTATTATTAACCAAAAAAAGATATAAACATGCAAAACTTTAAATTAATCGATGAAATAGTGCAGGAATTAAAGCAGAACTATCCTGCATTGTCCGACTATGAGTTATTGTCTATTGCTATCCAAAAGCAACGCAATGACATATTGATTGCAGGCTTAAGTGTTTGCCAAGATAGTGGTTATCCATCTGGCATAGAATCAATAGCTGCCCAATTAGGACTAAAAGCCAGATATAGAGATAATGATGATTTGAGTGAACTTAATCTGGATATTCTTGACTAAGTATAATTGCAATTAAAAGCGATTTATATTTCTGTCCTTATAAAAAATTATGCACTGAATATATGTTTTTAACAGAGTGTTAGTTTTAAATAAAAGTATCGCACTTATATAAAAGTATTAATCTTTAAAATTTAGGAACAAGATGAGAAATGATAGTTCTGTTGCAACCTTGCTCTTTATTGTAATAGCAGTAATAGGAGCACTTTTGGCATTTGCTGTAGATAGTGAATTCAAGTCCGGAATAAGTCAGACTATATTGGTTCTGTTTTTCTTTGCTGCCGTGTTTACAGCATGGTCAACAAAAGTTGCAACTCAGTGGAACAGAGCTGTTGTATTGCGTCTTGGTAAATTTCAGTCATTAAGAGGACCTGGAATATTCTTTATTATTCCAATAATAGATTCTATACCTTACTGGATTGATATTCGTGTTATAAGTTCTGCCTTTAAAGCAGAAAAGACATTGACCAAAGATACTGTCCCCGTTGATGTAGATGCTGTGCTTTTCTGGAAAGTAGTTGATCCCAAAAAAGCAGCTTTGGATGTAGCTGAATATAATAGCGCAATAGCCTGGGCTTCACAAACGGCACTTCGGGATGTAATTGGTAAAACAATGCTTGCGGATATGCTCGAAGGACGTGATAAAATTAGTGCTATATTGCAAACTATTATTGATGAAAGAACTGAGCCTTGGGGTATTAATGTAATCTCTGTTGAAGTGAAGGATGTACTTATCCCTCAAGGATTAGAAGCTGCCATGTCTATGCAGGCACAAGCAGAACGAGAACGCCAGGCCAGAGTTATCTTAGGCGATTCTGAACGCCAGATTGCAGATAAGTTTGTTGAAGCAGCTAATACTTATGCCGATAATCCAGATGCATTCCATCTTCGTGCAATGAATATGCTATACGAAGGGTTGAAAACAAATGCAACCATTGTTGTAGTGCCTAGTACGGCTGTAGAGAGTATGGGACTTGGCGGTTTAGCTGGAACTGTAGCTTTAGCAGATGTCGTTAAAAAGGAAAAGGCAAAGCCGAAATATACCCCACGATCAGATGATTGATTATAATGAAAGAGTAATTGTTTAAATTAGAATAAAGAGTGAATATGGAAATTTTTTCTTATTTAAAACGTTATGTTTTTTCTAGAATATATAGTTAAAAAGATTCTTTTGGCAACGGATATATCTATTTATCGATATATTTGTCAGGAGAATCTTTTAATATTTGTTTAATATAAAAGTTTAGAGTATGAGAAAACTGAATTTTGGATATAATGCAATTGCTGTTGTTTGTTTGTCATTTATGATTGGTGGTTGTAGTAATATGGCCAAAACAAGCAGGTATACAGAAATCTATAAACAGAATGTTGCTTCAACAAATGTTTCTGGATTAGGTGAATATGCTCAGGATAAGGCGGCTGAGAGAAAAATAGATATGTCGCAGTTTAAAGCAACAGAATTGGATATCCCTTATGCTTTTGGTGGTAGAACAAATCCTGCTCAACGCTTAGATATTATATATCCGTCAGTAGGAGAGGCTCCATATAAAGTAATAATAGTGTTTCATGGTGGTGGATGGGCATATGGTAATAAAGATTCAGAAACGATATCTTCTATTATGCTAGCTACTACTCAAGGTTATGCAGTTGTATCTGTAAATTATCGTCTTTCTAATCAGGCTGTTTGGCCAGCACCACTTTTTGATGCAAAAGCAGCTGTACGCTTTATTCGTGCAAATGCCGAGAAGTATAAATTAGATGCTACAAATATTGTTGTTTGGGGGAACTCTGCAGGCGGCCATCTTGCTGAAATGTTAGGTGCTACAAATGGAATACCTCAATATGAAGACCTAGCAATGGGTAGTGCAAAGTCTTCATCAGATGTGCAAGGAATTGTTTCTTGGTATGGAGTAGCTGATATGAGTGATTTTCCTACGTTAAAGGAACCTGCAAATCAGGAAATGGGATTTAATACTCAGATACCTGAATATAAAGAAAAAGCTCAAAAAGCAAGCCCGCTTTATCTTGTAACAAAGAATTTTCCTCCAATCCTTCTTGTGCATGGAACGAATGATCAGGTTGTTCCTTATCGTCAATCTGTTAAATTGCTAGAAGCTATAAAAAAGGTATGTAATGATGATCGTGCTTCACTGAAAACATTTGATGGAGCAGGACATGGAGATGCAGTTATAAAACCTGGGACAATGTAATGGATAATTTGAATTTTGTTGATAAGGTATTATGGCCTTATGGAGTAAATCCTTTCAGAAATGATAATAAAATTGATATAAAGGTTTTATAATACATAAATCCGTTCTTGGATATTATATCCTCATGCTTTACTCAATAAAGCATGAGGATTTCTTTTTTATAGAAAAATAATGAAAGAATTTGAATTGTAACTTATTCTTTATTGTTTGTAGAGAATAACAATAATTCCTCAATTTTTTATTGTATACATACTATATGTTTTTAGAATAAAGAATCATTTTGTTATATTTATCTATAAAAACATGCAGATATATTTATTAAATATTTATCTTTACTTGTATATAATACGTATAATCTTATTTGGTTAAACGTTAATATTCTGTAATTTATAGTACTATGTATAACAAAGTACCTTGCGATTATATATATTTGTA
>Ga0268356_11092_pt1 | contig 11145 bp, 12 predicted proteins | sample BioMet10_FD_194415 | JGI IMG/M metagenome (GOLD analysis project Ga0268356, IMG submission 194415) | Sewage microbial communities from Oakland, California, United States - Biofuel 10 (PacBio Assembly) | ecosystem: Engineered > Wastewater > Sewage > Unclassified | place: USA: California | collected...
AATCACCATGAGTTGCATCCTCGTGGCAGCCCATGGTGGCATCAACTGTGCAATCATGGGCTGCATGTTCAACATCCCCTCTCAACAAATTCTGGAGCGTGCGTCAGACCAACTGCGGATATACGGTCAATCGATATGAGAGAGGGGCGCTTCGTCGACTGGTCTACCCACACTCCCATGATATCATTTGATAGGCACGCCCCGTTGTGTCGTTCAGAGAAATAAAATTAGAAAGTCTATTCCTTGGGAAGAACGGCCTTGATGCAGAGGGCCATGGAGATAGCACCCGCATCAGGTGTGCCGAGGGAGCGTTCGGCCGCAGGACGGGCGCGGCCCACCTTGGGCACGAGATTGGCCGTCTCCTCGGCAGACCTCTGGGCAACCTCAGCACATTCGGTCATGCATCGAGGAGTGTTTCTCCTTTTGCAGCGGAGACTTCGAGAGCCTCCTCAAAGGGAATCAGGCAGTCAAGCATGGTCTTATCACCGCGATGCGCTCCGCCGAGCGAGAGCATCTTCTCACGGGCAGCCTTGACGGCCTTGGCAGCAATTCGAGCATCATAGCCCATTGCCTGGTCGCCCACTACGTCACCCGCTGCCTCAAGCGCGGAGCCCCAGAGTACGCCCGAGGTGCCACCAGCCTTGGCAGCCCAAGCCTTTCCGGCCTCCTTGAGGACGGAACCCGCCGCAGCTCCGTTATCAAATGCCGTCCGAGCGGCCTCATAGGCAAAGGCAGAGCCCTTGACCATTCCACGACCATGGTCACCATCTCCTGCAACACCGTCGATTCTAGCGAGTTCGGGCTCGGCGTCAGCAATCGCCTGGCTCATACGGCCAAAGGCCCTGACTATATAGTCGGCAGCCGCAACAGAGGCAACGGAACCCTGCTCGAAGGAGTCAATCTCCTCGATGGCCTCGGCATATACCTTGCGCTCGCCCGACGCCATGGAGCTTGCACCTTTGCGAAACGAGGCGGTGTCACACGGAGCGCTCCAATAGGTCTCGAGCTCCTCGTCAAGATATTCCACGGCCAGCGCGATGCCCTCCATGTCGAGAGACGTGACGTACTCGCCCACAAGCGGCTCCACGAGGGTATAGCCTCTATCTTCGAGCAGCTCGCGAACGGTGCCCCATACCACGAAGAGCTCCTCGTACTTGGTGGATCCAAGACCGTCCAAGATGACGGCGACACGCTTGGAGTCATCCGAGGGCGCTTCCGCCAAAACGCGGTCGACGAGAATCCGGGCGACTTCAGCCGCGGGCCTGAGATCATCCTCGCCCACACCCGGCTCGCCATGGATGCCTTGGCCGACCTCCATCTTGCCCTCAGGCACATGGAAGAGAGGAGCTGCCTCTCCAGGCAGCGTGCATCCTCGGAAGCCCATTGACATGGTGCGGGTACGATCGTTGGCTTTAGCGGTGATGCGCACGAGATCGTCAAACGAGACGCCCCGCTGCGGCAGCGGCGCCTGCCGCCTTGAACACCATGAAGGTCCCCACGTTGCCCCGACGCTTTTCTTTCTCCTCGGGCTTCGCGGCAGCCACGTCATCTGTGATGTAGAAGGATCGAGCGTCGACGTCTTCCTCTACGAGACGGTCGCGCGCCATGTTGAAGTTCATCTTGTCGCCTGCATAGTTGCCGCCCACGATAAAGATGCCTGACCCCTGTTCAATGGACCTTGCCACGCCAAGAACATCCTCCGTGGAGGGCGACGTGAACACGTTGCCCACGACGGTGGCATCCATGAAGCCGTCTCCTACGATGCCGCAGAAAGCCGGATAGTGACCCGATCCGCCGCCGTTGATGACGGCAATCTTACCCACAGACATCTTCGTGGCACGCGCCACGCCACCAGACACTTCGACGACGTAGTCGGGGTAGGCGGCCACGTAGCCCTTGAGCATGTCCTCGCGAAAAGCCTTCGGATCGTTATAGAGCATGATGAGACCGCCTTTCGATACACGTGAAGGGCGAGGCCTGTCTTTCCCCGCCCCATGACCTTATAGTCCTGCCGTCTGGTCCTGACAGGCGAAGTAGCTCTCGATACCCTCGAGCATATACTTGCCCGCAAGCGCGCCCTGATCGACGATACCCTTGGCCTTGGCGGCGTGAACGACAGCCTTGCCGTACTTGGGCAGCATGTCCCTGGTCGCCTCGCACCCCTCCTCCGCACCCCTCGTGGCAGCGGCCATAACATCAGAGAAACTGGCCTCGGGGTTGGCAGAGAGGTAATCGACGGCTTTGACGGCGCCAGCGTTGATGGAGTCAAGTATGGTGCGATCGCCCAGTTCGCACTTGCCGCGCTTTTTGATGCCAGCTGCAAACTGGATAACATAGGTGACCATGTCGGCAGGGACGAGCTCGGTCTTTCCCTTGAAAGCCTTACCGGCCTCCGCGATGCCCGAGGACATGAGGGTGCCCATAGTGGAAGGCACGGTATTCTGCATCTTCATGGCCGCCTTGAACATCATTCTGCCAATGTCGCCCTCACTCTCGAGGTCGCGCATAAAGCCAGGCAGCACTCCATAGCCCTTGCTCATGGTTAGGCCAAGATCTCCGTCACCCATGACGGCGTCCATGGCGCAGAGCTCGTCTTTCCTCTCCGCAAAAACCTGACCCACGTGGTCGAACATCTCGGGTATGTCACTAATGACAAGTTTCTCCATTACACGCCTCCCCTGTTTACCAGCAGACCCAAAGAGCTACCTCTGACTCATGAGGGGTGTGTCGATGGGATAGTCGAAGTAGCCCCTGAGCTCGTCGTCAACCTTGCAGATCGAAATGGATGCGCCCATCATCTCCATCGACGTAGCGTATTCACCGGTCCAAGAGCGATAGACCCTAACGTTCCTGGCCTCGAGTTGCTTGCGAACAGAACCATTGAGAATGTAGAGCTCCTCTATGCTCGTGGCGCCAAGGCCATTGATAAGGAGCGCAACCTCATCGCCTTTGGCGAGGGGCATGTCCTTGAGAATCTCCTCCACAGACTCACGGGCAAGTTCATCGGCGGTCTTAATCGGACCATTCCAGATGCCAGGCTCACCATGGATTCCCATACCAAAGGCCATCTCGTCATCAGATAGCTCGAAGTTGGCGTGACCGACCTCCGGAACAACGCAGGGCGTCAACGCAAAACCGACGGTGCGAACATTATCGCCAGCCTTCTTCGCAGCAGCAAGAACCTCGTCAAGGGTACCCATCTGATCGGCCTTGGCGCCGGCGGCCTTGTACATGAAGAAGATTCCAGCAACACCGCGACGAGCAGAGACATTGCTGCTGGAGAGGGTATCGTCAGCACCGACAATGGACTTGACCTCGATGTCATCCATTTCAAGCATCTCGGCTGCCATATCAAAGTTCATGATATCGCCAGTATAGTTGCCGTAGAGGTACAGGATGCCCGCGCCCGCTTCAACCTGTTTTGATATGGTATATATCTGCTCGGCCGACGGAGACTGAAACACACCACCAACGCCGCATCCGTCGAGAAGGCCGTCACCCACATAGCCCAAGAAGAGCGGCAGATGACCAGTACCTCCGCCCGTAATGATGGCAACCTTACCGGGCTTCTTGTTGGCGACGCAATAGCAGCGAAGGTCACCGGCGGCATACGTTACCTTATCGGGGTAAGAAGCATAGATTCCCCTAAGCATGTCGTCAGTGTAATCCTCGGGTGTATTGATAATCTTTTTCATGGCCACTCACTTCTTATATGAAGTAGACAATATAGTTCGATGCAAGTGCCAACAAGAGAAAGACCGTCTCCATGTACTGGAAGGGCGTGCGTTCTTCTCCCTTGTATTTTGTTGTCCAGATATATCCCAGATAAAAGCTCGTAGCAATATCGATAGCCGTCATATCAAGGTTTGGAGAGGGAAAGAGCCACCTTCCCACTGCGAACACGGCAAAGAAGGACAGGCCTATCCAGAGAGACCACTTCTGGTCGTATTGGACCATCTGACTGTAATAGAAGCAGGACTTGGAGTCGACCTTTCCGTAGCGACGCTTAGACTCCAGAGCCGCGCGTACCATGTACATCGAGACCACGCAGAGAAAGAAGACGACGCCCAACAAGATCATAGAGAGAACGTCTCTGTTGTTAAACAACGTGAACGCCGAGAAGAGCCAAATGGCACACACGACAGTGAGCTCGACCAAGGTGATGACGTGCGCCTTCATCGAGATGGGTGGCACCTTCTTGAGCTCATGCACCTTCTGGAGCTTGAACTGCTTCTGATTACTCTTCTTCGCCATGGTCTGCTTCGCTTGGATTGGCATGAATGAATGCGGCAGTACGGTGAATGCATTTGGAAGGCGCGCCCGTGTCTACCGAAATCAGACACGAGCGCGCTCTGGAGGGCATGTCACCTGTTGGGGAACTTGATCTCTTTTGGATACTCCCACTTCTGGAGCTCCTCGACGGGGAACGAATCAGGCTCCTTTCCCCCGCCAGCGGTCAGTGCGTGGTGATAGAGCTCGGCAAGTTCTTCGATGTAACAAGCCTTGAGATATGCCTCGTCAATGCTTGTCTCGTCTACGGCAACCGCGCCATGTCCCTGAATCAAGAAGACATCCGCCTCTTGCGCGGGACCAACGATAGACTCGGCGAGAGCCGGCGTACCAGGGCGCCCATAGGGAGCAACAGGGATGCGCGCCTTCGAGCAGTTCAGATTTGCAATCTCGTAAACAACGGCGGGGATAGGCTTGTTTAGCACGGCGAATACGGTCGCATACATCGAGTGCGTATGGGCAATCGACATCACGTCCGGACGGGTCTTATAAATCATGATGTGCATGAGTGCCTCGCTCGTGGGGCGAAGTCCCGTCTGGTTCTCAATGACGTTGGCATCGAGATCCATGACTACCATGTCGGGAGCGACAAGGTTCTCGCGGTCAACACTCGTAGGCGTGATGACGATATAACCCGTCTTTGGGTCTCTCGAGGAGAAGTTCCCTGACTTATGCTTGCACATCCCCTCGCGCTGAGCCTGCTTCGCAACGTTCATGACCTTGAGCTTCATATCTTCGAGCATTGACGCGCCCCTTTCCATTAAGTCACATTGTGAAAACGCCTAGCCACAGGCGCTGGAAAACACGCCTGTGGCTAAACCATGAGACAGACCTACTCAGTAGCGGTATCCGCCGCCTCGTTGGCAGCATCCGCCGCCAGCTTCTTGGCTGCCGCCTCCTTCTTGATGTCCCTGTACATAAAGAAGTAACCAGCAAGCCAGATGACCAGGATAATCATCGGGAAGAAGTTCCCATGGATGATGTCGAGGAACTCTGCAAACGCGTACGTGAAGACGGGGCCATCGATGCAGGAGTTCGAAATCATCGAGGTGCCGAGGTTGGCAACCGCACCCGTGCTGTTAGCAAGGGCCGTCACGAACGGTGCAAACGCAGTGCCGACATACAGGAAGATGGGAACGCCCAGCGTGCAGAGGATGATCATGCGTGGCAGGTTACCGCGAGTGACCAGGTATGCGGGAACCGCGAGGGCAATGTTAACGATGCCAGCAAACGGAAGAAGACCATTGCCGGGAAGGATGAACGAGAAGAGAACGGTAATGGGGATGCTGTAGATCACGGCAAGCCAAATCTCGTTCGAGCCACCCAGGAACGGCCAATCAAGACCAACAACCAGCTGCTTGTCGGCAAACTTCTTGTGCATGTAGTCGGATACGGCCTCGGAAATCGGGGACAGCGACTCCATGAAGTACTTGGAGATAACCGGGAAGAGCGTAAGGCACATCGCGGCCTGAATACCAAGCGTCAGGATGGCAGCGAAGTCGTATCCACCCATTACCCCCGAAGAGGCAGCCGATGATGAAGCCAAGAACGTGGTTCTCTGCAAAGATGCCAACCTTCTCCTTCAGAGCTGCTGCGTCAGCCTGCTTGTCGAGGGCGGGAATCTTGCGGAGAAGCTTATCGATGGGATAGAAGATGGCGCTCAGGAAAACCATCTTGTGCGTGCAGGTACGCCAGGTATTCCCGTAAGCTCATAGATTTCGTCCTTGAAGAGGTCGGCCGTCTTGAGCTCGAAGACGATCTGTATTGCCGCAATGACAAAAGCCAGGGGCACAGAGCCGGTGACCGCCACGACACCGATGGCCGTGAAGATCTTTCCCCAGACATTCCAGAGGTCGGCGTTGAAGGTCTCCGTCTTGTTCAGCATCAGCATGATGATGTTGATAACAATTAGAAGCGGGAACATGAGTATTGCGTATGGCCACGACCACGCAATGGCCGCCATGGTTGTCCAGCCGCCGTCGATGATGGGAAGGTCGATGCCGAGACGAGTCAGCATGGCCTGTCCTACAGGCTGGATGATGCCAGACATGTAGCTGATGAGCATCGACATGCCGGTAAAAGCAACGCCGAGCAGAATGCCCGCACTGATGGCATCCTTGATCTTCATCCTTACAACGATACCCATGATGATCATGATGATAGGCACGAAAACGGCTGCGCCCACGCTGCTTAGAAAGCCTTGAACCCAAGCGTTTGCAGCATCAAGCATTGGTTACCACCCTTCTTTTTATTCCTCTTCGCTCTAGAGCCAGCCTGTCTTCAAGCGTTAGCCCTTAAAGTTTTTGATTGCATCGAGAAGCTTCGCGTACTGCTCCTTCTGGCCCGCACCCGTCAGAAATGCGATTCCATCGATGACGGGGAGGGGATACTCCCTCTTGTCTCTGACAATGGTGATGTAGGCTGCAGCACCCTTCAGGTGACGATCAACGCTCTTGAGGTCGACCGCCTCAACTTCAGCATTAATCTTGTCGGCCTTCAACATGCGGTTGACCTTCGAGGCCACGGTCTGTGAAGTGGCGACGCCACTTCCGCACGCAACGACTACCTTGATTGGCATATCAAATACCTCCCTTCGTTTTGTTCGAGTCCAATGGAAACGTACGTACTCACAGATTTATTCCGACCTCCACTCCATAGAGATAACGGCGTCGTAAAGTTCATCCTCGGTCGTAGCAACGAACAACCTGTCAACCCACTCGGGCTTCTGGAAGTTGTACATGAGAATCTGAAGCAACTCGATATGCTCGCCAGGATCTTTGAAACCAAGCATGAATACGAGTCTCACGTCAAACTTGTTGTCCGGATTGGACATGTCGCCCCACTTGACAGAATTCTTCAGGCGAACCGGAGCAATAAACGGACGAATTATTGCCGTAGCCTCCGTATGTGGGATGGCGATGGGATACGGTTCAACGGGAAGAGCGGTAGGGTACTGAGCCTCACGCTTCTTGATTGAGGGTAGGTACGTATCGTTAACGTATCCCAGCTTGAGAAAGCGTGCACCCATGATGTCGAATACCTGCTCATAGCTCTTGGCGTCGAGGTCAATCGCCGTAAGCTCCCTCATGATAGTTTCTTTGCCAAGCACGAGTAGCCTCACCTCACGTTCGTCATTTGCCTTGAGCCACTCACGTGGCGGTCTCGGCATCCTTTATAAACATTCTATTATCCATAAAATAACACAAAAGACTAAGCTGCTTCATTTTTTGGTGAAGACACTTGCGTTAATGGAACTTTCCCCAGAATGTGGTTGGCTTTATGAGAAAAATTGGTCGAATTAGTGGAATAATATCATTATTGAAATTAAATTCTTGTACTACGACAGGGTATCGCGAGACTCTCATCGCGCCTAAATAATCATGAACTCGAACTGCTCGATAGCGAGCGATGCCTCTTCGGAACTCCTAGCCACGGAGAGAGCCTCGAAAAAGCCATTGCTGGACAAAGTAAGGAGGTCAACCAGATTGGTGAACGCCCTAAGATGCATCTTGTGATCCACGGCGCTCAGTACGCAGACGAATCGAATGGGATCATTTTCCTCGCTACCAAAATTCACGGGATTCTTAAGCCTGATGAGGTTCATGCCCATCTTGACCGCACCATTCTCCGGCGCGCTATGTGGCACCGCAAAACCCGGTACGAGGGCGCTGTATGGCCCATACTTCACCGTGTCGTCAATCATGCTCTTTACATATCGCTCCTCGATATAGCCCATCTCCACAAGAGGTTTTGCCGCAAGACGAATGGCGCTACGCCAGTCGTCGCACGCCGCATCGAGCTGAATATGGCTCGGCGGGAGGAGCTGATGAAGAAACGGAGCGATAAGTTGGCTTTCGAGATTCTGGGTTGCGTGAAAGCAGTTCCACACCTCCAGCCGAATAGCCTTGATAAGCTCACTGTCATCGGGGACGCGCTCGCGAATGATAGGTTCTATCCGCTCGAGAATCCCTTGGGCGGTAACCTCTTCCTCAGGGTCGGCAAGTCTGATGACTGGTTCGATGGTGGCAAGCTTTGCCCTGATCGTCTGGTATCCCTTTTCCCTGAGTGGAAGCCTTACTACCACGGTGTCCACGGGACAGCTGGAGAGAGGCACCGTTGAGATGACCAGATCGGCATAGTACGTTTCAATATAGGGCGTGTCGTGCGCGGGGAGAACCTTGACTATCTTGATATCAAAGTGGTTACGCAGCTCCTCGGCAAGAAGCTGCGACGTGCCGACACCCCCATCGCACACCACAATCACACGCGGTTTGGCTTTTTGACTTTTACGCCGTTCAAGCGCTGCGCAGACATGCAGGGCGATATACAGGATTTCAACATGCGTAATCTCTCGCTCGGCATAGTCTTCAAGCGGCCCCAGGTTATCCTGGACCGCAGAAAGAACCTCGGGTCGATCATTAACGCACTCGGTCAGGGCGGGATTCTCGGGGAAGCGAGATGGCTCGGTGGTAAACATTGACTCAAGGTGGTTGGAGAGATACTCAAAGAGGTCATAGTCGTTGTTAAGATCAACGCCAATGCAGTCGGAGACGTTTCTTATAAAGACACGCGAGAGTTTCTGCACCCGCATATCGTAGATGTTAAATTGTGATTCACCCTGGCCGCGAAGTTTCTGTCTAAAGCTAGCGAAGGCCAGAACCTCGCTGGAGCCAAGGTCAACCGAGCAGTACTGACTCACGAGCTTGATGGTCTTGCGCTCAAAGGGGCCAATGTTCTCGGATGAGCAACCACTGAGAACTACATCGGATTCGCCTATGCACATGCCCCTTCTGCCGCGAGAAACAGCAAGGCAGAGATAGGAGGTCAAAAGCTGAAATGGCTGGTCGGGAACATCACAACCCGATGCATGGCACTGCTCGTTAAGAATCTTCTTGATGATGATGGCGTCTTCGCGCATCGAGGCGTTCTCAGGTAGGGAGAACCATTTGCCAATGATAGGCGCCTCTCCCGATATGAAACCAAGAAGGAACTTTCGGCGCAATCCCTCTTCGCCGTTCACGATGATGCCGCAACTCGGTTTTGAGACCACCTCGAGACCCGTCTCCCGCACTCGTTGCTTGATTCCATCAAGGTCATTGAGAATGGTGGCCCTACTTACCGAGAAAAGATCGGCGAGGCTGCCGAGGGTCATGTAGCTGGTTGCCGAGATAAGGATTGCGGCACCAAGCTCCTTGCGCTCATCGGCTGACATCTTGTAGGCGAAGGTGTCCTCTACGGGGAGAAGTCCTTCTGCCTTTGAAAATCCATCTGGCAGAATGACGATGCCCTTTGCAGCAAGCGAAATCTGTCCCAATGACTCCTTGGAAAGAAAGACGTTGAGAATGGTGAGGTCATTGCGGATGGTACGTTCGGAGACCCCAAACTCCTGAGCCAGTCCACTTATGCTACAGGGCTCTGTCGAATGAGATAGGGTTTGGACAATATGCACCGTTCGTTTATTCATATCTGGGTATCACCCCCAAATCGATATGTATTTCCTCTATTTTATATTCACATAATCATCACACCAGCTCAACTTGCTTCAAAACGAGCGAAGTAAATTGAACTGGTTGAACTCGGTTGGCATCATTTGCAACAAACTAGTCTAATGGGAATTACATGGCCGGAAGCCGCCTAGGGCTAATGACATATTCTTCATTCGCGGCTACAAAACACATGTAATCGTTTTTTTCTCATCGCTATCGCATGAACGATGGTATCTGTCCTGTCTTCGCTGCTTCAACGAGGTCAAGGAGGGCATCCGCAACCGCATCGTCTCCAGCCGGACCAATATGCCAGCGGGCCGCATCCGATACGGACGATGCTGCGTTAGCCACAGCCACAGAGTTAGGCACGGCTTCAATCATTGAGAGATCATTTTCAGAGTCGCCAAAGACCACGACCTCGTCAAGCGAGAAACCCAGACGTTTTGCGATGAGACGGACGGAGTCTCCCTTGTCCCACTCCCCCACGTTGACGTCCAGAACCTCGGCGACAAGACTCGGAAAGACAAATCGCAACTCGGGAATCTTCCTAGCGAGACAGTCGCGAATCACGGAAATCTGTTCGCGCGTGCAGCAAAACTGCACGTTAGCCTTGACGTAGGGACCCGGAGACACACTCTCCACGATGCCGTGGATCTCGCTGCCCCAAGTCTTGGGCGGGTTGTCAATCACGCTTCGGGGCCGCGTGGTCACGATGTTTACGTCAGAGAGGTCGGTAGGGCTGTAAACCGCAAGCCAAGCATCACGGCCAATCTCATCGAGGACTTTTGCAACGCGTTGCAGGTAGCATCCTTGGAGCGTAACGAGCTGTATGACCTCGCCCTCCACCTTCACGATCTGCCCGTTGGCAAAGGCTCCTGTGGAATAGCAGGCTGCATCACCCGAAAACATCCATTCCATGGCTGCGGGAACGCGCCCTGTTACGGGACCGAAGGACATGCCGGCGTCATGCACGGAATGTATGGCAGCACGAGCATGATCGCTCGCACAGGCGGCGCCAAAGGGAATGAGGGTGTCGTCAAGATCGGCAAGTGCAAGCTTGATCATGTTCACGTCCATCTCGAGGGTCAGATCCTCCGACAGGACATCTGACGGCAACTTCTTTACCTCAATACTATCTCACGCAGCACGTGCCGGGAGTATCTGCCGCAGGGACAGGGACCACGGGCGGAGATCTTTCAAAGACGGCGCCAACCGCATCATCGACTGGAAGTTCGCCAAGTAACAGAAACACTATGAGAGCTCCAATCCACGCGCCCCGTATGGGGCGCGACATCTAAGTGCGTAGTTTTCGACTAAAGATGAGTTTCAATCCACGCGCCCCGTACGGGGCGCGATCTTCAATTATCTC
>Ga0268356_10193_pt1 | contig 11092 bp, 12 predicted proteins | sample BioMet10_FD_194415 | JGI IMG/M metagenome (GOLD analysis project Ga0268356, IMG submission 194415) | Sewage microbial communities from Oakland, California, United States - Biofuel 10 (PacBio Assembly) | ecosystem: Engineered > Wastewater > Sewage > Unclassified | place: USA: California | collected...
GTTGTGCTGAGTAGAAGGCACATTCTTTTTATAGAACTCATTAAACCAGTTGGTATTGGCAAACGCTCCGCTATATAGCGACCATTTTCCAGTCGGTACCTGCTGTTGTACCGTAGTATTCAGGTTGTGTAGGGTCTGTATATTTACCACCTATAAAATTCTGGATCTTCTCCATAATCTCATTGGTGAAAAAGTTACCCGATCCCGCGTTTGTATTGGCAGCATTATAGTAAGAGGCAAAATTGTAAGAGTCTACCATTTCGGGAACCTGTGTAGCTGTACTGAAACGTACATCACCGGAGTAAGCAACTTTCACTTTGCCCGATTTGCCACTTTTGTAGTTACCAGAATCACACCGAAAGCAGCTCTTGTACCGTAAATAGAAGCCGATGCAGCATCTTTCAGTACCGATACACTCTTCAATATCATTCGGGTTCACCAGGTTCAGGTCGCCTTCAATCCATCAATCCAGAATCAAGCGGTTTGTCGCTCGAACTGATAGATCCTGTACCACGTATATTAATACTCATGCTCGAGTTCAGGTCACCACCACTGCTGCTGGCGTTGAGGTTAAGACCCGGAATAGTTCCCTGCAATGCCTGAGTCACATTTGCTACCGGTCTCGATTCCAATACTTCAGAACCTACCATACTTACGGCACCGGTCACATTTACCTTTTTCTGTGTGCCATAACCTACTACAACTACTTCATCCAGTACTTTCTCGTCGTCTTTCAACGTAACGTTCAGTGAACCGCCTGTCCACTTCACTTCCTGAGCCTGGAAAACCAACAAAAGATACTACGATTACACTCCCGCGGGGAACATTATTCAGCGAAAATTCACCATTCATTCCGGTAACACTACCGTTGGTGGTTCCTTTAACTACAACAGATGCACCAATAATGGTCTCTCCTGTTTTGTCTTTTACTACTCCCGTGCACTTCCCGCTTTGCTGCACGACTTCCATGTCGGATTCTTTTGCTAATGCTGCGTAAACCGTTTCCCCACATATTGATGAGAGAAAAAGCAGCGTACCGACTAACTTTAGATGTTTTAACATATTAGATTATTTATAGTTATTATAAAAACACAAAAAGAACAAGGTTTCAGTTGCTTTTCGTTGTGTTCTGTTTCATAGTTTCAATAGTGAATAGACTTTAATTAATATATAAATTAGATTTAAAATGGATATATTATTAAATTAATTATTTAATATTGCATTTACTAAGACGCAAATAATTAAAATACCCCTTAGTTGATAATGTATTTTTTTAATGGAGTATTCCCGTTTTTAACTTTTAAGCGGTTATACATCTTTATCAAAAGTCGTTATAGCAGCAAGAAGAGCTCTTTTTTAAAAGAGAAAAAAAGAAAAAAATAGTTGCCGGCTAAGGGATAATATTTAATTCTGCGACCTTTATTAAAGAAGCCTAAATAAAACAGTTCATTATTGAGTAATAACGCCTCCGGGAATATCAGATCAATTATTTGCGAGCTCGCCACAAACGACTCACAAACGGCATTCAGGTCATTATACATGATCTATTATGGGAGACTTATGCGCTTTGCTATCCTTCAAACGGGACTGACTACCGTGGCCGAAGAGATTGTATCAGACACATTTATGGTAGTTTGGGAAAGTCGGAAGGGTTTACCGGATATCGCCAATTTCGACTCTTACCTCTATACAATCGTCCGTAATAAATGCATCTCATATTTCAGGAGTCAGCATGTAACCAACGTAGACATTGATGAAACACTGGTCGATTTCTTTGTACAGTCGGAAACCACTCCCGAAATGGATCTTATTTCCAAAGAGAATGTTGCCCGACTCAATAACGCTATTAATTCATTGCCATATAAATGCAAGCTTTCCTTTAAGCTTGTACGGGAAGACAAGATGAAATACAAAGATGCTGCCGAGCTATTGGGAATCTCCGTAAAAACACTGGAGGCTCACATAACCACGGCTGTAAAAAAGCTCAGAGAAACTCTTTCGGGAGATATTTCTGTTTAAAAAAATTAAAATAAGTTTCTATTTTTAAAATAACAATCAGTAACTAAGGGAGTTCTGGCTTTCAGCGACTGAGTAAATATAAACTACAACTTCATGATTCATAATATTGACAACATAATTGCACGCATCCTCTCGGGAGAGTCTTCAAGTGACGACTTTCTAAAATTCAGCGAATGGCTGCAGATGGATGAGAAAAACAGAACAGAGTTCTGTCAGTTGAAAGATTACTGGGATGCGGAAGTTTCCTACTCCAATCACATTGGCCAGGCGCTGGAACTGAAACGGATTGAGGAGAAGATCGGCAAAAACGATCAGCGCAAAAAGAACAGGCAGTTATGGATCAGAGTTGCTCCCATAGCCGCGGTAATAACCCTGTTTTTATTAATCAGTTCTGTTTTTTATCTGCAACATGAAAAAGAATCCAAACCTATTGAATATTTTACCTATATAAGCGGTAACCATATATCCACCTTTACCTTGCCCGACCACACCAAAGTAACGCTAATAAAAACAGCAAGCTTACTTACACCAATCTATTTGGCGAAAAGCTTCGTGGGGTAACGTTAAATGGTGAGGCCTATTTTGAAGTAACAAAAGATCCGGCACGGGTGTTCGAAGTACAAATGGACGATGCGGCAATCAGGGTACTGGGTACTAAGTTCAACGTAAACACCAATTTGCAGAACGATATTGTTGCAACCTTGGTCGAGGGATGTATCCGGTTCGAAAGCGGCGAGCAGAAAGTTCAGCTCTCTCCTTCCCAGCAACTCAAATTCAACCGTAAAAGCCGCAAGGTTGGAGTAGAGAATGTGGAAACCAGCTGTTTCACTGCATGGAAAGATGGACTGATAAAGTACCAATCGCTTCCATTGGGCGATGTCGTAAAATCTTTAGAGCAACTCTATAACGTTAAAATTGCTGTTCTCAATCCAAAGATTAAGGAAATAATTGTCTCCGGATCATTCAGCAGCGAAGAAAGCATTGAAGAAACATTAGATGTTATCTCCGGAAGTATGCCTGTTAAATGGGAGAAAAAAGAGGATGTTTTTTATATCCGATAAATGAATGCCATTTGTTTATAACAACGCCTTTTGTTCCTTTTTAAAAGTATACTATGAATAAACACACTAAACGAAACCTGTTGATAAAATTAGCTTTTATTATTGCATCGATTATGCAACCGATGCAAATAAAGGCTGCTGATATTGATGCAAGTTCCAGGAAAATAACGGTTGTAGCCGATAAATATCTCTCACTCAGCTTTTCTCGCAAATTGAAAAGCAGACCGATTTTCTATTCTTCTACGTAAATGCCGATGTGCAGAATATCTATGTCAGGGTACAGGCACGGAATAAATCAATAAACGATGTATTGAACGAAGCCTTAAAGGGAACGGGACTTATCTACAAAATAAAGAACCGGTACATCAATATTTACAGAAATAAGAACAATGAGCCTGAAAGGTCGCAGCAAACAAGAAGAATCACCGGTAGAATCACTGACGAAAACGGAGAGACAATCGTCGGAGCCAACATCATTGAAGAGGGAACCAACAAAGGAACTATTTCCGACATAAATGGCCGGTTCTCCATGAATCTGGAAGATAACCCGGTAATTCAGGTCTCCTTCACCGGATTCGCTCCGCTAAGTATCAACACCAAAGGTAAAAGTGAACTTCTTATTGTTTTAAAAGAGAACTCCAAATTACTCGATGAGGTGGTTGTAGTAGGCTATGGCACACAGAAAAAAGTAAACCTTTCCGGTTCTGTGGCTGTTGTCGATGGTAAGGAGCTGGCAAACAGGCCCGTTGCAAATATCACCCAGAGTCTGCAGGGAGTAGTGCCGGGCTTAACCACCAATGTAACCAATAAAGGAGGTACGCCTGGCGCAAGTTATAACATTCAGTTGCGCGGGCAGGGCAACTTAAGCAACTCGGATGTACCTTATGTGTTAATAGACGGACTGGAGGGCACTCTCTCAATGGTCAATCCCAATGACATTGAAAACATATCTATTCTCAAAGATGCGGCAGCAGCTTCCATTTATGGAGCGCGTGCCGCTTATGGCGTTATACTGATTACAACCAAAAAGGGTCAGGAAGGAAAAACATCCATCAGCTATAACGGCAACATCGGAGCTACCTCTGCTGTTAGTTTGCCGGATATGGTTAACAGTTACGAATTTGCCCGTTTTTTCAATGTGGGCTGGGTTAATGCGGACCATACACCTGAGTATTCTGATGCAAAGATCGAACAGCTTCGCCGGTTTTGCGAAAATCCCAAAGGTATAAACCAATGGCCTGAACAGTCAACCAACCAGTTTTTAGCCGATAATTCCACAACAGGAATTGGCAATACCAATAACTTCAAACTCTTCTATAAAAATGCAGCCATCAGGCAAAATCACAATGTTTCGGTAACCGGTGGTACAGACAAAATTAAATATTATGCCTCCGGAGGTTTGTATCAGGAGCAGGGACTTATCAGATATGCAGATATCAATTTTAAACGCTTTAACTTCACTGCAAACATAAATTCCACTATCACAGACTGGCTCAGGTTTAATATAAAAACCAAATATAACAAACAGATATCCACCTCTCCGTTTGGCGATCATGCCATTTATGAAATCGGATTCTTCCATAACCTGGCTCGTACCCGGCCAACCAATTCCATGTACGATCTGAATGGAAATTTTACGGAATTGTCTCAGGTTCCATACCTGCAATCCGGCTCCCGGAATGACAATAATTCAGGCAATTACAGCCTCACCGTCGGTTTAGTGGCCGAGCCTGTAAAAAACTGGAAAATAAACTTCGACTACAGCTACCGTACTAACCCGGCTAAAAACGAGCAAGCCGCTATACCCGCTACTATTACCATGCTCGATGGTTCAGTCACCTATATGACCCGCACGGAATTAGGAATTCCAATCACCGGTAGTTATTACCGCTCCATGTCACAGTCGGACTATAATTCGTTCAATCTATATTCCAATTACTCTCTGAAACTGGCAGAGTCACACAATTTCAATATCATGGCCGGCTATCAGGAAGAGAACAATAAATACTCCTTTTTATGGAGCAACGTAACAGATCTGCTCAACTTCAACAATCCGGGAATCAACACTGCCACCGGCGATAAGACTACCGGCGAAACCCGCAACGGATGGGCACCAGAGGCTTCTTCGGCAGAATTAATTACGACTATCAGGGCCGCTATCTGCTGGAGCTGAACGGGCGTTATGATGGTTCTTCCCGATTTACACACAACAACCGCTGGGGCTTTTTCCCTTCGGCCTCCCTGGGATGGAACATTGCCCAGGAGAATTTTATGGAACCAGTCAGTGCAACAGTGAGCAATTTTAAGCTCCGTGCTTCTTATGGTTTGCTGGGCAACCAGAGTGGTGCCGCCCTCTACACATTTGCCCAAACCATGAATACCCAGACTCAAGGCTCCTGGTATTTTGATGGTACCAACCGCCAGATGATTATTTTTGCACCGGGGTCCTATACCTCCAATGTTACCTGGGAAAAAATAGAAAGCATAAACTTTGGTCTGGATTATGGATTCTTCAATAATAACTTAACAGGCAGTCTGGATATTTTCCAGCGCACCACGCGTGACATGCTTGGCCCAACCGAAAGTCTGGCAAGCATGTACGGAACCACAGCTCCCGAGGCAAACAATGCCGATATGCGCAACAGGGGCTGGGAATTCTCCATCAACTATAAAGGACGTATCAACAGTGATATAACCTACTCCATTGGTGGTATGATTTACGATTATACAGCCGAGGTACTGCACTACGTAAATCCTTCAAAATTCAACCCGTCAGGTCAGTGGTACCCGGGACGTAAGGTTGGCGAAATATGGGGATACCGTGCTTCCGGCTTAATTCAGAATCAGCAAGAAGCCGATGAGTTTAATCAGTTAGACCACAGTTACCTCACCAACAGAGCGTGGGTTCCCGGAGATGTAAAATACCTCGATCTGAATAAAGACAATGCCATCAATACAGGCAGTAACAAAGTGGGCGATATGGGCGATAAAGAGATTATCGGCAACTCGGCACCGCGCTACCAGTACTCGCTCAACGGCAGCATCAGTTACAAAGGGCTCACATTAAGTACATTGTGGCAAGGTGTTTTAAAACGCGACTACGATCCTTCGGGTTCAGTTTACTTCTGGGGTTGCCATTCAAAAGCACAGGTTACGGTTTTCTCTCAGCACCTGGATTACTGGACAGAAAATAATCGGGATGCCTATTATCCCAGACCATACATTTCAACAGCCGGTAACATTAGCTCTTATACAGGCAAAACTCATCAGGCGTGTGACAGGTATTTGCAGAATGCAGCTTATCTCCGTTTAAAGAATCTCACTTTAAGCTACGAACTGCCCTCGTCCATTATCAGGAATATTGGTCTGCAACGGGTAAATGTATATGTTACCGGTGAAAACCTGCTGACTTTCACCCAACTGGCAAAAATGTTCGATCCCGAAACTGTATTTACATTCAATGAAGGAGGAAAGAATTATGCTTTAACAAAAGTTTTCTCCTTTGGACTGAGTATTAACCTGTAAATAAAGCGATGATGATGAAAACAAACATAATGAAACACCTGATACTGTTTGCGGTAATAGCCTTATCGTTCGGTTGTGCCGACCTCAATCAGGAACCGGAAGGTGCACTCACATCTTCAAACCCCATCAGCTCCGTTTCCGAACTTCAGAAGTATGTAAATCAGTTCTACGAGGAAACGTTCAGAATACAACCAACCAATCTGCAGTCGGCCGGCATAGCGTTCGATGATCAGTATAGTGATAATATGGCCTGTTCGTCGGTTCCGTCATTACTCGATGGCACCCGTTCGGTCAGTTCTGCTGCAAGTCCCGCCGAATATACAAAGATTCGCAGCCTGAACTTCCTGTTTGCAAACATCAACAACTGCAAAGGCAATCAGGCAGATATCGACCAGTATACCGGCGAAGCCTATTTCTTCCGCGCATATTACTATTTCAACATGGTATGCAAATATGGCGATATCACCTGGATAGACAAAGTGCTGGATGCAAGCAGTGAACAAATGAAACTGAAACGCGATTCACGTGCCGATGTTATCGATCATATTTTAAGTGATCTGGATAATGCCATCAATCTTTTAAGCACAAAAAGCAACAGCTCCACCATGAGGCTTCACAAGGATGTAGCACTTGCATTTAAGTCGCGCGTGGCTTTGTTCGAAGGTACCTGGCAAAAATATCACAAAGCAAAAAACGATCCGTTCTTTACCGCCGGAATCACCGATGCCCGGATTAACAATTACCTGGAGCAGGCACGCGATGCCGCCCTGGCGGTTATTCAGAGTGGCAGATGGAAAATATACAGCACATCAAAACCGCTTACCGATTACAAGAATCTGTTTATCACCAAAGATCTCTCCACTAATTCCGAGGTATTGTTCTGGAAAAAATACGATGCTAAAGTGGTTGGGAACAACGTTACCCGTTATTGCAACAAGGGTGGAGGCAACATCGGACTCACGCTTTCTCTGGTAAATGATTACCTGACCAGAGACGGCCGCATCTTTACCGGAGCTGAGCGCGATGAAGCTCAGAAAACTTACGGAAAGGAATTAGATCCGGCTCTTCGTGATCCACGTCTGTGCCAGACTGTAGCTCGTCCGGGCGAACGTTTGCGTCCGCTCACATCCAACGCTGCCTATATTTATATGCCGGAGTTCAGCCCCATCATTACCGAGGTAGCCCTTCCGGTTATGTGGGCCAACCCAACAGGCTATTCCCTGCTGAAATTTATCGAAGTAGACTGCACGGATGCAGCAGCCGATGATGAGCTTAAAGGAGAATGCCCGGCCATTCAGTTCCGCTATGCAGAAGTATTGCTCAATTATGCCGAAGCACTTGCCGAGCTCGAAGGTGCATCTGCTCAGGAGAAAATAGCTAAGGCGCTGCAGCCTTTGCGAGATCGTGTGGGCATGCCGGGCATCGATTTCCAACGGGAATATAATACCGATCCCGACTATCCTTTCCATCATTTAGAGGCAACGCTTCAGGTGGTTCGCCGTGAACGCCGCATCGAACTTGCCTGCGAAGGTATACGCATGTTCGATATCTTCCGTTGGGCAGCTGCCGATATTTTAATAGCCAATAAAGAGATGCTTGGGGCTCTCTTCACAGGCAGTAACATGGAAGCAGCCAATACAGCCGGCGGATACTTCAAAGGCAACCTTATTTATGACAAGCCAACAGGCAACAACCTTTATTTATCGGGTAAACCCGGCGATGCCAAACGCTACATCAGTCCTTACAAGGGAGTATGCCCCAATGGACTGACATTTAATGTTAACCGAGACTACCTCTACCCCATCAGTCTGGACGAAATAGCATTAACCGGAAATATGTGGAAACAGAACCCGGGCTGGTAATTGTTGAACAACTAAAAGAAGAGTAAAAATGACATATCTTAAATACATCCTGCTAACGCTTATCACCTGCCTGGCATTGAGCAGTTGCAGTAACGAAGACGAATCGGTTAATTACAAACCAGAACCTTCACCGTTCAGCGTGAAGGTCAATGAAAACACAACCGTTGGTGCGGCAGCCACCCAAATAACAGCCACCATCACAGCCGGAACAGATGGCTGGTGGATTGATGTGCCTACCGGTAGCTGGTGCGGATTTAACCCGACTGTCACTTCGTATACTATTTACGGTTCGGGCAATAAAACCATTACCATTTACATAGCGGCAAATAAAACCCGTGAGTCGCGCACCCAGACTGTAACATTTCACCCTACTTTCGGACTTGCACCCGTTACGGTTACCATCATACAAGGAGCATAACACTAACTTAATTTAGTTACTAATATCATAATGAACAGAAAACAGATTTTATTGATGGGTATCACAGCAGTAGCTGCTACCTCTCATGCTTCAACCAACAAAGAAGCCACCAAAAAACCCATGAACATCCTCTTTATCATGAGCGATGACCACTCTTTTCAAACCATCAGTGCATACGATCACAGGTTTATTGAAACACCCAACATCGACCGTATTGGCAACGACGGAGCCGTTTTCACCAACAGCTTTGTGGCCAACTCCATCAGTGGTCCCAGTCGCGCTTGCATGCTCACCGGCAAGCACAGTCACAAAAACGGATTTATCGACAATGCACATAAGTTCGATGGCAGTCAGCAAACATTCCCCAAACTATTACAGAAAGCGGGATACCAGACTGCCGTGGTAGGAAAATGGCATCTCACCTCCAATCCTACCGGGTTCGATTACTGGAACATCCTTATCGGACAGGGAGATTACTACAACCCGCACTTCATAGACAACGGGGTAAAAAAAACAGATTCACGGCTATGCCACGAATATTGTGACCGATCTGGCTATCGACTGGCTTGGCGAAAAACGAGACAAGAGCAAACCGTTCTGTCTGCTGCTGCACCACAAAGCTCCCCACCGCACCTGGATGCCCGATACCTGCGACCTGGGTGCATTCGATGACGTGAAATTTCCCCTACCCGAAAACTTCTACGACAAGTACCTGGAAAGAGTGGCTGCTTCGGAACAGGAAATGAGCATTTTCAAAGACATGGATATCGTTTACGACCTTAAAATGGCGGATAAGGAAAATGAAATTCATTCAAATACCTCACTGGAAGGCTGGGGACGTGCACTTTACAACAACCTCGACTCTGCTCAAAAGGCAAAGTGGGATGCTTACTATGAGCCCATCATCAAGGATTTTAAAGCCCGAAAACTCTCCGGAAAGGAACTGGCAGAGTGGAAATACCAGCGCTACATGCACGATTACCTGAGTGTAATCCGCTCGGTGGATCGCAACATCGGTCGCGTGCTCGATTACCTCAAGAAAGAAGGCCTGCTGGATAACACGCTTATTGTCTACACTTCCGACCAGGGATTCTACATGGGCGAACACGGATGGTTCGATAAGCGCTTCATGTACGAGGAGTCTTTCCGCACCCCGCTGCTCATGCGCTATCCCTCTGCTGCACGCAAAGGAGCAAAAATTCCTCAGCTGGTGCAGAACATCGACTATGCTCCTACCTTCCTCGAGCTGGCCGGCGTAAAGATTCCGCAAGACATTCAGGGCGTTTCTCTTTTACCACTGCTCAAAGGTGAAAAGCCAAAAAACTGGCGCAAGTCGCTCTATTATCATTTCTACGAATATCCGGGTGAGCATGCCGTTAAGCGTCATTATGGTGTTCGTACGGAACGTTATAAGCTTATTCATTTTTATAATGATATTGATAAATGGGAGCTTTATGATCTCAAGAATGATCCTCACGAAATGGTTAATCTTTATGGTACTAAGGGGGTTGAAAAGATTACTGCTCTTTTGAAAAAGGAGCTTGTAAAACTTCAGATTCAGTATGATGATCCTATTGAGTCTTTACTGATAAAGAAATAATCTTATTTTTTTTGAGTTGGCAGTTTGATTTTTTAGGCTTTTTTTGGTCTTGGGGTCAAACTGTTTTTTTTTGCATTGATTGCAACTGTCCTTTTCTTTTGCCTTGATGCAAAAGAAACAAAAGGTCAAGGCTGCACGAATTTTACTAAAATCTGTGAGCGTGGAGCTAAAGGGGGTGAAACTCGCTGCGCTCAAACAGCACCCCCTTCTTAACGCTCCCCCCACCCAGATTTCTTAACGCAAAATTCATGAGGCCGGTCTTTCTGGGCACTCGGCTACGCCATCGTTCGGCGTGGTTGTGGAACGGTGTAGCCATTGCTTCGCTTGGCTTTTGGGTTGAACTCGGCTGCGCCATCGTTAGGGAGTAATTCGCACGGCTGCGCCATCGCTGCTTTTGCTTCGCACGGCTGGCTGCGCCATTGTTCACCATATTTATCATCCATTTTTAACAAAAAAAAGACCAACTTTTGTTATAAAACAAAAGCTGGTCTTCCAGGTATTGATCAACCCTCTTTGAAAGAATTTACTTTTTTATCAATTTATTATTCAGTTTCAATATCCTGACTGCCTCCATCTGTCCATGGTGTAGCGGTGAAGCCACCTGCAG
>Ga0268356_10261_pt1 | contig 11072 bp, 7 predicted proteins | sample BioMet10_FD_194415 | JGI IMG/M metagenome (GOLD analysis project Ga0268356, IMG submission 194415) | Sewage microbial communities from Oakland, California, United States - Biofuel 10 (PacBio Assembly) | ecosystem: Engineered > Wastewater > Sewage > Unclassified | place: USA: California | collected...
GCATGTTGATGTCGGACAGCCGGGATTTGGTTTCCCAGTGGTCGGTGAAGAAATCGTGGAGGAGCATCAGGCCCTGGGGCGCCAGACAGCGGCAGGCCCCGGCCAGGACGGCGGCGGTTTCCTCCTCGCCGTAGGCGTGGACGATGTTGGACAGGACGATGAGGTCCCAGTCTCCCGCCACGGTCCAGGGCGTTTCCAGGATATTCTGGTCGAGATAATCGACCCGGGCGGCCATTTCTGCCGGCCACTGGGAAACAAGCTGCCGGGTGTGGGGCAGGATGGGGCCGATGTCCATGAGGGTGGCCCGGGCCCGGGGATATTTTTCCAGCAGGGCCCGGGAGAAGCCGCCGCTGCCCGCCCCCACGTCCAGGATGCGCAGGGGACGGTCTGTGGGGACGGCGTCGCCCAGCAGGGGCAGGATATCCGGCAGCTTGAGGCGGATGACCGCGTCCATGGCCCGCAGGTAATCCAGGCGCCGCGCCGCCATGTCGGCCTCCGGGGTGTCGGCGCTGGGGAAATGGGTCCGCGTGCCGGCTGCCAAAACCTGAGGCAGGGTGGCCCAGTCGGCCTTGAGCTGCCGCCGCCAGGCGATGGAGCCGCCCTGGTACAGGGGGCGGTCCTGGACCAGATAGGTGTCCGCCAGGGCGGTGTTGTACCACCGGCCCTCGTAGCAGTCCACCAGGTGGAGGGCGCGCAGGAGCTGTAAAAAGCGTTCCTGGCATTGTTCGTCCAGGGGCAGGGCAGCCGAAATGTCGGCAGGGGTAGCCGAGGGATGGCGGTCCAGAAATTCAAAGAGGCCCGCGTCCAGGGCGGTGAACAGGGAGTCGGAAAGCCAGCAGGCGGTGGCCAGATCTTCCAGATACTGGCCGCCGCCGGTTTGGGGGTCGAATTTAAGCCAGGCCATTGGTGACCGACGCTTCTTCAAAGGTGAGCATGTCGCTCATGCACCGGCAGGCGCACTCCGCCAGGTGCATGGCCACGGCGCCGCCGGTGCCTTCTCCCAGGCGCAGGCCCAGGTCCAGCAGGGGGCGCATGCCCAGGGTCTTCCACATCATGCGGTGGCCGGGCTCCCCGGATTGGTGGGAGGCGATCATGTAATCCCCGCAGGCGGGGCACAGATTATAGGCCACCAGGGCTCCGGCGGTGGAGATGAAGCCGTCCACCATGATGGGGGTGCGGTTGAGCGCAGCCCCCAGGATGGACCCGGCGATGCCGGCGATGTCGTAGCCGCCGATCTTGGCCAGCACGTCCAGGGCGTCGGCGGGGTCGGGGTTGTTGACGCGGATAGCGTCCTTGATCACCTGGATCTTGTTGCGCAGGGCGGCGTTGTCCAGGCCCGTGCCCCGGCCGGTGACGGCGGTGACGGGGTAATCCCCCAAAACGGCCAGGATGGCGGAGCTGGGGGTGGTGTTGCCGATGCCCAGGTCTCCGGTGCCCAGGAGTTTAACGCCGTCCTGACGGATGGCCTGATTCGCGGAGGCAATCCCCGCCTCCAGGGCGGCCACGGCCTGTTCCCGGCTCATGGCCGGACCCCGGCGCATGTTCCGGCTGCCGTGGGCGATCTTGCAGTCCACCACCGCGCCCGTTTCCACCAAGGCAGGCATGTCCGACGCCACGCCCATGTCCACCAGGCGCACGGTGGCCCCCGCCGCCTTGGCCAGCACGTTGACGCCGGCGCCCCCGGCGACGATGTTGTTCACCATTTCCAGGGTGACCTCCTGGGGGAAGGCGGAAACTCCTTCTTCCGCCACACCGTGGTCGGCGGCCATGGTGAGGATCATCTTCTTGTCCACCGAGGGGATGGATGGTCCGCTGCATGCCGGCCAGGCGGACGCCGAGGATCAGAAGCTCGCCCAGGCTCCAGGGCGGGATGGCCAGCTCTTCCACGTGGGCGCTGGCCTTCCTTTTCCCAGTCAGGATCGCTGGGCTCGATGTGGGCCAGCGTGTAATCGAGGGTTAATGTAGTTCATTGTGCTCTCCTTTTAAAAAGGCCATGGGCAATCGGTCCGGGGCTTCCGCGTTCACGGATGCGCCCGATGCCAAAACAGAAGCATTCTGGAACCCGTGAAGGGTTTCCAGAATGTTTCCTGGCAATTTTGCGCCCATGGCCGTCAGCTTACGCGAAAAAGTATTGGGCCGCGATATCCGCCGGCGCATTCCCCGTGGCTGCAGGCGGCGCAGTGGTCGTGGGACATGCTTCCGCGGCCATCTTTTTCCCGGACCACCTCAGGCACCAGGCTGTTGGCGATTTGGGCTTCGGTATCCCGGGCCACCCGGGCCTTGGACATGGCCAGGGAGCGGTTCCATGCCGGGCCCTTGCGGCGCAGCATGTTGGCGCAGTCCGCAGCGATGCGGGTGGAGCGCACGCCCATGCGCACGTCCTCCTCGTTGGGCAGGCCCAGATGTTCCGCCGGGGTCAGGTAGCACAGGAAGTCGGCGCCGTGCATGCCGGCAAAGGCCCCGCCGATGGCGCCGGTGATGTTGTCGTAGCCCGGGGCCACGTCGGTGGCCAGGAAGCCCAGGATGTAGTAGGGTCACGCCGTGGCACAGCCGCTTCTGCATCTGCATGGTGGTGGCGATGTGGTTCACGGGCACGTGGCCGGGGCCCTCGATCATGACCTGCACTCCGGCGTCCAGTGCCCGCTTGGCCAGCTCACCGGCCACCATGAGGCCCTGCATCTGGGCCGCGTCCAGAGAGTCGGCACCGCTGCCGGGACGGATGGCGTCGCCGATGGAGAGCACCGTGTCCGTTGGCCTTGAGGATTTCCAGCAGCCGGTCGAATTCCTCGTACAGGGGGATTTTCCTTCTGGTTGTGGAACATCCAGGCGGTGAGGAAGGAGCCGCCCCGGCTGACCACGTCGGTGACCCGGCCGGTTTTGCGCAGGGTATTTAAAACCTGCCAGTTCAGGGCGGAGTGGATCGCCATGAAATCCATGCCCTCCTGAGCCTGCTTTTCCAGGGTTTCAAAGAGCTCGTCGGAGGTCATGCCCACCATGCTGCCGTGCTTCTTGATGGCTTCCACGCTGGCCTGGTACACCGGCACGCAGCCGGCGGCGATGTTGGAGATGGCCAGGGACTGCTTGCGCATGCCGTCGATATCGTCGCCGGTGGACAGATCCATGAAGGCGTTGGCGCCGCATTCCTCCAGCAGGCGCAGCTTCCGGGCCTCCATGGCCATGTCGTTGCGGTCCGAGGAGGTCCCCATGAGGCCGTTGACCTTGACATCCAGCCCCGCGCCGATGCCGCAGATCTGGCTCCGGTCGCGGTTTTTGTTCTTGGGGATGACGATGCGGCCGGCGGCTACGCCTTCCCGCACGAATTCCGGGGTGACCCCTTCCATAAGGGCTACCTTTTCCATTTCTTCTGTGATCTTACCGGCCCGGGCGTCGAGCATTTGTGTTGACATGATTAAGCCTCCTTCTTGTTTTCATCGCTGCGCAGATACTTTTCGACGATGCGGATGGCGCAGTACTTGCCGCACATGGTGCATTCGGATGTGAAATTGGTGCTCCGTTCCCGCCACATCCGTTCGGCGGCTTCCGGGTCGATGGCCATCTTGAACTGTTTGGGGAAATTCATCTCCCGCCGGGCGATGGACATATCCCGGTCCCAGGCAATGGCCTGGGGATGGCCCTTGGCCACATCCCCGGCGTGGGCGGCGATGCGGGAGGCGATGACGCCCTGGTACACATCGTCGGCGCTGGGCATGCCGATGTGTTCGGCCGGGGTGACGTAGCACAGGAAATCCGCGCCGGCGTAGGCGGCCACGGCACCGCCGATGGCGGAGGTGATGTGGTCGAAGCCCGCCGCCGCATCGGTGGGCAGGCAGCCGAAGACGAAGTAGGGGGCGCCGTGGCACAGCTTCTTTTCCAGCTGGACCGTGCAGGCGATTTCGTCCAGGGCCACGTGGCCGGGTCCCTTGACCATGACCTGGACCCCGGCTTCCCGGGCCCGGCGGACCAGGGTGCCGATGAGGACCAGCTCTTCCACCTGGGCGGCGTCCAGGGAGTCGGCCACCGCGCCGGGGCGCATGCCGTCGGCGAAGCTCAGGACCACGTCGTATCGGTGGCAGATTTCAATTCACCCGGTCAAAATCCGTGTACATCGGGTTTTCGCACTGGTGATGGATCATCCAGCCGATGAGATGGCTTCCGCCGTAGCTGACCAGGGGATCGATGCGGCCCTCTTCCTTGGCCCGGCGGATCACCTGGAGGGTGGTGGCCGGGTGCATGGCCAGGAAGCTCACGCCCTGGGCGGCCTGGCGCTCGATCATTTCAAACATGTCCTCCGCCGTCATGTCCAGGGAGGTGCCGTATTTGGCGTCAGCCTCGGCCAGGGTTTCGTACATGGGCAGGGTGCCTACAGGGCGGTCCACTGTGGCCAGGACCTGTTCCCGCATTTCCTCGATGGGGCCGCGGACGGACAAATCCATGATGGTGTCGGCGTGGGCCTTCACGGCGCTGGCGATTTTGGCCATTTCCCCTTCGATGGTGTCCGATTCCTCGTACATCCCCACGCTGGCGCTGACCTTGGTGAACAGGCCCTGGCCCACAGCCACGGGTTCGATGTTGGGCCGGGAGCTGTGGAGGACGACGATGGTGCCGTCTTCCATGCCCTGACGGATGAATTCAGGGGTGACGCCTTCCTTTTCGGCGACGATGCGCATTTCCCCGGTGATTTCACCGGCGCGTGCTTTTTCCAGTAATGTCATGAGATGACTCCTTTCACTATTGGATCCGGGCCAGGACAAACAAAAAAGTCCATAGCCGAATCGAAATTCAGCTATGAACTTTGCCATCATTCATATTTTTGCCGCGTTTGCAGGCAGGTCTCCTGACTTGCGCACCGCCCAGTGCCTTCCCATGCCAGATTAGTTAGGCACAGTGACGTTGTACTGAGGGGGGGTAAACCATGCGCTTGTCGCGCTGCGCTCATTCGCTCCGGCCGCTTTGCGGCCTGCGCTCATGTCCGGCTGCGCCGTCCATGGCCCGCTTGCCGTTTCCCAGCTTACAAACGCGGGCGTTTGACGCTGGCAAGCGGCAAGCATGCCGCGCATGGTTTTATTTGCGCTCACAGTGGAGGGTCCGTCCAGGAATTGAACCTGGTTCCCTATTCTCCCTTTCGGGCACCTGAAACGTTAATTATGTTATGCATGTCATTATAAAACAAGACGGCGCTGTTGGAAAGAGGATATTTTTGTGGTGGAAGGGGAAAAATATTAATGATGGAACCGTTCCAGCAGATGTGATATAATCGGATTCAACAGAAGAATATGCAAAAAAGGAGGCCTATTTATGAGCGGGCCACAGCAAAAGAATTTAAGGATTGGCGATATCCTCGTCAACGAAGGCATCATCACAGAAGATCAGTTGAAGGAAGCCCTGGCCTATCAGAAAGTGGACCGGAGCAAGCGGCTTGGGGCCATCCTCATCGAGTCCGGGTACGCCTCGGAGGACCAGATGTTAAACGCCCTGGCCAAGCGTCTGGACATGCGGGTGATCCGCATGATCGACATGAAGGTGGATATCGACGCGGCGTCGGAGATTCCCCGGAGCATCGCGGAAAAATACACGGTCATCCCCATCGCGGAAAAGCAGGGACACCTGCTGGTGGTGGTCAACGACCCCCTGAATTATTACGCCCTGGAGGATCTGCGGCTGATCACCGGTAAGGTCATCGACACGGTGCTGGCCACCCAGGCGGAGATCGTCCAAAGCATCGACAACGTGTACTCAGAGGTGGAAGCCAAGAAGGCGGCGGACAAGGCCAACATCGCCGTCAAGGATGAAGAGACGGTTTCCATGGTGGAGGAGCTGGACGCCGAGGGGGGCGACGCGCCGGTTGTCAACCTGATTAACACGATCCTTATCAAGGGTTACAATGCCGGGGCCAGCGATATCCACATCGAGCCCTTTGAAAATAAGACCATCGTCCGGATGCGGGTGGACGGCCTCATCGTCAAGTACCTGGAGCTGTCCCAGGCCCTGCATCAGAGCATCATCGCCCGGATCAAGATCATGTCCAGCCTGGACATCGCCGAACGGCGGATCCCCCAGGACGGCCACTTCCGGGTGCGGATCAAGGGCACGGAAATGAATATCCGTACCTCCCTGATCCCCACGGTGTACGGGGAAAAGGCGGTGCTCCGGTTCCTTTCCCTCAACACCCGTCTGGACCACTCCGGCACCTTCGGTATGGACGAGGTCAACTACAAGCGGATGCAGGAAATCCTCATGAGCCCCCACGGCATTGTCTATATGACGGGGCCCACCGGGAGCGGGAAGACCACCACCCTGTACATGATCCTGGAGATGCTGGCCCAGCGCAACGTGAACATCTCCACCATCGAGGACCCGGTGGAACGGAATCTGGAGGGGATCAACCAGACCCAGGTGAACACCCAGGCGGGCCTGACCTTCGAGGTGGGGCTGCGCTCCCTTTTGCGCCAGGATCCCGACATTATCATGGTCGGTGAAACCCGGGATAACGAAACCGCCGACATTGCCGTCCGGGCCGCCATCACCGGCCATCTCGGTATTGTCAACCCTGCATACCAACGACGCCGTATCGTCCTACGTGCGGCTGGTGGATATGGGGGTGGAGCCCTACATGGTGGCCAATTCCCTGACCGGTCTGGTGGCCCAGCGCCTGGTCAAAGAAGATCTGTCCCTACTGCAAGGAGGCCTACAAGGCCAGTCCGGCGGATATTGACATCCTGGGTCACGATGTGGATGCCCTGTACCGGGGCCGGGGCTGTCCCCAGTGCAACAACACGGGGTACAAGGGCCGGACCGCCGGTCCACGAGATTTTGGCCATCGACAAACAGATCCGAAACATGATCTCCCGGAACGAACCGGTTGACGTGGTTTACGATTATGTGGAAAAATACGATAAGATCACGTACCTGCGCCAGAGCTTGATTAACCTGGTGCTCCAAGGGGTCACCACCATGGATGAGCTCCTCAAGGTGACCTACTACGTGCAATAGGGGAGGAAGAAATGCCAACTGTCAATGAACTCATCGATTTCGGCCGGGCCAACGACTGCTCGGATATCCACCTGACCGTGGATTTGAATCCGGTGTTCCGGAAAAACGGCGTGCTGTCCCAGGGCCCCTTCCAGATGGAGGGCCGGGAGATCGAGCACCTGATCATCGGCCTACTGGAGGAGCGGGACCGGGAAAAGTTGGAGCAGGGCCACGACTGCCGACTTCTGCTACGTGACCCCGGCGGGCCTGCGCCAGCGTGTCAACGTGTTCCGCCAGCAGGGCCATCTGGCCGCGGCCATCCGCCTGCTCAACGATAAGATCCCCTCCTTTGAGGACCTCAAGCTGCCGCCGGTCATGCGCAAGCTTTCCAGCGAGCCCCGGGGTCTGATCCTCATCACCGGCCCCACAGGCAGCGGGAAATCCACCACCCTGGCGGCCATGCTGGATTACATCAATACCAATTTCCAGAAGCACATCCTGACCATCGAAGACCCGGTGGAATACCGGCACATCCACAAGAAGTGCATGGTCCACCAGCGGGAGGTGGAAGTGGACGTGGAGAGCTTCGCCGACGCCCTGCGTTCCGCCCTCCGGGAGGACCCCGACGTGATCCTCGTAGGCGAAATGCGTGACTTTGAAACCATCTCCGCCGCCGTCACCGCCGCCGAAACCGGCCATCTGGTGCTGTCCACCCTCCACACCATCGGAGCCGCCAACACCATCGACCGCATCATCGACGTCTTCCCCTCCCACAGCCAGCAGCAGATCCGGACCCAGCTGGCCGCGACCCTGAAAGCCGTCATCACCCAGCAGCTGGTGCCCCTGGCCACCGGCGAAGGCCGCATGGCTGCTCACGAAATCATGGTCGGCACCGACGCCGTCCTCAACATGATTCGGGAAAACAAAACCCATCAGCTGTCTTCGGTCATGCAGACCGGCTCCAAAGAGGGTATGCACACCCTCAACGCCAACCTGGCCCAGCTGGTGCGGCAGAACCAGATCAGCTTTGATACCGGGTACGATTGGGCTTCGGATAAGGCGGAGTTTAATCAGTACTTTGGCTAAAGCTAACAGCCGCGCGCTGAGACAATAAAAAGAGCTGGAAATGAATTTATTCATTTCCAGTTCCTTTTTATTGGATCAGCATGGGGCGCAGCCCCCCATGAGCGGAGGCCGCGAAGCGGCCGGAGCGAATGGCAGCGGCTGTTAGCGAGAAAACAAAGCGGGAGCGCAGCGATACGCGGCTCCTGTATAGGGGGTGCAGACATTTTCTTGGACATGACAATACTCTGAATATAAATGTTTTAGTCAAATGGTTCATCTTTACATCGAATAACCAAGCGCTTGTCGATATTGCAATGGACTCCGCCACCCCAGTGTTTCTTTGATCCTTTTTTCGTTATACCATATAAGATAATCATTGAGAGCCATTATGAATTCATCAATTGTTACACTCTTCCAGTCTCGGAAGTAAAACATTTCATTTTTGATACGGCCAAGTAGACCTTCACATGCCGAATTGTCCGGGGAGCAACCTTTCCTCTACATGGAGTGGTTCAACCCAACTTCATCCGTTTTGGCAATCCAGCCTGGCCATCGGTAGTGGCATCCGCGATCCGAATGGATTATTGGTGCCTCACCTTCTTCAAGAGAGGCGATCCTGTTATTAAGCATGGTGTTGACGAGTTCTGCGTTTGGACTGGTACTGATGGTCCAACTGGGTAATGCACCGTCAAAGCAATCGACGATTGGCGATAAATAGACCTTGCCTGCAGGAATTGAGAATTCTGTGATGTCTGTTTTTGTTGGGGGCATCTGCATGGAAGTTACGTTCGATGAGGTTAGGAACAGCAGGCGTTATCTCCCCTTTATATGAATTGTATTTCCGTATTGTTTTATGGGGGTCGATGAGCCCCATTTCGTACATCAGGCGTCTGACCACCTTTTCAGAAACAATGATGGCTTCATTTTTAAGGACGGCGTGAATCCGACGGTAACCGTACCGGCTTTTGAGGTCATAAAACAAATCGTAGATATGTTTGCGCAGAGCTGAGTACTTATCTGGCATCATTAGGATTCTATGCTCGTAATAATAGGTGCTTCTTGCAATTTTTACCTGTAAGAATAAATCCGATAGTGTGTATTTCCTTCTTAGGGCATCAACCAGAACCGTTTTCTCGCGATTCGACAGATTCTTTAGATTGATGCCCGGATCTTTTTTTATGATTTCAGCCGCCTTTTCCAGAATATCCTCCTGCATTTGAAGGCAATAGGCATCCCTCTTCAGTTCAGATACTTTGGCTTGAAGGCGTTCAATTTCTGATAATAACTCACCTTTTTGATCGGACAGGGTTGCTTCTTTCATTTTAGGCATATTACAAGGCACCTCCTTGCTGAGCAGCTACCTCCTCCAGTTATACAGTGTTCCCCGTTGGATACCATACGATTCGGCAATCGTGTCGGCAGTTCCATTTCGGGAACATAATTCCATAACAGCCGGCTCTTTCATGTTCTGAGGATAGCTTATCACAGTGTTGCTGGAACGACAACGTTTCTTTTCATCTGGAGCCAATTCGTTTATCCAATTGTCTAGTGTCGTTCGGCTTGGATAGCCAAGTTTTCGACAAGTTTGGGAGATGGATCTGCCATGTTCCAAATAGTAAGCAACCGCATTCTGACGCTCATGGTCACTATAGAAATTATAATTTGAATATTTTTTCTGAAGTTCTCCATGACAATGATACTCTGCAAACCAGCTATTAAGCGATTTAACGGAGGATGGATAACCTAATTTCTGTATGACAGTCGTATAGGCAAAGTCATATTTTATTAAAAGTTGTACGGCTTTGAGACGATCTTCGGGTGAATATACAGCCTGCTCCTTTTTGATTAAGATGACCAACTTTTCGTCTACACCCCCTTTTTGGGATTTTTGCTTGACAAAAAACAGGCGCAGCAAATCGTAAAGCAGGCGTAAGCCGAAAAGTCAGTCAGCATGAAACACAGCCTCTCCATGAACAGTCGCTTATAGCTAATCGGATAGAGCCCTCTTGGATAAGTGTTGCATGGGTACTGTGTGGCAATTAATGATTCTATGCGGACTTACTCGAATGATATTAAGAAATATTTAAGAAAAAAGCTTATTAATAGATAAATGCATAATTTCGGACATTAATAAGCAGATTTCAGACATGAAAATTCTTGAAAATAGATTTTTAATATTTTTCTCAAGAACATAGGTAGGAACATATTGATTTTTTTGAAAAACGGATTATAATGTTAATATTATTAAGGAAAGGTAAGGAAAAGTAATATGATAGCATAATCTTGTCAAAGCTTTCTTAAAAAATTATTGCATAATATTATCTGAACCTTTATTATATAAGGTAGAAAGTCAAAAAATAAAATGCGGCAGTTATATCCGCGCGCCAACACGGATATAACATGCGCAGGTGGGATTGCACCATACACAACGGGCCTCGTTAGGTCACGTACCGCATAACATATTATAAAACATCTTCCTTTTAATTACAAGAAATTGATTTGGGAAGATTGAGTGAATTGTAATTGCAATCGTTTTGCGATATGTTTTCCAACTCTTTAACTGCCGTGTGGAGTAATCTCTCCTGCACGGTTTTTTTCTTTTTTTGATTTTTTCTAAATGGGCAATATGTTTTTAAATAATTCTGATATAGAGTATTGTTGCCCTGTTTTGAGTTTTTGCCATTCTGAAGCAATGCATAACTATATTGAGCGATTGTTGATTTTGTTTTGACAATTTATTTTAAAGTGCTTTTTAGAGAGGAGTGATTGCAGAAAGAGGAAGTTTATTTTGTGGACAGTGATATATCTTGGCGAATTTATTTTAGAGGAGTAAGGAGAATAATTATGGCTATTAGAAAAAACATTTTTTTAACATTAATGATCCTATGTATATGTTTATGCGTAGGGGCAATTTTTGTTACGCAAAGTACTTATGCTGCGACACCAGATGTAAAGGTTGGTGTTCGTTATGACAAGGCAAGTTATAACCTGGCGATGAAGTAACAGCAACGGTTTATCTTGAGAATTACAAAGTCAGT
>Ga0268356_10896_pt1 | contig 11026 bp, 12 predicted proteins | sample BioMet10_FD_194415 | JGI IMG/M metagenome (GOLD analysis project Ga0268356, IMG submission 194415) | Sewage microbial communities from Oakland, California, United States - Biofuel 10 (PacBio Assembly) | ecosystem: Engineered > Wastewater > Sewage > Unclassified | place: USA: California | collected...
GCCGTAGCCATGGGCTGGCCGTGGCGTGGATGATGGCTTCGTCCACCCCATGTTCCCGCATGATATTCCTGTTCTTTGATGCAGTGCTGATCCGGAAACGCCTCAAAATCCAGGTCGTGGAGGATGCCGACGATTTTCCCAAAAATCCGCTTCATCGCCGTAACCCAGCTTTTGCGCGTACCAGCGCATGACATCGCCCACGATCCGGGCATGTTCCTGGTGGAATTCACCATGATTGTATTCTGTAAGCAGCTCCCACGCCGCTTCCCTGGTCATTGCCATTTTAGTCACTCCTTTGCCGCCACCGAATGGCGCTATTTACCTAGCATTTATATATGTTATGAATATTTTACCCATTATTGTGGGGTTTGTCAAGGGGGATAGACGGATAATTTGGGAAAAGCACAATAAAAAAAGCACCTTAAACCCGTTTTTTATTGCCTGACTTTCTCTACTCTGAATCAAAAAGAATATGGGCTTGAAATACACCGGGCGACGCGGTATAATGATGACAGAAAAAGGCACTGCCTAAGATGGCGGTTGTCCCTGGTTTCACAGTTAAAGAACCGCTACTTTCTCAGGGTATGGCGGTTCTTTCTTTTTGTCAATTCCATTTCTACTTCCTTATCGTATTTCCGGTTCATTCTGGACCATTGGTAATTTACCAGCAGCCCCAGACCGACAAACAGACAATAAAGTATCAGGATTATCAAATCAGAATCCCCTTTCTAGGGGACAACCGCCACCGCTTCGTTAAGACAGTGCCTGGACAAATTATACAGCTTGCCTGAGTACCCGTCAATCTAATTTCACTGATCCAGGGAGGAAGGAAAACCCCATGCCATGAAACATGGAAGAACGCAGGGCGAAGTGAGGAAGAAATTGGCAGCCCTCACCAGGGATCTGGACGCTGGAACCTATCACGATCCGGAAAAGATGACCGTCGCCCAATGGGGGAAGAAAAAAAGCAGTGAAAGAATGGATGATTATATAGCGAATACCATCAATAAAAATCTGTAAGGGGTAAGTTAAGGGGCAAATCGCTTATGCATAGCAAAACAAAAACCCGCTAAACGTCCTGTTTATGCGGGTTTCATTGATTTTAAAAATGGCAGGGGCAGAAGGATTTGAACCCTCGGCACGTGGTTTTGGAGACCACTGCTCTACCAACTGAGCTATACCCCTAAATTGGCTACGAGCATTATTATAAGCTAAGTTAAAATTAAATGCAAGTATATTTTGAAATATCTTCATTATGTGCTATAATTTATAAGAAGATAATATGGAAAGGAGCGTTGATTGATGGAGCATCACGAAATACATGACTTGGCTCTTGTGGCGACAAAGACTTTTCTCGACCTTTACGAACACGACTTTGAAGATGCTGACTTCGCCCATATCGTCCATGTTGCCCGCAACCGGTATCTGGACGCCGTGGAAGAGCTTGAGCGCCTTGAAAATGGTGACAAAGATCATGTGGATGGAGCAACAGACGACGATGACGCTGAAGCCAAAGACCCAAAAGACAAACCCGCTTGACCTGACGATAATCACTCTTCTTAAATATATAACGGGCAAATTACGCATTTTAGGGTTTTTGGCTTGACACTCGTTTCCAGAAAGCCTAAAATAAACTTATGTTTTTATTTTTTTATTTTATAATCCAGGAATGGACAACACTTAAGGAGGTCATCTAATGAAACAGGCATTGACCGCGAAAGGTCAATTGGATGTTTGGATGCGCGCGACGGAAGCCGCACTGAACAACATGGGGGTCAATAACGTCACCGTTGACGATACCATCCCCCACATCAGCGGCGATCATCCCGATCTCGGTCCCATCAACATCGATTATTTGGTTCCCCAGGAAGGCAAAACCCGGATGGAAATCCAAGTGGAACAGCCGGATTTGATCAAGCACTTCAAAGGGGCCGTGGCATCGGAATACAAGACCCTGGCGGCCATTCTTCCCATGCAGAACGCCAAGTCCGATCCCACAGATCAATGGAAACGGACAGTGGAACCGCCGGAAACACCGGCACCAGTAGCCGGGACCCAGCTGCCCCAGGATCGCTTTGCTGACGATTCTGAAGAAGCCACACGTCCGATGATGCCGGAAGAAGAAGCAGAAGCGGCTGCTCCGGAAGAAACGGAAGAAGGCCCCGTCACCTTCCCGGAAATGCCCATGGACGAAAACCAAGGCCCATCGGCCGAAGAAGCAGCCTCAGGGGAAGAACCGACCACTGTTGAAGATACCGCCTCTGCCACAGCGGAAGAACCCATGCCGGAGCTTCCCGCCCATAAGAAAAAGGCCGTGCCGGAAGAAAACACCAAGCTCTGCCAGTTTTGCAAATCACCCATGCCGGCAAAGGACAAGGTCTGTCCCAACTGCCATAAGAAACAGAAGGGACACGGCGGGATCATCGCGTTGATCATCGTCGGTGCCGTCATCATCGTCGGCGTCATCGGGTTCTTCGTCATCCGGCCCATGCTCAGCCAGAACAGCGGCTCCTCCAGCAGCGGCGCGGCGACGACAGCATCCACAACGGCCAGCTCCAGCACAACGGCCAGCACCACTGCTTCCACCGGCACCAGCACCACGGCGGATACAACGCCTTCTGCCTCCGGCGTGAAAGTGACCGATGACCAGTACAACCAGATCCAGAATGGCATGTCCTACCAGGATGTGGTAACCCTGCTGGGCGGTGAAGGCACACTGCTTTCACAGACCAACAACAACGACAGCAATGGCAACCCCGTGGAATTGAAGATTTACTACTGGGAAGGCCAGGGTGAAACAGGCGCCAATGTGAGCGTCACCTTCTCCGGCGGCGTGGTCACCTCCAAGACCTCCTACGGGCTTCAGTAATCCATCGCAGTCATAACATCAACCCAGATAACAAAAAATCCTGCCTTTTGGCAGGATTTTTTGTTATCTGGGTTGCTTCAGTCTATTGACCGTGGGCCGCCGCGGCAATCTTCTTGGCGGCCTGGACCACATGGTCCGCCAGAACGGTGGTGGTGACAGTCCCCACCCCGCCGGGCACAGGGGTGATGGCACCCACGATGGGTTCCACTGCGTCGTAGTTGACATCCCCCACCATCCTTCCATCTTCATTGAAATTGATGCCCACATCGATGACGACCTGGTCCTCCCGGACGTAGCTGCTGTCCACCACTCCGGCCACACCGGCGGCGGCGATCAAAACATCGGCATCCCGGGTGACAGAGGGCATGTCCACGGTGCGGGTATGGCAGGTCGTCACGGTGGCGTGGCGCCCCAGGAGCATCATGGCCACGGGTTTGCCGATGACCAGGCTCCGGCCGATGACCACGGCCTTTTTGCCTTTGAGCTCATAACCGTAAAAATCCAAAAGCTCCATGCAGGCCTGGGCCGTGCAGGGCGGGTAACCCCGGTCCTTGCCCGTGAAGACCCCGGCCAGGGAGCCTTCGGTGATGCCGTCCATGTCCTTTTCGGGGGCCAGGGCGGCGCACACCGCATCGTCGTCAAAATTCCCCGGCAGCTTGCGGAAGATCAGGCAGCCGTGGATGGCGTCGTCTGCGTTGATTTCCCGGATGGTGGCCATCAGCTCTTCCTGGGACGTTTCCAGGGGAAGGACGATTTTTCTGACCCCGATATCCAGGTTTTCACACCGCTTGAGGATGCCCCGTTCGTAGGCCACATCGTCGGGGCGGTCCCCCACCCGCAGGGTGGCCAGGGTCGGGGCGATGCCCCGGGCCTTCAAGTCGGCAATTTCTGCCGTCATCCGGCGGTTCATCGCCTCCATCACGGGTTTTCCGTAAAGTATTTTCGCCATGATTCCTCCTGTATTAATTCCGCTTGAAGCGGTCCTTGACTTGGTAGTAAATCCCATCGGCCATGGGAAGGTACTTTTCCAGCATGGCTTCCGCCTGGGCGTTGTAGGCTTCGGCCTTGGCTCCGTCCTTCATGGCCTTGGTGTTGATGAACACGTTGAGGGACGCTCCGGTCAGGGCCGCCCGGCAGCAGGCCACGCCCACCCCCACGTCGCTGATGGCAATGGCGGTGCCCTTTTCCCCATAGGCCTTATGGAGCTCGATGGCTTCGCAGCAGGCGCTCATGATGTCCATGGGCACCTGGCAGCAGGCATCCAGGCATTCCGCCATGACCGCGGCCTTATGGGCCTTCTCTTCCTCGGTATTCGCCGGCAGGCCATAGGCCTTTGACAAGGGGGCGAAGACCTGGGCGTCCTTTTCCACCAGCTCCATGAGCCGGGTCTGGAGGGCGGCCGCCTTGTCCGTCAGCTCCCGGATGTCCTCATGGACGTCGGCGTAGCGCTTGTTGCCCAGGGTCAGGTTGCCGACCATGCTGCCCAGGGCCATGCCCACGGCTCCCACCAGGGCTGACGCACCGCCGCCGCCGGGTGTCGGCGCTCCCGACGCCAAGGCTTCCACAAAAGATTCACAGCTATTTTGGGTGATGCTCATTTTCTACCTCCTAAAACAATCCACTGATCACGCCGTTTTCATCCACATCGATCTGCTCCGCCGCAGGATGCTTGGACAGTCCGGGCATCTTCATGATGGCGCCGCACAGGCAGACGATGAAGCCCGCTCCGGCGGAGATGGTCACATCCCGGACGGTGATTTTGAAGCCGATGGGCCGCCCCAGCTTAAAGGCGTCATCGGACAGGGAATACTGGGTCTTGGCCAGGCACACCGGTAAGCGGCTGAAGCCCAAGGCGTCGTACTTGCGCAGGGCCTCTTCGGCCTGAGGGGTGTAATTGACGCCGCCGGCCCCGTAAATCCGGGTGGCGATGGCGTCGATTTTTTCCTTGAGCCGCATGGAATCCTCGTAGGCGAAGCGGAAATAATTGTTCCCCTCGTCACACAGGCGCATGACCTCCTGGGCCAGCTCCACGCCACCTTCCCCGCCTTTTTCCCAGACCTCGGACAGGGCCACGTTGACATTCATCTCCCGGCAGCGGGAACGGACCAGATTGATTTCCGCGTCCGTATCCCCGGCGAACCGGTTGATGGCCACCACGGCGGGCAAACGGTACACCCGGGTGATGTTTTCGATATGCTTGATCAGATTGGGCAGCCCTGCATCCAGGGCCTTGAGGTTTTCCTTGCCCAGATCCTCCGCCGGCAGCCCGCCGTTGTACTTGAGGGCGCGGATGGTGGCGACGATGATGACCGCATCGGGCTTGAGGCCGGCCACCCGGCACTTGATGTCAAGAAATTTTTCGGCCCCCAGATCGGCGCCGAAGCCGGCCTCGGTGATCACGTAATCCCCGGCGAAGTGCATGGCCATCCGCGTGGCGATGATGGAGTTGCACCCGTGGGCGATATTGGCAAAGGGCCCGCCATGGACGAAGGCCGGAGTCCCCTCCAGAGTCTGGACCAGATTGGGCTTGAGGGCATCCTTGAGCAGGGCCGTCATGGCGCCGTTGCCTTCAGGTCCCCGGCCGTCACCGGACGGTCGTCGTAGGTGTAGCCCACGATGATGCGGCCCAGCCGGGCCTTTAAATCCACCATATCGGCGGCCATACAGAACACGGCCATGACCTCGGAAGCCGCCGTGATGTCGAAGCCGTCCTGTCTCGGCGTGCCGTCCACCGGCCGTCCCAGCCCATCCACAACGGCACGGAGCTGGCGGTCGTTCATGTCCCATGCAGCGCCGCCAGGTGATGCTTTTGGGATCGATGCCCAGCTCATTTCCCTGCTGGATGTGGTTGTCCAGCATGGCGGCCAGCAGATTGTTGGCCGCGGTGATGGCGTGGATGTCCCCGGTGAAATGGAGGTTGATATCCTCCATGGGGAGCACCTGGGCGTAGCCGCCGCCGGCCGCCCCGCCTTTAAGACCGAACACCGGCCCGATGGATGGCTCCCGCAGCGCCACCAGGGTATTCTTGCCCAGCCGGCTCATGGCGTCCGCCACCCCGATGGTCGTCGTGGTCTTTCCTTCCCCGGCAGGCGTGGGGTTGATGGCCGTGGTCAGGATCAGCCGGGGCCGTTTGCCCGTCTCCCGCTTGAGCAGGTTGTAATCCACCTTGGCCTTGTATTTTCCATATAATTCCAGATCATCTTCCGACAGCCCCAATTTGGCCCCGATATCCCGGATATCTTCGGGAATCGCGGCCTGTGCAATCTCGATATCGGATTTCATCTCCATTCGTCAGTTACCTCCTGAGTATTCTTCCACCCTCGTGTTGATGTTTCTATTGTAATTTAAGACAGACAAAAAAGCAACACAGGCAGCCGCCATTAGTTTTGACAATCCCCTTCCCGGAACGTATAATCAAAGGGAAAGGAGTGCGAACATGCAGATTAACTTTCCCCATTATAAACAAACCATCCAGTGCGATCCGCCCTGCCGGGTGGATGAAGCCTGTGCCGCGGCCGGCCATCCCCTGGACCGGGTGTGTGCCGGCAAGGGCACCTGCGGCCAGTGCCGGGTGCTGGTCCGGGAAAAAGGGCCTGACCCTGGAAGTCCTGGGCTGCCAGTACCCCGCTTCCGACGGCATGGCCATCCTTATTTCCGACGACGGCCGGGAGCGCCAGATCCTGACCCAATCGGTCCAGACCGACCCCCTGGATTTCGACCCGCCGGTCACCTGTTACCCCATGGTCATCGGCGCCCTGAATTTCTCCGGCGCCCCGGCCTTCCTGGCCTCCATGGACCAGATCCTGCCCATTTCCCTGGCTGCTCCGACGAGCTGGCCCTCCACCAGTGGTACGACGCCATCCGGGCCTGCCCGGCGCCCATCGTCAACGCCATCGTCCAGGGTGATGACCTCATCGGCCTCTCCGCCAACGATGAGCCCCTGGAGGCCCTGGGCCTGGCCTTCGACGTGGGCACCACCACCATCGCCGGTTACCTTTACGATTTGGTGGACGGCGCCTGCCTGGCCACCGCGTCGGCCCAAAACGGCCAGACGGCCTTTGGCGGCGACGTCATCAGCCGGATTCAGGCCGCCTCCGAGGGACAGATGAAGCCCCTTCGAAGCGCCCTCTTCGCCACCCTGGGCGGGCTGGTCCGCGACCTGTGCCGCCAGACCGGCCGGGAGCCGGAGGCCATCATCCACGCCGTGTACGCCGGCAACACCACCATGCTCCACTTTTTAACCGGAAGGGATCCTTCAGCCCTGGGCCGGGCTCCCTTCGTCTCCGCTGTCCAGGACCCGGTGGATTTTAATTTTCCGACGGAGGCAGGCCGTCATTCATCGGCCAGCCCTGCCTTTCACCCAGCCTGCCGCCACCATGCCCTGCCGCCCCTGGGGGGCTTTGTGGGCTCAGACACCACAGCCCTGCTGGCCGCCCTGCCCCGAAAGCCGGGGATCCGTCTGGTCATCGACCTGGGAACCAACGGGGAAATAGCCCTGGGGGACGGCCAGAGGTACACCGTGGCCTCCACCGCCTGCGGCCCCGCCCTGGAAGGAGCCGGGCTGACCATGGGCATGCGGGGGACCGACGGCGCCATCGAGGCGGTCACCTATCCGGACGGCCGCTTTGACTGCCGGGTCATCGGCGGCGGTCCCGCCTTGGGGCTCTGTGGCTCGGGCATCGTGGACGCTATCGCCGCCCTGCTGGACGCCGGCATTTTGCGCCCCGACGGGGCCTTCCTGTCAGAAGACGACCTCACCGGGGAAACAGGCGTTCCCCATCCCCTGGCCAATCGATTCGGCCACACCGCCGACGGCGTCCGCTGCTTCACCCTGCTGACCCCGGAGGAAAACCCAGGAGGGCCTGCCATCGTGCTGACCCAAAAGGATATCCGGGCCGTCCAGCTGGCCAAGGCAGCCATCCAGGCTGCCACCCTTTGCCTGATGGAGGCTTCGGGCTACAACCCCTGACGCCGTGCCGGACCTCTACCTGGCTGGCGCCTTCGGCAACTACATCCGGGTCGCCAGCGCCCAGAAGCTCGGCCTCATCCCCGCCTGGCCCGGCACCGCCGTCCACCCAGTGGGCAACGGCGCTGGTGCCGGTGCGGTGCGCTGCCTCCTGTCCCAGTCAGAGATAGCCCGGTGCGAAGCCATTCCGGCTCCACCCGGCACCTGGCCCTCACTGAAACGCCGTCCTTCAACGACCACTTCATCCGCTGCACCCGCTTTGAAGCCTTTTAGGACGGGCCCGTTACAATATTAATAGAGGATGCTGACTCCCTGCCGCTGCCAAGGCGGACGCCTTCAATTAAAAATCCGGTACGCGTTGAATTATCGTACCGGATTTTTCTTATAACTATTTCATTTATATTTCTATTTCTTGGAGCGCATCAAATTGATGAGGCCGCCGGCAACCAGCATTTCCCGCTGGCGTTCGGAGATTTCAATTGCCAGCTTGTAGCTTTCGCCCTTGGTCACATTTTCCATGACCAGTTCCCCTGCGGCCAGTCCGTCGGGAGCACCGGCGATCTTCAGATCGTCGCCCACGGCGATGCGGTTGTAGTCCCCTTCGTCTTCAAAGACCATGGGCAGGATGCCGTTGTTGATCAGGTTGTTCTTGTGGATCCGGGCGTAGGATTTGGCCACCACGCCCTTGATGCCCAGGTACACCGGCGCCAGAGCCGCATGTTCCCGGCTGGAGCCCTGTCCGTAATTGGACCCGGCGATGATGAACCCGCCGCCGTTTTCCTTGGCCCGTTTGGGGAAATCCGGGTCACAGGGCGTCAGGCAGTAATCCGCCAGATAGGGGATGTTGGAGCGGTAGGGCAAAAGCTGGGCGTCGGAGCGCATGATGTGATCCGTGGTGATGTTGTCCTCCACCACGATGAGGGCCTTGCCTTCCACCGTGTCCTTCAGCGGCTTGGCCAGGGGGAAGGGCTTGATGTTGGGCCCTTTGATGACTTCCACATCTTCCCCTTCGGGAGCGGGTGCCACCACGGCGTTGTCGTTGACCTTGAAGGCCTTCGGCATTTCGATATCCGGCAGCTCCACCTTGCCCAGAGGATTGGTCAGCACCCCTTCAATGGCGGAGATGGCCGCGGTTTCCGGGCTGAGCAGGTACACCTGGCCGCTGACGGTGCCGGAGCGGCCCTTGAAGTTCCGGTTGAAGGTCCGCAGGGACACGCCGTCGGTGCAGGGGAGACTGGCCCATGCCGATGCAGGGGCCGCAGCCGCATTCCAGGATACGGGCGCCGGCGTCCAGCATATCCGCCAGAGCGCCGTTGTCCGCCAGCATGCTCAGCACCTGACGGGACCCGGGAGCGATGACCATTTCCACGTTGTCTGCCACGGTCTTGCCCTTCAGGATGGCCGCCACCTTCATCATATCCAGCCAGGAGGAGTTGGTGCAGGAGCCGATGGCCACCTGATGGATGGGCATGCCTTCCATTCGGAAACCTTCTTAACGGCATCAGGGCTGTGGGGGCAGGCCACCATGGGTTCCAGGGTGCTCAGGTCCACCTTGACCACCTGGTCGTACACGGCGCGCCTTCGTCCTGCCGCCAGCCGGCGTGTAGGCATCGGCCCGGTCCTGGGCGGTCAAAATTCCTTCGTCTTTTCATCCGAGGGGAACACCGATGGTGGTGGGCACCCAATTCCCGCACCCATATTGGTGATGGTCGCCCGTTCGGCACAGTCAGAGTCGCCACGGCCCGGGGCCCTGTGTATTCGAAGACCTTGTTGACGTCCCGCCCTTGACGGTGCAACTGGTCGCAGCACCTCCAGGATGATATCCTTGGAGGAAACGCCCTTCCTCAGGCGCCGGTGAGTTCCACCTGAACCACCTGGGGCATGGTGATGTAGTATTCGCCGCCGGCCAGGCCACGGCCACATCCAGTCCGCCTGCGCCGATGGCCAGCATGCCGATGCCGCCGCCTGTGGGTGTATGACTGTCCTACCCAGCAAAGGTCTGGGCCGGGCACGCCGAAGCGTTCGAATTTTCCACCGGGTGGCAGAGCCGTTTGCCGGGCGGGGATGAAGTAACAGCGCCGTGGTTTCTTGGCAACGGATCTGGATGTACAAGGTTGTTGTCGTCCATTGTTGTTGGGAGCCGTGCGCTGAAGCATGTTAATGGTCGATGATGGCCATCGACCGTTGGTTTTAACCCGCGGCACTTTCCATGGCTCCAGCCTGCATGTACGCATGGTTCGCCCGTGGAGTCCTGTGTCAGGGTCTGATCGAATGCGATAACCGATTTCCCGTCCCCCTTTTCCATCTTTCCAACGACCAATGGTCTTTATTATTTTTTCTGTTAATGTTAATCCCATAGCATTCTCCTTCAAATTTTGTATACAATAGCATTAAAAGGTATAGCACAAGCCATTTTCATTGACAATAGTTTATCTTTTCAAAATGGTTATTTTTTTAAGGTTCATTTCATGTTATAATAACTTTTCGTTCAGGAAGGGAGCTGCCATGAAAGGGATCAAAGATTTTTTTCTGTTTTTCATCGATCAATCCATACCAATAAGATCATCAACTTTGCAGCCCCATGGCATACAATGTCTGCTGGCCTTCATCCCCTTTGCCATGATCATCCACAGTTTCTTCAGTGGCTGTCATCGGACTGGAGCATGCATCAGCGAAAAAATCCAGGAATTGCTGCCGCCCTCATGGATGCCCTGCTGGAATCGGCCAATATCTTATCCTACGGCCCTCAGACCTCTTTTTGGTCCACCTGCTTTTTGTACTCTTTGTGCGTACTTCCTCCATCGCCGCCCTGCGTCTTTGGTCATCACAGTGACCAAGGTCATGCAGGTCAAGGAAACCGCGCAATTATTTCAAGCTCTGGGGCGTGGGAACCATCTATCTGGGTTCTTTATCATCTTCATGTTCTTCTTCTTTGCTTTTTACTGATCACCCGATACCTGACCCTGTATTGTCTTTAATACGATGGGCTGGCCGATTCCTTCATGACCTATTGGAATTTATTTACCCTGGTGTTTTTTGGCCGCGTACCTGACGGTGCTTTTAACCTTGGGTACATGTACGCCCCGCCCCAGCGCATGCGGCTGAAAAACGCCTGCCAGGCAGCATCTTTGTCTCTGTGGGGTGGCTTCTGGTCACGGTCCTTTTTACGAGTACATCATCACGCGTTTCAT
>Ga0268356_10620_pt1 | contig 10997 bp, 12 predicted proteins | sample BioMet10_FD_194415 | JGI IMG/M metagenome (GOLD analysis project Ga0268356, IMG submission 194415) | Sewage microbial communities from Oakland, California, United States - Biofuel 10 (PacBio Assembly) | ecosystem: Engineered > Wastewater > Sewage > Unclassified | place: USA: California | collected...
GTTCAAGCCACTTCGCTTTTATCTCTTCCGCTTGCCCCTCAAGGGGCTTTGTCCTAGCTAACCCCTTGAAGGGGTCTTCATATTCTTTTACACTCAGTCTGTCGATCTACTGCTATATCTTGTTTCTCTTGCTCTGATATATACTTCTTGATCGTTGCTTCATTCAACCCTACTGTACTCACATAGTATCCTTCTGACCAAAAATGCCGATTCCCAAATTTGTATTTCAGATTGGCATGCTTGTCAAATATCATTAGCGCACTCTTCCCTTTCAGGTATCCCATAAAACTCGATACGCTTATTTTGGGCGGTATGCTTACCAGCATATGTACATGATCTGGCATTAGATGCCCTTCGATAATCTCTACCCCCTTTTACTTGCATAAGTCTCGTAATATCTTCCCTATGCTTTCTTTGTATTGGTTGTAGATTATCTTTCGCCTATATTTTGGCGTAAATACTATATGATATTTGCACATCTACCTCGTGTGCGCTAAACTATCTTCTGTACTTCCCATGAAATCACCTCTCTGCTTCGGTAGTGGCTTGAACAATCACTATTCCTAGCTTCTTAGGTGGTTTCTTGGTTTAAAACCTCTGTCCTCCACCCCGCTTAGCGGGTGGTTTTTTGTCTCCCTCGCTTCGCTCGCTCGACAGGCTAAAGCCCATTAATAAAAGCCATTGGGATCACTGGAAACGATTAAGTAGCCATAATGGCTGCTTCATCGTAAAAGAGGTACGTACAAACCCATAGACACATCTGACTTCCCCAGCGTCGGCCGTGGTAATGGTAGACCAGTGGTCACAGGTTCCGCCATCCGAGAAATGAAGTGGTTCGGTGGAATCAGCGGTGAATTCCTTGGGCGTCGCAGTGGGGACCAATGTAGCGGTGGCTACCAGAGTTGCTGTCGGCAACGTAGTTTTTGTCGCCGCGGGTGTGGGGATAGGGGTAGAGGTACTGGTGGGTACCGGCGTTTCGGTCGCCCGGATAAAAAGAGCTTTTTCCACGCTGCAACCGCTTAGAACAATGAGTCCGATCAGGCCCAACAAGCAGATGATCATAAGTAGCTGAGATTTCTTCATGTTTCCCCTCTCGTTGAGTGAAATAAAAAAATCCGTGCAATGCTTCTTTTATTCAAACTGGCTAAAACGTCGGGGCGAGAGGATTTGAACCTCCGACCTCTTGCACCCCATGCAAGCGCGCTAGCCGGGCTGCGCCACGCCCCGAACAACGGTTAGCATTATAGTCCGAAGTATTCTATTTGACAATAGAAATTACAGCATTTCAGAAAATCTCATCCCAGCTTGACCCGGCGCAGCCGCAGACTGTTGGTCACCACGAACACGCTGCTGAAGGCCATGGCCCCTGCCGAAAGCATGGGGTTCAAGAACCCCAACGCTGCTGCTGGGATAAGAATGATGTTGTAGAAGAAAGCCCAGAACAGGTTTTCCTTGATCGTGCGGATGGTGCGTCCTGAGAGTTTGATGGTTTGACCACGCCATTTAGATCACCGTTGATCAGCGTAACCGGCGCGGAAGCAATCGCAATATCCGTACCCGTGCCAATTGCCAGCCCCAGGTCCGCCTGGGCCAGAGCAGGGGCATCATTGACGCCATCTCCGACCATTGCCACCACGTGCCCCTGTTCCTGCAGCTTCTTGACCTCAGCGGCCTTACCATCTGGCAGCACACCAGCAATGACACGCTCGATTCCAGCCTGGCTGGCAATGGAGTGGGCCGTCTGTTCGTTGTCTCCGGTGAGCATTGCCACTTCGAAGCCCATACTTTTTAGCTCTTGCACCGCGGTGATCGAGCTTTCTTTGAGCACGTCCGCTACCGCCAACAGAGCTGCGATTTGTCCGTTGATGGCCACAAACAGGGTGGTCTTGCCTTTCTTTTGGAATTCCTGATTGCTGTCGATCATCTCAGGGGTGAGCGATGCCGATTTTTCCATCAGTTTGTCATTCCCAATCGCGACTGCCATCTGCTCCACTTGGGCGGTGACGCCCATCCCAGGGATCGCCTGGAAATTTTGATCTCTTTCAGGGGCAGTGAGCGGTTGCCCGCTTCTGCAACAACGGCCTGCCCAATGGGGTGTTCACTGCCATTTTCGACAGAGGCCGCCAGCGCCAGAATTTTTTCTTCGGTGATAGAAGGGTCAAAAATGTGAATATCAGTAAGGACAGGCTGACCCTTCGTCAAGGTACCGGTTTTATCCAGTACGATCAGGTTAACCTTTTGGGCAACTTCCAAGCGCCTCACCTGAACGGAACAGAATGCCTGATTGTGCCCCTTTAACCGGTGCCCACCATGATGGCGGTAGGCGTTGCCAGCCCCATCGCGCACGGGCAGCCACAACCAGAACCGCAACTGCATTGATTAGCGCACGCGTAAAAGCGGTCACGTCTGCCGAATTGGTTGGAGTTTTTACCAGAAAGTTCCAGACCAGAAAAGTGATCAGAGCAATGGTCATCACTGTGGGGACAAAGATGGCGGAAACTTGATCGGCCAGTTTCTGGATCGGGGCTTTGCTTCCCTGTGCTTCTTCGACCAAACGGATAATCTGCGACAGGGTGGTTTCTTTGCCCACCCGGGTTGCCTGCACTTTCAAAAGGCCCTGTAGGTTCAGTGTGGCGCCGGTAACCGGATCCCCTGTAGTTTTGCTGACGGGCAGGGATTCGCCGGTGAGCATGGATTCATCCACACTGGAATCACCTTCCATTACCACGCCATCCACCGGGAATTTTTCTCCGGGGCGAATGACGATCAGATCGCCTTTTTGCACTTCGTCCACTGGGATGGTCACTTCCTTCCCCTCGCGGATGACGTGCGCCTTGGTTTCGCGCAGGGCCATTAGCTTTTTAATGGCGGCGGAGGTATTGCCCTTGGCCTTGGCTTCGAGGAATTTTCCCAGACGCACGAGGGTGATGATCATGGCTGAGGTTTCGAAGTAGAGATGCCCGGGCAGTAAATTCAGCAGGATGATGATGGAATAGAAGTAGGCGACGGAAGAGCCCAGCGCAATCAACACGTCCATATTGGCAGAACGATTGCGCAGCGCCTTATACGCGCCCACATAATACTGCCAGCCCACGTAAAACTGCACCGGGGTGGCCAGCAGCAGCGAGGCCCAGCGGAACCAGGTGTAATGGGTGATCGCCATTGGAATGACGCCAAAATCTCCCAGCATGGTACCAACGAAAAGGGGAAGGGTAAATGCGATACCGATGGTGAGCAAATGCCTTTGGTGGTTGATCTCCCGGGTGCGGGCTTCTGCTTCCGCGTCCTGGGAATCGTCAGAGTGAGCCAGGATGGTGAACCCCAATGCCTTTACCGACCGCTCGATCTCTTTTGGGTCCAGCAGTGTCGCGACGAACTCAACGTGCAGTGAGTCGTTGGCAATGTTGGCTTTGGCATCGAGGACGCCCTCAGTCTTCTGCAGACCATTTTCCAGACGGCTGGCATCTGTGCTGTCACCAATGCGCTCCAGAGCCAGATCTAGATTGCCGGTAGCGATTCCATAACCAGCTCTTTCGATCTTCTGGATGATCGTATCGAGGGAAAGGGCGGCCGGATCGAAATCGATCACCGCCCTTTCAGATGCCAGATTGACCACGGTGCTCTGAACACCATCCAAACTTTTTGACGTTGCGCTCGATGGTGGCCACACAATTGGCGCAGGTCATTCCAGTTATCGGTAAAACGACTTGTTTTGTCTCTGACATGTTTTCCTCGATAAAGTTTGCGATTGAAACCTATTTCTGAACCGGGTAGTTGATTTCAGCCAGCAGTGATTCGATCTTCTCAGGTGAAGCCGGGGCATCGAATTCCACTGTCACTTTCTTGGATTCAGCGTTGGCGTCGACTGCCTGTACACCGTCCATCTCGGAAAGCTCCATCTTGATCGTGTGCACGCAGTGATTGCAATGAATCCCGGGGACTTCATAAGTAACAGTTTGCATAATTTTCTCCTTTAATCTTTATACTTTGGTCGCTGTTTCGTAGATTTCAGCAATTTCTTTCAGTTTTGTTCACGATCGGCAGGGCTATCGCCACGGATGGCCGTCACCACGCACGAATTCAGGTGAGCATCCAAATGGTAATGCTGACTTTGTTCAATGCGGCCTGAACGGCCTGTATCTGACGGATCACATCGATGCAATACTCGTCGTTTTCCAGCATCTTTTCGATCCCGCGTACGTGTCCTTCGATGGTTTTGAGTCGATCCAGTGCGTTTTGATTTTTCATCCTCCTGCCTCTCTACCCTACCCCCGTAGGGGGGGATACCTTATTTATACTAAAATAGACCTCTCTTGTCAAGATTAGATTGCATCCTTATGATGAAAGAAGAATAAATCACGTCGTGGTAAAATTACTAAAAAATTTCTGTTGCAAAGGTTGCAATCATGAATGATTTAGAAGCTAGATCGATCAATGCTATTCGCTTTTTTGGCCGTAGATGGGGTGCAGCAGGCGAATTCCGGTCACCCGGGTTTACCCATGGGCACTGCCGCAATTGCTTACACCATTTGGACTCGTCATCTCAAGTTCAATCCTAAAGATCCTTCCTGGCCAGATCGTGATCGTTTCATCTTGTCTGGGGGTCACGGTTCTATGCTTCTCTACAGTCTTTTGTATCTGAATGGCTTTGGCCTGACTCTGGAAGATCTGAAACACTTCCGACAATGGGGCAGTTTGACCCCAGGTCACCCTGAATATGGGCTGACCCCGGGGGTGGAAACCACCACTGGCCCCCTGGGGCAGGGTCTATCGAATGGGGTTGGGATGGCGATTGCTGAATCCCACCTGGGTGCTGAATTTAATCGCGAAGGCCATAAGATCGTTGATCACTACGTTTATGCCATCGTCACAGATGGTGATTTGATGGAAGGAGTTGCTTCTGAAGCTGCCTCACTGGCGGGTCACCTCAAATTGGGTAAATTGATCTACCTTTACGATGACAACCGCATCAGCATCGATGGCCCCACTGATCTTTCTTTCACGGAAGATCGCGGCAAGCGCTTCGAGGCCTATGGCTGGCAGGTGCTGCACGTAGCGGATGGCAATAACGTTGCTGAAATCGACGCGGCCATCAAAGAAGCCAAAAAGGATGAGCGGCCTTCCCTGATCGTCTGCCGGACTCACATTGGTTATGGGCTGCCTACTCGCCAGGATACCTCCAAAGCTCACGGAGAGCCCCCGGGTGATGAGGAGTTGAATGGCGCCAAGCGCAAATTAGGTTGGCCCGAGTCACCACGTTTCTACGTGCCGGAAGACGTGGCAGAGTTCTTCAAGAAGGTGGCCGCTCAAGGGGAAGCCAAGGAATCTGAATGGAAGAAAGCCTTCGCAGATTACACTAAGGCCTATCCGGATCTCGCCAAAGAATTTACCCGCCGTCAGAATTCAGAATTACCTAAAGATTGGGAAAAGGCTCTGCCTGAATTCCCGGCTGATTCCAAGGGGTTGGCCACCCGGGCTGCTTCTGGCAATGTTTTGAATGCGCTGGCCGAGGTTTTGCCGGAATTAATGGGCGGTTCAGCCGATCTGACCCCATCGAATAATACCTGGATCAAATCAGCCACGGCCTATCAACCCGAGAACACCATTGGCCGCTACCTGCATTTTGGGGTGCGTGAGCACGGCATGGGTGCCATTGTGAATGGCCTGGCTTATCACAAAGGCTACATTCCTTTTGGAGCAACCTTCCTGGTATTTACCGACTACATGCGCGGAGCGATTCGTGTAGGCGCGCTTTCGCATTTGCACACGATCTGGGTCATGACCCACGATAGCATCGGCTTGGGCGAAGACGGCCCAACCCACCAGCCAGTGGAACATCTGGCCGCCCTGCGGGCCATTCCGAATTTGCTCGTGATCCGTCCTGCTGATGCCAATGAGACCAAAGAGGCCTGGCGTGCTGCGATCCTCAATCAGCATCGCCCCACAGTCCTGGCCTTGACCCGCCAGGCACTGCCCACGCTGGACCGCAGTCAATATGCTTCTGAGACCGGCTTGCAGAAGGGTGCCTATGTCTTGGCTGACCTGGGGCCCAAGAAACCCGAAATGATTTTGATGGCTTCTGGTTCCGAGGTAAGCCTGATCCTCAAGGCAGCCGAGAAGCTGGCAGAAGCGGGTCACGGCGTGCGAGTGGTTTCATTCCCCAGTTGGGAGCTATTTGAAGATACCGACGCTGCTTATCAAGAAAGCGTCTTGCCCAAATCGATTCACAAACGTCTGGCGGTCGAAATGGCCATCCAGATGGGTTGGGAAAATACCTGGGCGACGAAGGGAAGATGATCTGCATGCACGGGTATGGCGCTTCCGCTCCGGCAGCCGTCCTCTTTGAAAAATTTGGCTTCACAGTTGACAACGTCGTCGCTGAAGCAGAAAAATTACTCAAGTAGTGAAACCATGAAAATTGCTGTCGCGTGTGATCATGCTGGTTTTCCTTTGAAAGATGAGATCATTGCTGCCATTCAAGAGACGGGCAATGAGGCCATTGATTTAGGCACTTACAGTCAGGAACCTGTGGATTACCCCGATTACGCCGAAAAGGCGGGTCGGGCCATCCTGCAGGGTCAAGCTGAGCGGGCCATTCTGTTGTGTGGTTCCGGGGTAGGCGCTTCGATTGCGGCCAATAAGATCAAGGGCGTGTACGCCTGCATTTGCCATGATACTTACTCGGCTCACCAGGGGGTAGAGCATGACAATATGAATGTGCTTTGTCTGGGCGGCCGCATTATTGGCGGGGAACTGGCAAAGGAGCTTGTCAAAGCCTTTCTCAATGCCCGGTTTACCGGGGAAGAGCGCCACAAAAGGCGAACCGGTAAAATCGTGGCTCTGGAATCACATTTTGGCCAGTTGAACGGGAAATAACATAAACCCCGGTGGTAGCCCACCGGGGTATCCATTAAAAGGACTGTTTTATGAATACAGCAGAAGAATTATTTCAATTAGGGCAATCGATCTGGTACGACAATATTCAGCGCCGCTTGCTCAATAATGGTGAACTGGAAGGGATGATCAAGCGCCACGAGATTTATGGCGTGACCTCGAACCCCAGCATTTTCCAGAACGCCATTGCCAAAACCAATGATTATGACTCCGCTCTCAAACCAATGGCCTGGGCGGGTTGGTCAGCAAGTGACATTTTTTGGGAGCTGGCTATCGAGGATATCCGCGCCGCCGCCGATCTCTTTAAGCCGCTCTTTGACGAAACCAGCGGCGGAGATGGCTACGTCAGCCTGGAAGTAAACCCGATGCTGGCTCATGATGCCGAAGGCACTTACCGGCAGGCGCTGGAACTCTGGAAAAAGGTTGGGCGCGAAAACCTGATGATCAAGATCCCGGCCACGAAAGAGGGCATCGGGGCCATCAAAAAATGTATCGCCGATGGTTTGAATATCAACGTGACCCTGATCTTCTCACTGGAACGGTATCAAGAAGTGATCGATGCTTATCTCGCGGGCCTGGAGCAGCGTGTTCAGGCCGGTAAACCAATCGACAATATCGCTTCCGTGGCTTCGTTCTTTGTCTCGCGCGTTGATTCCAAAGTGGACCCACAATTGCAGAAGATCGTTGATGCCGCCTCTGCGAAATCGGCTGTAGCTGCCAAATTACTGGGCAAGATCGCCATCAGCAACGGCAAACTGGCTTATGAGATCTTCAAAAAGAATTTCACTTCAGAGCGCTATCAAAAATTAGCCGAAGCTGGGGCACGTCTGCAGCGTCCGCTGTGGGCCTCGACCAGCACGAAAAATCCCAGTTATCGCGACGTGATCTATGTGGAAGAGCTGGCGGGCTCGGATACCGTCAATACGGTACCGCCGCAAACCCTGAAAGCCTTCCTGGATCATGGCAAAGTGAAACTGACGGTTTGAAAATGCCTTGTCGGAAGCTCACGCTCATTTTTCTGACCTCGAGAGTCTGGGCATCTCCATGACCACTGTGACAGATGAACTGGAAGCAGAAGGGGTGAAATCCTTTGCAGATGCCTTTACTTCCTTGCTGGCCACGATTCAGACCCGGTCCGATCAGGCAGTTGCTGAACTGGGCACGCTGAGCCAGTCGGTCAAGCAGGAAGTCAGCCAGTTAGAAACCGTCAATGCCGTCAAACGGCTTTTTGACGTGGACCCTACTTTCTGGACGGAGGATCCTGCCGGGCAAAAAGAGATCAAGATTCGCTGTAACTGGCTAAATGCCCCGTGGACTTCTCGTGACACCTACGAAGAATATGAAAAACTTCTCTCTTACTGCCGTGGGCAAAAGATCACCCATGCCCTTCTTCTCGGGATGGGAGGGTCTTCTCTGGCTCCTGAAGTCATGCGCTTGATCCACGGATTTTCAGACGAAGAGGGCAAATCTGCCCTGGATCTGGCTATCTTGGATTCGACTGATCCGCTGCAGGTTGAAGCTGCTTTCCAGCGTTCCGCAGTGGAGCACACGCTCTACATCGTTTCCAGCAAATCCGGTGGAACGGCCGAGGTGAATGCTTATTTGATTTTTTCTGGGCAAAAGCGGAAGAAAAATTGGGCAAGAAAGCGGGGCGAACATTTGTTGCCATCACTGATCCAGGTACCAAACTTGAAACGCTGGCAGAAGACAGGCACTTCCATCAGATTTTTGCCGGTGACCCGATGGTGGGCGGCCGTTTCTCAGCCCTGACAGCTTTTGGACTGGTCCCAGCGGCTCTGGTAGGCATGGATCTGGAAAAAATTGCTGGTGCAACGCTCAGATCACCGCCAGCCAGTGCCTGCCTGAAGTACCTTTCGGCGCAAACCCCGGTGCCATGCTGGGAGCGATAATGGGCACCGCCTGGAAGGCCGGGAAAGATAAGCTGACCGTCATTACCGACACGGATTGGAACTCTTATGGTTCGTGGCTCGAGCAATTGATTGCTGAAAGCAGCGGCAAACTGGGGAAGGGCATTGTCCCCATTGCCGGGGAGCCTGCCATGGCAGCAGACCGCTACCAGAAAGATCGCTTGTTTGTTTATCTGCGCTCCACGGGTGAGCAGGAAACCTTTTGCGCTTCTCTCCGTCAGGCCGGGCAGCCGGTGCTTGAGTTCACGGTAGCTTCCCCCTATGATCTGGGCGGTCAATTCTACCTCTGGGAGGTAGCGACTGCCATTGCTTGCGCGATGCTCCAGGTTAATGCCTTTGACCAGCCAGATGTACAGGACAACAAAACACGTACCGTGAACAAGATTGCTGGCTTCAAAAAAGAAGGAAAACTGGCAGATTTTGCGCCTGCCTTTGAAATCGAGGGAACGAAGTTCTTTGCTTCTCAAGCAGTTTCGCTGATATCCGAGAAGAGTATTCAGGAAACGTTGCTGGCTTCTCTGCAGAAAGTCGTTCAAGCCGGTGATTTCATTGCAATCAATGCTTACCTGCCGCGCAACGCACAATCCGATACGGAATTGACCCAGTTGCGTCAACTGCTTCTTGAAAAATTCTCCTGCGCTACCACGCTTGGCTTTGGTCCGCGCTTCTTACATTCTACCGGGCAATTGCATAAGGGCGGTCCCAAGAGCGGCGTTTTTGTACAAATTACCGCGGATTCCGCCCTTGATTTTGATATCCCGACGGAAGGGATCACCTTTGGTACGCTGGAACGCGCCCAGGCTATCGGAGATTTCGAGGCATTGGAAGCTCGCGGTCGGCGAGTGATCCGCATTCAATTACCCCGCCCGGATGCCTCTCTTTTGGTGAAATAATGCCAGATCGATTAGACGATTTCGAGGCCTATCGCGCCAAAATGAATGACCGCATCCTGCAGATCGATCATTTGGGCATAAAACGTTTCTTCAATCTGGATACTGCGGCCTATCAATCGGCTGCCCTGGACGAGAACACGAAGGAACTGCTGGGACTGGTGGCTTCGACCGTATTGCGTTGCAACGATTGCATCGATTATCACATTTTGCAATGTGTCAAAGTGGGCTGGAGCGATGCCGAGATTTATGACGCTTTGAACGTAGCGCTCGTCGTTGGGGGCAGTATCGTCATTCCGCATCTGCGCCATGCTGTGGAATCCCTCGATCTGGCCAGAACGAAATAAAAAGATCGAAAAGGCCGGCTCCAAGATTGGAGCCGGCCTTTAGCTTTAATCATTGTGAATGATGATGCATGAACACGAAATTACTTCTTTTTCTTGAGACTCCTGATCCCCAGCAAGATCAATAAAACCGCTGTCAGGTGAGAAAGGATTCCAGAGTAGTCCCTGCATGCCTTTGCACAGCAGAGAGATTTTCCGACCATTTTCCACCGGCATCTGTACGGAACCATTCCAATCGAAGTTCACCAGCTTCTCAAGATATTGATTGGCTATGCAGCCTTCCAGGCTAAAAATGTAAATGCGCTCAGTAAAAGAACTGGCTATGAGCAGATCGCGGCGCAAATCCAGCCAGCGCATTGCCTTCATGGGTTGACCGTCATCCAGAATGACCCCGCCGCCAGTGCTGCCCAGGCCAATCCCTTGCGCTTGGTGTGCATAGCTCCAGAGAATGGCATCTCCATTTTTATCAAACCCGCTGCTGTAGAGCATCAATACTTCGCGATCAGAATTCAGGGCCGTAATTCCCATCGCTTTCGCAAAAACGTTCGAGTCTGCGATCCGTTCATCTACAACAAATGGAAAGTTATAAGTTTCTACTGCATACCCGTCGTTTCGGATCAAATTGATCAAGGCGCGCAAATCGCCTTCCAAACGTCGGTATTTCCCGGTTTTGGAACATTCTCAAGAAAATATTGGGGGTGGTTTTGATCCAGTTGGGCCCAAAAAGGCTTATCTTGTTATATCGAGGTTCGATATCCAACCCGATTGCCGCCCATTGGAGCTTATGTTTCACCGTCCAGGCCTTGAATTGGGCATAGACGGTAGCTGTTTCGGCCACGGTATCCAGACTGGTCCAATAGCCTTTTTCTTCCGGCAGCAGAATCCAGGCGGTCATGGGGATACCGGCTTTCATCAATTGCTGAACGATTGCCGCCCGTTCG